>JGI24891J29808_1000060_pt1 | contig 151726 bp, 147 predicted proteins | sample FreactcultuFSWF8_FD_29808 | JGI IMG/M metagenome (IMG submission 29808) | reverse complement strand
TATAGATTTGTAGGGCGGTTTTAGCGTAGTTGTTACGTTAGTCGAGCACTCGATTACGACTTAGATCGAGGCTCCTCCTTTTACTAACCTTTCTATAAAAGTAGGGGAAATAGGGCAACTATTCTCTTTAGCTAGGGTAGCGTAAGAGTTAGCGCTTATAGCACGAGTTTCTCTAATCTAGGTAGGGCAGTTAGTAGGAGGTAAAAGAGAGTAGTTTACGATACGGTAATTAGGGGAGCTATAGCGGTAACATTCGCTACGTTCCTTTCTTCTAGAGGGCTAGTATCTAGGAGTAGGCTAGTAGGAAGCACTTAGGTCTATTAGTTTACCGGTAGTAGGGCTAGTTATCTAAGTAGTTATAGTTACTATAGGGACACGAGTAGGGATTAGGCGAGTAGGGGTAGTAGTAGGAGTAGTATAGATAGGGCATATGTCGGTTAAGTCGTTATAGTACCTTCTCTTATTCTCTAGCTTCTAAAGGAACTTAGAGAACTTATAGATGTCGTAGTTAGGGGCGTTAACGCTAGTAAGTTAAGCTTTTAGCTTATAGGACAGAGCAGATTCTAGAAGGGTAATTTAAGAGTCTTCTAAGACTTCTCCTTCTAGGGCGAGGCGCTAGAATTCGGCATAGAATGTAGCGAATTTACGGTTTTGTTACTTAAGGCGGAATAGGTCCTTACGGGCATTATTAATACGGTTAGGATTACTATAGGCGCGTTCTAGTATACGAAGGACATCGGGGTAGTCGGGTAGTTAGCACTCTCCTTCTATAATAAAGGGTAGGATCTAAGCGTATGCTTATCCTTCGAGGCGGTTAGTAACGTAGGACATTCTCTCTCTAGCGGTTAGGAAATAGTCGGCATTAGTTTTCATCTTCTAATAGATCTTTACTTAGAAACGGCGGAAATCCTTGTAATCTCTATCGAAGATTATAGGGTTAGGAAGTCGTTTAGAAAGGCGGGAAGAGGTAGAAGATTAGGTAGGAGTAAGCGGAGTCTCTACTATCGTAATAGCTAGAGTAGCTTTAGTAGGTAGCGCGATAGTAGGGATAGAGGTAGGGGTAGATATAGTAGGGGTAGCTATAACTATTATAGTCTTAAGCTTCCTATGTAGCTAGAAGATTTCCTTAGACTACTTAGAGAGCTAGGTGTCCTAATACTTAGTAGTACTAGCTAGTTTGTCTCTTATAGACCTTATGTTCTAAAGGCCTCGTTCTAGTTCGGCGGTACGGGTACGGACGGTAACATTTTCTAGGGTTTTATTATCTAGTTGTTCTTACAATTCGGATTACTAGTCGTTTAGGAGGGTTAATTCGTAGCTTAGGTAAGTTACCTAAGCAGCTAGACTAGTAGCGCATTTATAGAGCTCTACAGTGTAAAGGTACTATGCTTCGGGGTCGTTAGATACGAGTTTAGCGAAGTATTAAGCGTTCTTAACTCTCGTAGGGAGTTCGGGAAGGGTAGTTATCGCGATAGGCAGCTATTCCTTTAGGTAGGAGCTACGTAATGTTATAGGGGCAGGTTAGGTATATAGTAGAAGGAGCTATATAGAGTATAGTAGTATTTAATAGGCTATCTACGGTTAGGTAGTGAAACTAGTAGGTAGGTTTAATAATAGGACGTAGCTCGAAGAGCTATAAACATAGAAGCAGTATAGGCTATATAATCATTCTTAGGCAGAACTTCGGTTCCGTAGCTTACGTAACCCTAGGCAGGGTTACCCTGTTAGCTATAGCACTTATTATAGGCAAGCGCCGTAACAGCTACGTACCTATAGTAGCAATTAGTGTAATGTTAAGGGCGCCGGGTTTAGAATTTGCCCTACTAGTAAGATAGATGATAATCTATACGATGCTTTTATCTAGGTTAAGCCTAGTAGAGAGAGTAATAGTAGTAGCGATCCTTTACTCCCTAGATACGATCTAACCTATACTAATTAGGATAGTAGGTGCAAACATGTAATCCTCTACATCATACTTATGCTAATGACTAATATTTTGATTTATAGCCTTCATTCCCTCCCCTTAAGCTAGATACTAGAACTAGGCTTAATTCGAGCAGCGTAAGTGACCTAGAGCGGATTCTTTCCTTCTCTAGCTTCGTTAGCTCTCTCTAGGAGTAGGCGTTTTAGCTCCTATTAATATGTAAAAGTTGACTTACGTTCTTTTATAGTAGTTAAAAATATCATTCCTAATAAATACATAACGGATAGAAGGTGCTATGCTAACATCTTCTACGGATTGTAGGCTAGGGGTTCCTACTATTATAACGGTTAACGTAGATCGATATATAATGCATTAGCTAGCTGTACATCGGGCTATACTGCTCTACTAGATTCTAATCCGGACACTACTACCGACGACAATAATAACGACGATAATAACGACAGTTTTAAAAATGGCGTCCTATATAATTACACTATAACGTTTAACAGTCTCGACGATCTTAATATAGCTTCCGATAGGTTACGGGTAGAGTGCCTTATAGCTTATGCCCTAGACATATTAATTACTATGCTTAATACGGCATATAATAACTATACCTCGGTCAATAACGGCTACGATAAAGAGTTCGGGTATTATGTTACATATATTTAAAAGCTAGTACCTAGCGTGCTAGATAAGAGCTTTATGTTTAATAATAAGAAAATCAATGAGGGCTTTCCTTATGCAGGTTTAGGAATGAGCTATAAGTACTACATAATCTTAACTGTCGCTAATATGCCCGATACTAACTACATTCACTAATTAGACTTTAACTGTCGAGTTAACAAAAAAGGTAGCAAAATTGTCCTATATACTAATAAAGGTGCGTATTCTTTAGATCCTTACAAAACTATTATAACTCTTAGAGATAAAGATAGCTATAATGTAGCCTTAGGCTATACTAGACTTACGCCGGACTAGGTCGTACTAGGAGAACACGTAATTAAGAGAACTATAAGTTCGGGTAATGACTATAGTCCTCGGAGTGTTACATACACATATAAATTCTCTAGTTACCTAATCGAGAATTTTGACATAGTTATGCTAAATCCTAAAGACGTAGTCATAAAAGGTCTTAGTAGCATACTAGAGCTTCGAGAATCTATGTAAGCGACGTACTTAGAGATTATAACCGGATTTTACATCGGCGGTAACCCTATAGACGTAGCAGAGGCTTTTAGTACGCCTGTCTTTATGTTAATGTAAGCAGTTAATGGTATAGCTTAAGTAAAGGCCCTTAGCGTTAAGGAAGAAAAGGAAGAGGAGGAGGAAGAAAAGCAGCGGAAGAACTTTATCCTCCTTATCGTTAGCGTAGTCCTTATAGTACGTGACGCTTTTCCCATTAATTATCTATGACTCTTACTAACTCCTCGTTCTAGTTCGTTCCCGTTATAGGTAAGGAGGTTACATTAGCGGCCGGCCTCGCTACCCTCGGACGCATAATTGCCATTGCTAGCGAGCTTAGTAACGCCGCACTTGCTATCTACGATACTGTGCAAGACCCTAAAGCCGCGGTCGTTAACATCCTGGGCATGCTAATCGGTGTTGGCTCGATTGCCAAAGTTGCACGCACTAGAGAAGGAATTGGCGGCGTCGCTAAGCTAAGGCGTGAAATGACTGCGGCGGACGTCGCGGGGCTTGGGTCTGTCTTCAAGAACAGCGATGACAAGCTGCAGAACATTATCAAAGTTTGCAGGCAGTCTTGAAACGGGGCATACTGGTGTTTGGTACACACAGCTTGTGGACGGGGCTGTCTGTTCGAACCTCACAAAGTTTCCATGAATCCGTCGAAGGAAGTCACTTGGGAGCCTGCATTAGTTTGGGTACCCACAAATCGCATCGAAACGCAGTCGGCTAATTTCTGTTATAACATCTTAAATCGGTTCTTTTTGCATTGCATTGCTCAGCCTGTGCGGTCAAGGTGATGTTCACATGGTGTGTCTCCTGGTTGATGAAGACCAAGGTCGAGACCAACACAAATCGCACCGAAGTGTCGGAAGTTCAAAGCAAAGCTAATCCATACAACTTACAAGATGCACCTAAAGTTCGTTCTCCTTCGATTCTTGTCGTAGTAGTTGGAAGCCAATTTTTCCCAGTGATCCGCCAGCATCAGATCTGGGTCCGATATACAACAAACTAAAGCGAGGAAAAATGAGTTAAGATGTTCTCATTTATTCTGCTGCGCTTTCTGCGTGTCTTCTATGTTTTCTATTCAACAGATGATCAAAACTGTAATCACACCGCCGTGCATCAGCACCTCTCCAACGTCGCGCATGCGTCCACTGAAACACCTTCGAATGTACAGCTGACTGCTTTAGGGCCTCAGCTGGGAGATTGGACTTTTTCCCGCGCGTATTACGTCTTCAATCTCGACCCTGTTTCTTTCGAGTCGCCTCGATTCTCTTCAGGAAGTTGCTGGTACTCTTCCAGATCTTTTATCGTAGCGGCAACAAACTCATCAACCTCAGCTTCTTCGGGTGTCCCCACATGATCGAGTCTTCTTCCCTGGAGAATGGGCTCGATATTCGGCCACAAGACCCGTTCGTCAAAATTGAAGGACTCGAGGAGCAGCTTTACACCCATTCCTGGCCGCTTTCAAAAGATTGTCGCATCAAGCACGACATGCGATACTCCTGCTGACATTTGAGACGATCCTCCTGTATGAATCTGTTTTCCTCCTCCTCCAATTCACGGAGCAATATTGGGAATTTGGTCTTTTACATTGCCTCTGTGCTATCGATCCAGCCTGTGGGATGATCCGGCACCAACCACGATGGCGGATCAAATAAAAACTGATAAGGGCCAGTGCAGGTTCATTCCCAATCAATGATGCCGTTGATCTGAAGCGTGTCCTCGTTTACCAGGACGCTCCCGGGCCGCAAGTCATCACAGATCAGCTTGAGAGGACCAGAGTCGAATTGATCGGACACGAAATGAGGTACCAGGTTCTTGACCTTTTGTCAAAGTATGTACTTGCGTCGCGCATCGTCAGCATTATCGATTGAATTTCTTTGCTCATACAAATGTGTTATGTTCTGTTGAGCGAGCTGCTGCATGTAATATGTCGTGGTCCCGTAAGGCGCGAGTCTATGACCTGTAGGGAACATGATCAGTGGACGTGAATGATCATGTACAGCATTCTTCACCATCAACCGTCACGTAACCCCGGTCATCTCTAGTGTCAAGGGTCTGCCAGTGATAGACCAAGTTTCCGTAACGGACTCGAGCCCGTCCACAGACAGGTTCCAATTTTGTCAAAGTCGTGTAACGAGAGCTCCAACAGAATACCAGCCATCTGACGATAGATTGTGTGGAGCTTCTCCTCTTCCAAATCCTCGCGCAACAGTTTGCAGCCTCCACGACACACATTTAAAGTGTAGATTGGTAAGCGAATAGTCAGCTGTCTTCCTGTCCAAATGCTCGGAGATATCGCAAGTGTCCCAAAGTATAGAAATCTGCAAGAATTGTGGGCGGCAAAACAAACGCTGCAAGCGCGCTGATCTATCACACGCTTGGCGGTGAGTCCTCCCAGCTATGTGTCTTCATTTTTCCCTTGCCTGACATTGGCACGAAGCATTCACGGGTCTGTCTTTTCAGTCGTCCATCACACGAGTCGGTCACAACAGATGGCTCGTTGGTCAAGAGCATGGAAGCTTCTCCATGCATTGTTACCAGAAGATACCATCACTCACTGTTCCGACCCATCTGGACGGTCCTGAAGTCGCACGAATTCCGTAGTTGCTGCTTCAGAAAGATCGAGACGGGTGTCGCACTTAACACATATCGATGGTGTGAGAGACTTCACGAATGCTGAATTATGAGAGACGGGTCCTAAGGTACCTACTGCAAGTCGTGTCGTCGTCTCTCGGAGAAAGGTGGCCTTTATTGGATGTGAATCGGAAGGTGGCTCTTCGGGGCACGAGAGATCACGCGCTGGTGGTTGCTTGGGCCAGAACATGGATGTAGAATCAGGATCAGTCTGAGGCAGGGCTGGACCGATGTTGTGTTGATGTGGAAAGATAGTTACATCACACACACGTGTATGCAGAGGTGCAGCAGTGAGGGGTGATTCCAAGAACTCTTTTGCTTGTAAGTTGCTTGAGCGCAGTCATGTTTGGAATGCTACCCAAATTGAAATCGTTATTGAAATTCGTGTTGTGTTGTGCGTAAGGTGGTCATCCAGATAAATCATCGAGCGAAAAATAAACTTGCTTCGACGTTCATTCACTCGCCCACGCAAGGTATCAGACATCCAAACTCAGTTATATGTCTGTCTGCACGCGCGGAGTGTCAAACCAAGGATGCCAGGTGCAGAAGACACGTGCGTTTTTCTCCTTCAATTCCCTTTCTCTTCCTCAGACTCATGAACAAAGCTACCACTGGGCCCTCGTGATCGGTCCCGCGAATCCAACTCCCGATTCCACTGGCCGTCGCTTTCGCGCCAAAAACACTCTCCTTCCAAACTCGTCTACCGGGGAGCTAGAGCAGATCTGGATGGCCGAAGAACATGAATGCAGCATGATGACGGAAGGCTTTCTGCTTGGACGCATCGTCATCGATACGGTTCACGATTCTGAGGCGTTGGTGGACGTGTTGAGGAAGGTGAATGTGGTGCAAGGAGATTGTGTGCATTGGGTAAGACAGACTTTGAATGTGTTGAAAGGAAAAGAAGGCGTTCTGGAAGACTGTGTGGAAGACTGTGTCTTGGACTGGAATGAAGTCCGGGATGGAGTCATGAGGTTCATGGCGAAAAAGAGGGAATAGAATAGGTGGGATGGCAGTGCTGGGTTCAATATCACGTGGCCGCCGACTTTTGATTTGGTCAAGGACAAAGAGACGGTTGCCTGAAGTTGTGGTCTAGATCATAAAGAGAATGACAAGATTGTCGACGGCGAGAAAGACAAGTGGAGACCAGATTAGAAGGCAGTAAAAGCTACCATTGAGTTTGCAAAAGCAACAGGCAGGTTGCAACTACGAAGTTGAGGAAGAATCGACTAACAACAAGTGCCTGGGAACCAACTACAATACAACCAATTTCAGCAACATTGCCTCCAGACAGCGTCCGGCCGATAAGGATGTACGCAACATAGGGAATAGCCCTTATGGAGGAGGCTACCGCCCTGAGAAGGAAGTGAATCCCATAGCTCAAGTCGTGCATGTTATCATCCGCAATGTCAACCGAGGATAAAGACGAATTGTCGACGCCGTCGGATCGACCCAAAGAATCGCTCTGATTCATTGCCGACTCATCATCGCTCATGTCCACTCCCTGTTGAGACTGCAAAGGATCCACAGGCTGTCCAACTGGCCTATTACGCTTGGGACGAACAACTCTGGCTTCTATACCGTGGCTCTGAACCAAGTGAAGCCAGAAGCCTTCCACGTGCACCGACAAGTAGTCGCAGTACGGGTGAGGACAGACTAGGGGCCAGTCCTTGACCTTACTTAAGTGCGAATCGATGTGCGCATGCAATGCGTAACAGTCCGCAAACTGGTGGAATCGTCGGCTGAAACCGGTGCCAATCTTACCAAGGCAGAAAACGCATTTTGCAACGACTATTACGACTCCATAGCGAACAATCTGCCCGCAAAATGGGCCCAAAGAGGATAGCTTGGACATATGCGCCTCGCAGTGCGAATCCCAGGAAGTCTTGCTCTCCACCCATTCTCCACACTCGTAGCAAAAGTTGACGTCAGTTGGAAGGGTAACGGCACTGAACAGGCTGTGGCGATCAAGCAAATGCGTTGCAAGAGCTGTCTTGCTGTTGGCAGAGAACTTGCATTCGTTCCACCAACACACGCTATCGCGGCTGCTTTTGATATGCTGCGTGACATGGTCGGCGATACCGGATGCCTTACTAGAGCCGAACGAATAAGTACAGCAAGACCACCTGCAAGCGGCCTTGCCACTCTTGTCAATGGACTCCAAAGGTGGCGTAAGGTCAGAAACCTTGCGCCCCGCTTCGCTCTTCAGAATATTCTGCATGCAAGCGAGGAGATGACGGTTGGCTCTGGCTTTTGGGAGTCTGCGTAAATCCCTCTCACAATGACGACAGCAGCCATCCTCATTCGGATGCGCGCCAGGGTAAAATATGGAAGACGGTGTGGGATCCGCGAGAGTCTGCAAGGGTGCAATACCTTCTGCAAGAGTTGGTGGATTGTTGGAAGAAAAGTACCTGATGAAGGTGGCTCTTGCTGGCTCGTAACGCATGACTGAGAGCAGATATGGCGATGGGCCGGTTCGCACAACCGTGTAAGGATTAGTCGTGTCTTGCGATCTTGAGGAAGCAGTGTCCTCGCTTCTCAGCGTTTCCTGTTCCTCGACTACATCAGACGCATCATGTTCCTCGAGGTGACCGAGCTCGTCTTGTTCCTCAAAGTGGACAGTCCGCCTACGACGAAGGTTTATCTTGCGCTGAGTTCTCCAAATATCAAACGCCCTCCTTTCCGTCATTGCCTCGGGGTAAAGTACTCTCAAGTTGGTCTCAGGTAAAGGGTCTTGGTCGGGTACTGGGATCGGCTCTCCCGATCTCCGCGCATCGGTCAATCGAGAGCCAGTAGGGCTGGGGCGACAGGGTCATGATGATTGGCCATGGATCGCACGTGATCCATGAGTTCCTGACGGGGCTCCCGACCCAGCATGATCGATTGCGTGTCCACGCCAGAGATGCGTGAGATATAATACTGGAAAGTGTCGTCGCTCTTGTGCCCCATGCGCTGCCTCCTCTGCACAGAGCTGAGCATTTGATCGAGCTTGTTGCCGTGGCCATGTCGGAAAGCATAAGCGGTGAGATTGTCACGGTAACCGGCTCGTTCGCCCAGACCATTCAAGTAGAAATTGAGAGAGTCCGCGCCAAAGACAAGCGTTGGTGAGACGTGACCGGCCTGGTCGAGTCTGCGCAGCACAGACGTATGCTTCACGCTGTCTTTAATGCGCACTGTGGCCCCAGTTTTGACTCTGTTCAAATCCTCAGGCGATCTCAGGTTCTGAAAGGCGCCGTCTGCGAAGGCCAATGCGCAGAAATGCGTCACCGGGCAAAGGTGTGGGTTTCCCGGCTCGTCCGTGAGGATGTGCGTAACGCTTAACCATGGATCAGCACGGCCACACCCAACGAGGATGCCGACTTACTTGTCCCTCTGGTTCCCTCGATGGTTCTTCCGAAGTCTGACCGTAATCTGGAGCACCCAGCGGCGCTTTTCCCCGTGCGAGCCGGGCTGAGCTTGAAGAGCGAAATCCTGGTAGGTGAATCCCTCGTTGAGGCCACGCTGGGAACTACACTCAATGAACTCTCCCGGGCGAAGGCCTTGGTACATCATCACAAGAATCGCGAAGGACAATTGCAGCCTGATCCTTGGGTGCTTGAAGATGTACTCATCGCAGACCCAAAGAAAATGGAGCAAATGCTTGGCTAATTCCACGGAAGCCAGGGGCTTGGCTCGACCGGAGGTAGAAGCGCCTTCCATGTCAGGGAGCTTCTGGATAAACTTCGCGAGTATCAGCGGGATGCCAAATGACCAAAGCTGACGGTATACATGCATTTCTGACATATTTCTTCTCGCTCTTCATGTATGTATGGTTGCATCTCAACAGCGTCAGACGCTGCAGCTCCTGCCACTTCCTGGTGACCGTTGCCGTCGAGATACAGCCATCGGCGCCCTTCCCGCGTCGGACAAGGAAGCGGAGGAATACGTAGATCGTTTTGATGGAGAGCGGTGTGGAGAAAGGCTCATCGTCCGGCTCCGGTGCCTGTCGCAGCACATCATGACAAAACCTTTTACTAGTCAGCACATGTTGCCAACACCCTTGGCAGGGATCGCTGATAGCACTTGCTCTTCCCAATCCCTCTCTAGAGCTTTGAATTTCTTGAATTGGTCTTGACAGACGATATCTTTGATCGGAACCATGCTTAGACCGCAGGAGGGCGCAGGGCGCATGGCTTCCCTCAGGTCTGCGAAGTCGTCGGCCATAGTAACCAGCGATGTTCGGCTGGTGACCGATACAGGGTCGGGTGGAAGGGAGGCGGTAGTATCGAGAGCGATGACGAATCTCAGAGGGGTGCCGTTACACCCTCATTTATAGGCGCCGCAGAAGACATTTGCTTGCTTCGTTCCGTAGCGACACACGCACGAGGCGCAGACTGTCGCCATTGCCGGGGACTCGATCCGCCGCATGATGCGAGCCAAGAATCGACAGGTCGGCGCGGATTGCATGGATGCCGGAAATGAACACACGCGAGGGAGACGAAAGAGCGAGGCAGACGGGTCAAGCGGTCCGGTGCGCGGTATGGTACAGTATCGAAGACGACGACCGTGAAACTGGAGTCCAGGAAGGCGGACGTGCGGGGAATGATTACCAAAATGATCGCTGACTAAGGGCCGCGAAACCGGTCTTCCGGTCACGGGGGCAGACGCCGACAATCAGGTATCGCGAAGTGGCTAAGCGGCGAACCCGCGAACCAGAAACATTCGGGGACGATTTTGGCAGAGGGAAAGTTTGAGAACTGGGCATTCCGTCCGCTCTGCCATACATAAGCAGTTGAACGGCAGATTAGAACTACGGTGGGTGACCACGTGGGAATCCCTGCTGTTGTACGTTTTGCTCTTTTGACACATCCTTTTGTTAGTGTAATCTCGGTTAATGATGGTGGTGGGTTTGCTGAATGTGATTCTAATGTTCGTCGTTGCTTCGTATCTTGGTCGCGTTTGCGTCTGGCACCTTCTTCATGATGCAAACACGCACAGCTCCGACCAACAGTATTTTGCTCTTTCCAGAAACATCAACACTTTGCGAAAGAAGTTTTAAATGGAAATGCTTTTTTTTTCATTGTGAGATTGAGCGTTTGTGTGGAACGATCTCGCATCGACTTTCAGTCTGCGCCGGTGATACCTAACGATCATAAGTCTTTTATCGATCAGTATTGAGCAAACGCTTTCTCATGCAACACATCCTCACTCCATATCCCGCGCTTCCTAGCCAACAACCAGACACACCCGTTCAAAAACACCTCCAACCCTTCAACACCCAAACTCTCCTCACCTAGATACCTTACATCTTCCACCCGCATCGCTAACGCCTCCACACCCATCATGCATTGACCGATTTCAGTATTCTCTTTCCCTTCACACCCAATGTTTCCCATCGACTTTGTTCCATATATGTTATAACTCCCAGCCAAACACACCACTGTGGATCTTATTCCCAAGGAGTGGCTGCATTTTGCTTTGCCCATTGCTTTTCAGCTTCGCTTCCAAATGGTGGTGCGACAAGACCCTTGACCATCCACAGTCGCCTTTCGGTTTCATCGACGTGAAATTCCCATTCGGCACCCAGAGGTTGTACATTCTTCTTGATCACCTCATTGATGTGGGAAGATGTTTTGCGATATACATCATCGGAGTCTTCGAGTGTGACAGCAATATGCTCAATGCTGATGCGGACAAATGGCGTATCGATACAGGTCTTGGCGCCCACATAGGTGTCGCGAACGTCCAGTTTGATGAAGTTAACCACCACATAGAATGCCGGCAGACCGATGCCCGTATAGATTCCCGTGATATCCTTTGCGAACTTGGCTCGAGTTTCGTCGTCTTCGAGTATGTTGGAGGGGTGGTAGATGATCCAGAGTGGCATGATGGATGATTTCTTGGTTCCTTTGTTTTACTGTGCGGTGCCGTGTGACTTGTTGGACTTTTTCAGGTCGATATTGTTGCTGTGTGCTCATAGATATAATCCGGCGAGATACGCTGTAGACACAAATTGCTTCTGACGATGACGACAACACTTTCGCTCACAAACGTAGGAAGCGACTTCGGGAGCTAGATGGTCATGTCTTTGGAGCGGTATGAGTACGACTTGGCCTCGCCCGGCTCTAAAAACCCTCCGCTTTTGCTCCATCGTCTTCCGTCATTGTAAAAGCGGGGACGGACAGATCTTCTAACTCTGCCCGGACCGGGTGGTGTTACTAAGACGGTGTCACCGTGTCCGCAATCATGTCCAGGTCACCTCGTGATGGTCGAAGCTTGTCGTCAGTCTTACCGAGTCAAAAGTTATTTAGAAGCAAGATCAATTCCCACAACTCGACTCATCCGACATCACTATCTCCAACTTCACAAAATGACGACCTCTCCTGCAGACTTGATCTTCATCACCGGATCTACCGGATTTATTGGCTCGCAAGTGACTGTTCTAGCCCTCGAAGCCGGCTATCGAGTGCGACTCAGCGTTCGTAAAGAACAGCAGATCCAGAAGCTCAAGCAGCTTTTCCACCAGTTCGTATCGAATATCGACTTCGTGGTGGTCCCTGACATTACGTCTTCCGGAGCCTTCGACAGCGTACTGGATGGTGTCCGCTACGTCTTTCACTTGGCTTCGCCAATGCCGGGAAAGGGCGCGGATTTTCGCAGTGAATACGCTGAACCTGCCGTAAAAGGGACGGAGACGATGTTGTCTTCTGCGAACAGGGTGAAGAGCGTGGAGAAGGTCATCATAATGTCCTCCGTCTTGGCTTTGATGCCATTAGGTGCGCTTGGGGCCAAAGAAGGCATCTTCAATGGTATGGCTTGACTCGGCGAACAAATTTTACATTCTCCTACTCACACAGATTAATCAGAATCTCCCAAAACAGACCTGTCCATAGATCTGGACATGGAATTCCCTGGAGGTCCAGAGGGTTCAGGTGCAATGTATCAAGCATCGAAGATCCTGGCACATCAAGCCACCCACGCTTTTAACAAGACGCACAAGCCCCATTATACCCTCGTCACTCTTCACCCATCATTTGTTCTTGGTCGCAGCCTGGTTCAACACTCTGCTGAGGAGATTGACGGTATCAACGCCTTTCTGTGGCAGTCACTCCAGCTTGAAACTCCTTTCTTCCCACCGGCCTGGGTTCATGTCAAGGATGTCGCAGAGGCTCACTTGAAGGTTTTAGAGCTGGATATAGCGAGTGGTGAAGAGTTCGTGCTTTCTGGTCACCCTTTTACCTGGGATGATGTCGCTACGTTTGTTAGGGAAAAGTATCCCGAGGTGAACACCAAACTGCAAGGGCCGTTCGACCCAAGCATTACTGTCGATTCGAGCAAAGCACAAAAGACGCTCGGATTCAAGTGGAGAACGATGGAAGATATGCTGGTCGATGTCATTGAACAACAGCTTTCTTTCACTAGCTAGGGGTAGTCGTGTTAGCAAAGAAAGCTGATGAGAATTCGGGACACGACGTTGTACGGCCAGAAAAGCGATTTGATTGGTCCACGGATTTCGAGATTTTCCAGAGGTTCGCTGCTGGGGATGACCCTGTCCGTGTGATTATTCGACTAGCTGAACTCGGAAGAATCGGTCGATCAGCGACTTGCGAAAATACCGGAATAAATGATGATCACCGCTTCCATCTTCAATCATTATCATGATAAACTATCATGATATCATCATTTACGATCAATACCTGGCTACACTGCCAGAATCAATTGGTTTAGTGCTTGAGAGCAATCAAGAAGCATAAATCCAGTATCTGTTAACATGATTTCGGTTGACAGTAGTAGGTATGCCGAATGTGATGTTAGCATTTGTCGATGCTTCGTATCTTGGTCGCGTTTGCGTCTAGCACCTCCTTCATGATATATCTGCGTATAAGTCCGGCTAACAGTTTTTTCTTTCTCTAATAACATTAACACTTTGCAAAAGAAGGAGCGACCCATAGCAAACTTCCAAATCAAATAACATAAAGATGCTTTTCATTATGAGATTAAGCATTTGCATGGAACGATCTCGTGTCAACTTCCAGTCTGCGCCGGGGATAGCAACGATTTTCAGTCCTTCATCCCTTAGTATTGAGCAAGCGCTTTCTTATGCAAGAAGTCAGATACTATGGTTGTCAATAATCTGCAGTGACTACTTGAATGCCGGTCATGTGTGGCGAAGCTCATAAACGCAGATTGACAAACACCATCACTGCAACTATAAGTTTAGCTCACAGGAATCCCGTTGCGCTCTTCTATCAACAGCTTTACTCCAACCAGAATGGCATCTACAGGCTCGATTGACGCTATGACTACTTTGAAGGCATATGAATCGACTGCTCCGTCCGCAGAGGAGATCAGAGTTTACCTGTCAAGAGATCCAGAATATCGCAGACTAGATGAACTGCAGCAGAAGGTGAGTAAGCACCGCTGGGAAAGCTAGAAATATGACTGATGATATCTTTTAGGGATGGAGCAACCCAGCAGGCGACCAATTCTTTGCAGCGAGACGCCAAAAGTCCGACAATACGAGTAAAGCAGATCAGAGGGGTCTTCTTGGGATGATGATCAATGTTGGGCGTGACCTTCAATGTACAATTGGCGCTTTTGATCTACCCAGCAACAGCGACCGCCTGGCGATATTGGACCTTTGCATGGCCCCGAGTGGACTCGTTACGTCCGCATTGGAAGTCAACAAGTCTGCAAAAGTGGACACATTCAGTCTGCCTTCGGTCAAAGGAGGTCACAATGTCATGATCAACTTTGGGCCACGGGACGAGCGGGTCAAAGGAGGTCACAATGTCATGATCAACTTTGGGCCACGGGACGAGCGGGTCAAAGTGAGATTCATGGACATTACCATGTTTGCAGAGGAGTTTGGATCTCCTACCGACAGAAAGCACCATCTGGACTGGACGAGCTTGAGACAAAAGTGGCCATATCATACTCCTCACTACGATCTAGTCATCTGCGATGGCGTTCCTATGCGTGGTCAGAATCTCGACGACAATGCCATCAGCGTACAGCCCATGCGGCTCACCTGTGCTGAGTTGTATCTCGGACTGAAGAGAATCCGACGTGGCGGAACCTTGATCGTGCTTTTACACAGAATCAACAATGTCAGGACATTCCGGATCATCAAAATGCTGCATGGATTCAGCTCCGTTCAGGTCTTCAAACCCACCAAATCTCATGCAATCAGATCTTCGTTCTATCTCGTAGCCAAGAACGTTCAATCTGACTCTTCAGCTTGCCTGAGAGCTATGAATCTGTTCAAAACCATCTGGGAATATGCTACCTTCGAGAACACCAGCCAAGAGACGTTCAGATTGTGTACTGAGCTTACTTTGAAGGAGCAGTCATTGTCGACTGAACTTGAGGAGTTTGGCCCATGGTATACCGAGCTGGCTCAGCCGGTCTGGAGGACACAGGCGGATGCTTTGGCTGTTGCATCATTCACCCAGGATCACGATGCTATCTCTTAGTCTGCTATCGCATCTGATGAGACTTATGAACCCGTCTCGGTTGGTTGATTCGCCTGTACGTACTACTTGACGGGGCTCTGCAGGTTCGACAGCGCTTGCCGCAAGTCTGATGATGTCTTTGAATGAAACGATGGGTGCTTCAAGCCCGCAAGCGGCACCACTATCACAGCTCTCAGACTGTTTCTCTCATTACACTCTCATCGACAGTTTGTCAGGCAGTAGTCAAAGCATGGAGAAAGAATGCAATCCAGAATCCATGGGTTTGGTGCTTCAGAGCAATAGAGTAGCATGAATCCTGTAGCATGATTTGAAGACAACCAACATGCCTTGTTCAGCATGAATTTTCCGATATCTCGTTCGGTAAAGATAATCTTGAATGCAACCAACGACTGACAAGAATGATTGATGTCATGTATGAATACAGTACATTCGACGTGTACATATCCATGTGAGATGCGATCTTGCAATAAAACCGAGTCGAGCACATTCCAAGTTTTGCATGGCGTCAAGTACCGCTATGTTCCCTTAGGTTGTGATTCCGCTTCGTTTCCGGCGCATTGCCTCCCAACGTGGTGACAGATATGATGAGAACATCTGAGGGCGCTGTGTGATGTGAGGCCTAAAAGAAGTCGACACCGAAGATCATAAGTGCGCAGCTTATGGTCTCAATTGGATACCATATGGCCATTCCTGCCATCATCCTTGGTCCGAATCGGCCTGACGCAGGCGCAACTTTGGCCCCCATCTGTCGATTGTCGTAACTTCGAATTCTTGCTGCCAATCGTGCGTGACAATTTCGTCTCCATATTCCTTGGACAGCTCATGCCCACAAGCTCGAATGGCATCCTTCGCCTCTTGCATAGCTTGGCCAGCAGATTCATACTCGCCTCTCCATGCTTTGAGAATGACCGAGCCGAGTAATTTCTCGTCTAGTTGTGGCCAGGCGTCAAAGTTGCCGAGTGACACATCATGACAGAGAGAAATGTGTTTATCGAAATCTTCCGTCCCACTTGTGACATGACCCTCTATACCCATGTGCATTAGCAATGGATCTTTGTTGCCAGTCATAAGAGCGAACGTCCAGCTAGCACAATCGAAAAGATCGTTCTTGACGCTGCCAGGATGATCAGCGTCTGCTGCCCACGGCGATTCTAAAACCATAGGTGGTGATTTACGACCCGGTATCAGAGGTTCGGTACAGCCGGCGGATGTCATATTCGCAATAGCAATGGAGTAGTCTACGCGAAGCCAGATATTGTTGCCCACATTGTTGAGGAAGATGTTCTTCTGATGCAGATGGTCCAGAGCAGACAACATTTGTAGTGCCCAGCGCTGGTATAGAGCCAGAACAACGTCGTTGTGATGAGAATATGGGCACTGTAGATCGAGTCCTATTGAGCTGTGGCTCAGGCGCTCGAGGCGGTAACCGGAGTTCGTTGTGCCTAAGTACTTGACAATGCGCGGGTGGAAGGTGTCATTTTCCGTAAGAATGTCGTAAATTTGGACGACTGCGTCAAGTCTTTCCCGTGGATCGTCGTCATCAACTCGTGTTTTGCCGAAAATGACAGTACCGTCCGCTTGCTCTGATAGGAAAGTTGACGGAAATAGGAGGGCCGTATGACCATCATCCGCCGGTAGGATGTAGTACTCTTCGTTAAAGTCGTCTTTGATTTCGCTCAATTCAGGCGTTAGGCTCGCTTCCAGTGAAGCGCACTTATTGGAAGTGGCACCCTGCACGTTATGAGGCTCATCTGTGACCGACGGCCCGGCTTCGATATTTCTAGCAGTTGCGCCGTCGGAGCTCTGGCATAGCGATTCAAAGATGGCGCGGATAATGTGGGACATTGTTGGTGTTTCTCGGACGAAGGATCAACGAGGCCTTTCAATTAACGAGGCCGGCTATCTCCGGCATAATTATAGTCATCTCTCTTTTTCTGGCGCCTGGTCGTAATGAATTAGTTGATAGTTGCCACTTTTTGGTAGGAAAATATAAGCGCAACTACTTTCGTGCGTCGCTGTGGATGATGAGGATCACCACCGCGTCACGTGTTTGCTTCTAACTCGAGTGCTGCCTCGAGGCCCTACAACTGTTTCACATTTGATCTCACATATACCTTTTTTCTAACTGTACTGCATAGAATGGACGCCAACAATTGTCGCAGGTCCCATGGCTCCATTGGATAAAGAGGTTGGGCACCTAGAGTTTAGAACATTCTAGCTGTGAGATCGCTTCTTTTGGTGTTCATCGCACTCTCGTGAATCTACGTCTCTACCTATTGAAATGATCCTAGTCCGTAGATTGTTGAGTCGAATATTTAGACCAAAACAGATGTTTGTGCAAAGCTGGAAATGCCCTTGTAGTCATGTTTTGTCAACACGACATTCTACTTTTTTGGTATTGAAGAGCAATATATTCTGGAATACATTAATAGAGAGAAAGAATCGAATATTGAATCATTGGAACTGACTACCTTCGGAACGGCGAGCCCGATAGCTCTCGAGGTTCCTGCCAACGGTCATATGCTTCTACTGGAGACCGCCTCGGTTGCTCAGCAAGCTCATAAGACGGCAGGTGAGGAGCGCGAGGCCGCTGATCTGTCTGAGACGAGCGTTCACTCTTCCGATCACCCGAACTATCAGCTAGGTAGTTGGACCTCTCCTCGGCCTTTTGTTTCTTGGATCGATTGTGGTGGCGTCGCCATAAGACAAAGGCTCCAATTAGTAGAGCCGCAACTCCGACACCAATGCCGACGCCAACACCGATGACGACTTTACTACTTCCAGAAGAGCCAGAGGGACTGGTCGTTGCTGTGGAACTAGCGCTTGATGATTCAATCATTGTACTCGCGGGCGAGACGAGGCTAGTGGTGGAAACAGACCTCGACGTAGATGAGGACGAGGAGGACGAGGGAGACGAGGAGGATGAGGAGGAGGTGGGGGATGCTGATATTGTAGGAGATGCTGAACTCGAGGTTTCTGAGACCGCCGCAGTGGAAGTGATGTTCGAAGTGTGTTCGGAGGTGGTTTGGGATGCTAAGCTCGAAGTCGTCGAAGTGGTGGCAGGTGTATCGCGAAGCCAGAATTGTCCTGACCAAAAGCCGCCCAATGCTCGCTGCTCTTCGGTGCCTGTGGCGTTGACCGCATGGAATGTGAAAGGCAGCGAGTTGTTGCCATGATCATCTACAGTCCAGACAAAGAACTCTTCTGTGGTGTGGACTGCCAAGTATCAGTATGTAGCGAAAGTTTTGGGTCTTGAGTAACAGTACGTGTTGCAATGAACGAATCTGTGTAGTCAGTTCCGAATATCAGGAACAGATTGACGACCTCGTAAGTTGTAGTCCAAGTAACGTTAATTACAGCTCCCACGTCGAGCATCGGAGTGTCGGTGTTTATTGGATTCGTAAACAGCCCATCGGTGTACTCTTGTGCTTCCGGTAATGTAGTGGTCTGGCCCTGGACGATGATGGCAAAAAGTAACAACAGCATGAATCTAACACCAGTGTAAAAGCTGGATTGATGCACTGTTAGAGCCAATCGAAACATGAATGGAGAAGTAGGGAGAGGTTTAGGAGTCAAGTAGAAGAGTCACCGTTGGTGATTGATGACCTGATTTATGAGCCACACTTCCTGGCCTGAGCCTTGCCATGCAGTTGACTGGCCCGTATCCAATTGTTCTTCCGATGGTGCCAATATCAGCACGGTGTTGCTGATTTGACCCATTTGCAAGAAACTATAGCCCTAGGTTGCCGAGCAGACAGGATTGAGCGAGCGGCTCTAGGACTAACCTGTATGGCGCGCTTGAACGCATGCTTGCCTTTCTTCGGGCGGCAGCGCCAAACTCCAACACGACAAATCTATGCAGATGTGGTGCACCTGCATCTGCGTTGAGTCCTCTGCCACAGGATCCAATGTTAGAAGGTACGGAGGGACATGCTTTTGAATCCCTCGGTTACAAAACATGAATGGATCTTCCAGGTGCTGGAATCAGATGGTCTGAGGTTGCAGCTGGGCCGAGATGACGAGATGACGAGGCACGGTCCACAGCGCTTGCGCTTACTTACTAAGCCGATTGGCTGTCTGATAACGACATGCAAACCCGAGACATCGGTTCGCGACAAGCCTCCATCAATGTAACTATCATCTTTCCTTGGAAACATGAATATCTGCGGCGGCTTCACAGCCAGTGTGGTTGGCTACATTATCCGCTAGATGCATACGTCCGGACTATAGCCGCTCATGATTTGACAGCGATCAACTGTAGCATGCCTCTATTGTTGGTACACGCTTGGCGATTGACATCTATTGCAGGCCATCCAAGAGTTTCTGCGCCACTGTGATGGCTATCCGAGCCAGTCTCCTAGCACCATGCCCATCTCGCACTCACTACCCTGACTGCGCGCTGAGAAGTCGTTGCCTGTATTTCAATCAAGAATGCGAGCACTTGTATCTCTCAGCTTTCAAGCACAATCCTTTCATTTTGATATACAATGCTTTCTACGGGTCATTCAGTAAGGTCCTTGAAGCCTTTCCCGTTCTTTTCACTGCGAAGGTCTCAGGCATACTTCCGTGCGATTTTCCTGTGTATCTTTCTTTTGCTCTTCTGGCTTAATCTTCCTCTGCTCGCCCGCTTGGAGAAACGAATAGTCAGAGATGACTATACGACGGTATTGCCTGATCCTGCTTGGAAGACCCTTCCTGGAGCAAATGACACACTTGTAATTATGAGAACAGGGTCAACGGAGCTGCAAGACAAGTTGCCTATCCACTTGGCTACGACTCTGCTTCGCTATCCCAACAGCCTCGTATTTTCTGATTTTGAGGAAGATTATGAACAGCACCACATCATCGATGCTTTGGAGAGCGTAAGCACACAATTGAGAGAGACAAATTCAGATTTCGACCTGTGGCGACGCCTGAAGCAATTTGGCAGAGCAGTTTTACGACCAGACGAACTTAGCGGAAAAGCAGTTTGGGTGGATCAGGGTACCGGGAAAGCCAAAAACCCTGGCTGGTAAGAATCCAGCTCATAGATATCCTTTGTAAGAAGCTGACTCCTTCCTGTATCTAGGAAATTAGACAAGTTCAAATTCCTGCCAATGGTCAACCGCACTTTGTTCGAAGTTCCAGACAAGAAATGGTATATATTCGTCGAGCCGGATACATTCATCTTCTGGCAAAGTCTACTGGTTTACTTGTCCCACCTCGACTGGACCAAGCCATACTATCTCGGAGGACAGATTAATATCGGCGGTATAGAATTCGGCCAAGGAGGAAATGGCTATGTCATCTCTCGTCCCGCTCTGGAAAAAGTGGTGTCTCATTACCAGACTCATCAGAAAGAGTATGAAGACTTTACAGAAGGCCACTGGGCTGGCGATTGTGTACTGGGTAAAGCTCTCAAAGACTCTGGGACATCACTCACACGTGCCTGGCCCATCTTTCAAGGCGATGATGTTGGAAACATGAACTACAACCACCAAACGCAGTGGTGTCAGCCAACCGTGTCGTATCACCATGTCTCACCATCAGAAATCCAAGATCTGTATGATTTCGAGAAAGCATGGATGAGAGACACAGCAAATGTAATATCACCAATACCCCTAGATCATGACTGTTTTTGCTAACCTATCTTGACAGGACACCACCAGCTTCCTCCGTCACAGAGACGTATACAGACTATATGCTCTTCCACGCATGACTGCTCCACGGGTAGAATGGGACAATCACAGCAAAGACGATCGAGGCCCGACGGAATCCTTGGAGAGTTGCCGTGTACTCTGTGAGGCAGACAACGCTTGCCTTCAATATACATACAATGCCGAGAGCAGATGTCTGACAACAGCTCGACCCAATGTAGGGCAAGCTGCTTCCAACATAACTTCAGGCTGGATACTCGAGCGGGCACAGAAGTTTTACGATGAAGCGGAAGAGTGTCATGATGTGAATTGGATATCTTGATGCGTTGTGAGTGCTACAATTTCTGAACAAATCAGAGGCATGCCATATCGAAAAATTGTATTTCTCATCTAAACGACGTCCACTGACGTTGGAATATCTCAAACATCTTTCAACCAACCATCATCACGAGAAACACCCATCTCCTCGGATAGTATGATAAGCACCTCAAGCTCTAAAACAAGCATCAATTGCCTGAGAAGCCCCCAGGAGTTTTTCGTCATGGTATCGCCTGGCAACAATCTGGACAGCTAGAGGCGCACCATGAACTTTTTCAGCCGAATCTAGAGTTTTCATCAGTCTCTGACGTAAGACCAGGGTTTTTGATAATACCCACAAGGATGTTCTGGATCTTGAGTCGCCAGGTCTTCCGTGTCAATTGTCTTATCTGCCTTCATGAACGGCACAATAACAGCCGGAAACTGTTGAGAGTTTGTTAACAGGATGAACGGAAGATCTTGAAAGCACGATCTCACCTCAAGAGCATTCCAAGCGGCTGTGTAAGGAACCATGCCAAACGTGTCGTGCGGAGGCGCTGTCGTCTGCGCCCCGAGACACAATACCACGTCGATGTTCAGATTCACGAATACTTCATTCCACCTTCTCTGATAATCTCGTTTGCGGACATTCAGATCAAATACATCTGAGCCAGGTGCATTTCTCCCTCGCATCAGAAGAGCTTGGCTACCCATCAGAGTACGTTTGAGACTTTCAGTCATAGGTTCTCCAGAGGCAGCTATGAATTGACCTGCCTGTTGTGTAGGATCCAGAGCATAACTCTCGTAAGCGATGATGAGGCCCTCGTCCAGACTAGGTTTGTTAGGATCAAGCTCGATCACCTCATGTCCAGCATCTGCCAACTTCTTGGCAGCGGTATCAAGGGCACGTCGTACGGGCGGCCATGCTGGCCATTTCGAGTCTTCCTTGAGCAGACCAATGCGGAGTTTACTCTTCTTCTCTACATCAGTAGTGTTCCAAGGAATAGCAAGTGCTTGCGCATCTAGATTCCACGGTGTGGCGTCAATGACAGATTTCATGAGCAGCTCCAAGTCTGCGAAAGAATTGGCTAAAGGACCAGCGGCTGCGGGAAAGCCGGGAGAGCCCAACCTGCCAGCAGACGTCTGGCCACTGTACGGAATACGGTCTGAAGATGGCTTGAAGCCATATGTGCCATTGCAAAGTGCCGGTATACGAATGGAGCCGCCTATGTCGGTGCCGATGCCGAGGATGCTGCCTCGCATGGAGACGCAGGCGCCTTCTCCTCCAGAAGAACCACCGGCACTGAGACAAAGCTTGTGAGGGTTGAGAACTCTCCCGAAAATGTGGTTGTTGGAATCAGCCGTCTGAATTGCCCAATGTAAGAATTATACTCGTACTCATTTGATCCGAACCATCAGTACTCACCATGAGTGTTTGGGGAATGTTTGTCTTGACATGTAAGACGGCACCAAGGCTCAGAAGTATATCTACCAAAGGAGAGTTTTTGTCTGCTGGAGCGTGATCAATGAAGGAAACATAGCCAAGAGTACTCTGTACACCGGCAACGTTGAAAGAGTCCTGAGATGGTCAGCCTGCCTGATGGAGGGTCGAAAATCCACTAAAGCTCTCCGTATATCCTACCTTGATACTAATTGGCAGTCCATGAAGAGGTCCTATAGGGTGCCCCTCTTTCTCCATATACTCGTCCAAGAATCTTGCTCTCTCCAAGGCCTGATCGAACATAATCTCAGTAAGACAGCTCGTCAGTTGCTGTGCGATAGCCGCTCGCTTGCAAAAAGCAGTAGCAACATCGAACGCCGACAGCTTGCCAGTCGCGAGAGCAACAGCTAAGGAAATGGCAGTGTAGTTTTCGGTGATAGCAATCTCTTCCGGCGATAAAATGCCACACTTGGCAGGAATCTCCAGGACACTTTCTGGGCTGGATTCTGTTCCTATGAGGAATTCTTCACGCAGTCTGAAGGCTTTCGGGATTCTCGCGTTGACTTGAGCTCGCTTGATAGTGGCCTTTTCTTGCCATGGCTCCGGTGCCGAGATAGACATCGTGGTCTTTGAAGCTTCTTAAAATGTTTGGTTGTGTTGATTGTCAGAAAAACTCCCAGAATTCGAGATAGAGCTGCGATGTGGGTGTTCTTATAGTGTTTGTTCTCGGCTTGGCATAATGGACTGCGATTTGAGGACCGGGGTCGATGGCAGTCAAAACGATAAGGAATTGGGAGTCTGGTGAGGAAGGAAGGAAGGCCGACCAATGACATGGCTTTGCGCGAACCCCGCATACCTACGAGATCAAAATAGCAGTAGATGATTACTGGCGAATTGCAGCGGTCAGGGCCTTGACGAAGCTTCACGACTCCTAGATCATGAGAGTGGTTGCTGCTACGTCTACCAGCTGTTGAATGATACAATATGTCGACCTCTTTTGCATAGCGATACATAAATCAGTAGACAACTTCATCAGTACCGGTCTTGTCACACTGAGTCTTTTGAGGTCATCTTCAGGTTCATGTGGATGATCCCATGTTCCTGTTCTGCTTCAATCAAAGGTATTGCTCCTCGCCCAGCGATCGTTCCCATTCCTGGCTTTGGACGCCTTGGCGATTGATCGAGTACTAGAAGTGTGATAATCTCTCGAGAGACAGATGGCCTGTATATCGTGAAGCATATTGTGCTCTTCAAGACCCATGTCGTAAGTCTTCATCGGACGTTTTCCAGAAGATTGCTCATTCATCAAAAAGCTATATCTGTTGCCAAGCACAGAAGCATGCATGGTTGATAAAAGAAACACATCGCTATCATGAATGGTTTAGTACCATGTTATCAGCCATATCATCAGCTTGACCTAACTTGTGCAAATCCAAACACGCTTTCGCCGTGGGTAGCGTTCGGCGTTCGGCTGAGAGATATGTCAGATAATGTATCGAATCTTGTAGCCTCCATGCGTAGTAGTATAGTAACTGCTATTGCGCAGATTTCTTGTGCGTAGAATTCTTCCCCAGTGTCAATACCCTTGATTGCAAGGCCTGCGGTGTGCTGTCTCATTGTCGCCCCGATGACGACGCTTGGTCGCAAGGAAAGGAAGACGATGGCTGCGAGGTGCCAAAAGGACGCGATTCAACATCCACGCGGCGCTCGACACGTGCAGTAGATGATTCTGATGACGTTCGGCTTTTGCTTGGTCTTCGAGCAGGTCGAAGAACGTTCCTTGTGGTTGGAAGATGCCGAAGACGGCAAGTACAATCAAGGCGCAAGCGCCGGCCGAGTTCCTTGATTCCCCGCTCTTCTCCCGTCCCTTCAACGACTTCCCGCGCCATCAGTCTCGAAAAGTTTCTATTTTCAACCACTTCAAGCAACAGTTGGTCTTGGAAACTGTTGATCAGCTTCAATCTCAAACATACTAAGATTTCGGGACAGCTGTCTGCGCGTGAGCTAGGCTATGCGGCGACTTCGCGTAGGTACCACAGTCGTCATGGGATGATCTTATGAACAAAGACAGCCTCGAACTTGCAGTCATAAAATATATTAAGGGACCAGATGAACGTCAGTTGACTTGGCTAATTGGCAGTACTCGAATCAACTACCGCTAGCGGATCTCTTGGTGATGCTGAATGCTCGGTCTCTGCCACTTGAATCCTTGCAATGGTTGCGGTATAACAATCTAATAGGCTCTTGATCTCCACCGAAATTTCTTGAAAGCCAGAACTGACGAGCCGTTCCTCAAGTCTTGCAACCGATGGTCGTGGCTATGGTCGACCTCGACAGAGAGATGACGCTCGTGCAACCAAGAGAATGCTGGCCTTCAACCAAGATGTTCAAGAGTGCGAGACGGGTATAAAGAAAGCATGCCTATCGTCCAGAAGTTCTGCTTGGATCACTACCATCTCTTCCTTCCATCTACTATCTTCTCTCCAAACATCAAATCTTTCAACATGCTTGCCGCAACCATCATCACAGCCTTCATCGGCAGCTCCATCGTCGCAGCTGCTCCTGCCGATGTATCGGCTCGTCAGCTCACCATCTGCAGCGGAACATACAGCAATGCTCAATGTTGCGCCACCGATGTCCTCGGTCTTGCCGACTTGAACTGCGCAAACCGTGAGCAACGAGTCCACTACCACTACCTCTCAGTTACATGTGTTGACTCCAATCTTTGCAGCCCCGACCACTCCTACTAGCCAAGAGGACTTCATCGATATCTGTGCTACCGAGGGTCAGCAGGCTCGTTGCTGCGCGCTGCCAATCGTAAGTCGCATGCGCCTTCACGTGAATTCTAAACACGTCGAGCTAACACATCTTCCAGCTTGGTCAAGCTCTGCTGTGCGGTTCGCCCCTGGGTTGATTGATTCTGAGGCAGAATACAGTAATCTTGAATTGACAAAAGAGAGGCAGGACCTCTTTTGTGGTTACTCGACAGACCAGAGAAGCATGTATTGAAAGAATAAATATTGACGTTTTCCTTTTCCACAAATGATTCGCAGAAATATCCTTTTTGCCGGGATAGGTCGCCAAGGTTTGTTGATTGCATCTTCTTGTTCGGCGCCCGAACTGCTTTGATTGGCCATGTCGAAGACCAGACAAGTCTGGACTGCAAACATCAGGACTTTGGGTATGTTTGGTAGGACGGGAGAAGGTTTTGCCCATGTGAGATCTGATGATGATGATGATGAAGTCAAAATATTAGATCCAGCGGCACAGAGACCAAAGACACAGCTCGGGATGATAAAGGTAGGGATATCTGATTTCAGAAAGAGCCAAACGGTGTATATATGGAACCGGACCATTTTTATGAAGTGAAAGATGGTTGATGTCAAGACAATTCGACACGTCTTGGATGAAACCAGCTTAGATTCCAAGGGATAAAATTGCGAGATTTGCATGCTTGGTTAGCGAGCTGAGTGCTGTTATCGAGAACTCCAGAAACCAATCGTGCAGTTGAAGCTTTACTATTTGTATGGAATTCAGATGGCTGGCCATTTGTATTGGATTCAGATGGGTGGCCATTTACTGTATGGGGCTAAGGCTACCTGACTGCATGTCAGCCAACCAACCTATCACTAATGAAGAGCTACCAGTGGCTGCATAGATTCCGAAACCAGCGCTACATCCCACTAGTGCTTACTCGAAAACAATCTGAAGTAGACAACATGTCATTCTTTCCGAATCAAATCTGTGCCAACAATATGTTGAACTCCCTCCCAATTGTCGGTTGATAAGAGGAAATTAACCGGATGGTTATATCCTCAAAGTATCTAGTTCTCTTGAAGTTGATTCCCTCTTACATGGGCATCTCGTGAGCTGATAATGCCTCTCCGATTCCTGCGTCTACAAATCTCGATATCACAGGGGTATGGATCTGTCTCTTTCTGCAATACTGGCCTACGCCAGCACAATCACATCCTTATGACTAGGATCTTCCAGAAAAGTGGTTGTAGGAAACAAGTAGATGTAGCACAGTAAAAATCGCATCCGAGAGGTAAGCCGATGTAAGATTTACCACTACACATCTGCACAACAAAGGATATGGAGAAATACATCTTGCTCATATATCTCAACCATCAACAGTTTACATGGTACACACCGAATGAGTATATTCGCAGAGAAGTTGGAAGCGCCTGAGGGTATGATCTTGTGGGCTTGGATCTTCTGGTCTTTTGAAGCATAATGTAATGTCTGATTGATACGAATTGTTGAACATTTTTGTAAAGTTGAGATGACGCAGTGACATCTCGTATGCTAAATTGGGACTATGACTGCCGAGATGTGATTAGATGGCAAGAAGTGCGACTAGATATAAAGAAGCAACACAAAGAAAGTGAATGATGACCGTAATGCGTTTATTATATACCAAGTTTGACAACTTCACCGTCCTTGGCTTCATTATCATGCGAGAGTTTTTATATACAAAATACCCTTCTTCTATCCCCCAATACTAAATGAAACACTCTAACCGTAGTTGAAAGGGTTTCTGCAAAGTGGACAAGTACTCGCGTTACTGGTCTTGAACCACTTGAACAAACAAGAACTGTGGAACAGGTTCTTGCAAGTGCTGCAACGCTTGCTGGGCAATTGTCTGTCGCCAGAGATGATGCTGTAGCAAATAGCACACTCCGATTGTCCCTTGAGAGCGCCGGTGACATTGCGTCGCCATGTGGTCAGACCATCGATGAGATTGCCATTGCTGAATTGAATGACACCTTGGCAATTGCGCAGCCAGGACTGCCATTTGCGTTCGTCGGCAGCGACACGGTTCAAACCTTCAACTCTGGCACTTGCCAAGGGGTAAGTCTCTGGCAAGCGAATGACAATGGACATGGTCTGCTCGTCGACGAGGTATGAGAACTGTACTTCGCGACTGCGAGGCGACACCTTGACGCTCCAGCCTTCATATTCTGGGTCTGTCTTGACATCATCTGCCCATTGGGAGACAGAGTCCAGAGATGCCGAGACAATCAGAGGCGCGATGTATTTGGCTGTCCAAGTCTCGACTGCCAGACCAGTCTGGCGCGACTTGATCGTCAAGTATTCTGCCTTTGTGAGTGAGGGAACGTGCACTAAAGCTTGGTAGTATAGGTGAGCCAGAAGCCAGTGCATACGCTTGTCTGCACTCAAGCCCTCGAGATCACCTTGCTGATCGAGGTAGTCGTAACGGCGGATATCATACTTGGACACATCGATAGGGCGGCCGCGAACATGACCTAGAAGCTCCCAAGTCAGATCAAGTAGATTACCAAGGTACTCGCCTTCACGCAGGGCCTCAACATAATCTGACTTGACCTGATAGCTGGAGTTGGCAAAGTGGTCAAAGATAAGCTGCCAGCTGTAAAGGTATGCTTGCAGCTCATGCGGGATGCCCGTACGGAAAGAAGCGTCCGCTAAGCTGTCCAGCGTGGGCGGTGCAAGCAACAGGGACAACAGCTCCTCGGGAAGTTTTGCGGCCTTCTTCTCGAGAGCGGCGTCGAAGGAAACCTGCTCCTGTGCTGCGGGAATAACACGGTGAAGGATGCTGAACGCAGTCCTTTGCAGAGCCTTGGATGGCGTGTAAAGCAGAGGGTACAGCTCAGCTTCATCCTCGACCTCACCAGTTGACCACTTTCCAACTTCGCTGCCCAGAGCCTGGAAAAGTGTCTTCAGGGGTTCATGGTGCTCGTCAGACTGTCCTCGACCCTGTCTGACAAGGTTCATCAAGCCCATGTAGGCAACCTCCGAGCTCTCCTTCCAGGCATCAACAAGGTCATCGTTCGGCTCTTCGCTTGACTTGAGATCACGAAGGGTTGAGAAGAGCTGAAGAGTGGTGCATACCAAGGCCATGCGACTCTCGTCAGCGACTTCATCCCGAACGAAGCCCAAGTCCCATGTGTGAGTCAAAAATGCCAGGATTTGTGACCAATGTTCACCATAGATATCACTGACTCCTGGCAAGACGAAGAGCAAAGCTTTGCAAGTCTCAGCCTTGATGGGAGTAACAACATCATCATCGTCTAGCCATGGCAATACATGCTTCATGAAGAAGATGAGGCGCTGCTTAGCAACAACACTGTCAGCTCGCTTGCTATCAGGGAATAGCGCGTTCAGCATCACAAGCTGAGTGATGGCTTTCTCTGGATTTTGAGTCGCATCCAAGCCAGTGAGATCGGCAACCAGCTCGTTAGTCTGTCTGTCGAGTTTCTTGCTATCGGATAGAGCCTCTTTCAGACCACTAGCACACGCTGTAAAAGGCACAACATCTTTTGCCTTGTAAAGCTGCAAAGTCTTGTCTTCGTACTCTTGAACCTTGGGGTGACCACCGCCGTGGATGGATTCAAGATCACCAAGTGCGTGGCTTAATGCTTGAGCATGGTAGAAAGCGGATGTACTGCTGCCCATGGAATGCTCAAAGAAGTTATCAAGAGCTGTACCGACGAACACATAGGACGACGTTTCAGATGCATCTTCGTACTGCTGGAAACAGTCACCAACCAACTTGTTTGCTTCGTTCGCAAATTCAACCACCTCAGCCTCGGTCTCTGGATTAGGAGAGGCAAGACCACCTTGTGCCGTGAGAGAGATGCTTTCAGTCAGGAGAATGTGAGTGATGTATAAGAGCTGGAACAGTTCTGCTTGTGTTTTTGGTTCCAAAGCTTGGAGTAAGGCGTTGTTGGAGAACATTCTCGAGGTATACATGGCAAATCGCAAAGCTTGTGATAAGCCATCGCCATCTCTGAGGATTGGAGAAGAACCTGACTTGTTCTCAGGATCTACCAGATAAGTCGCACCGCCTAACACACTAGTGATGGCAAGAGCGATAGAGGGTGGAGTCCTGATGAATGGTGCAATGGAGGAGTTCCAAGACTCTAGATCAGGAAGAGCTTGCTGTGCAACTTCCTGCTTCTTTCTCTCGAGATCGCTTTCCTTGATGAGGTTAGCGGCCATGTCAAGAACTTGTGGCATTGGCAGAGAGTTCGGTGAGACGTCCCTCAAGCTTTGATGAACGACGTCGAAGAGGATAGTCTGAGAACCAGATCTGTCTGCATCAGTGACGATGCCCTTGCTGATGGTGGAGGCTTTAGCAGCCAACAATTCGTCAGCAGACTCTTCCAGCAGCAAGAGATTGGGTAGAAGTTGAGATCCGTTAGGCTTCCTAATGTGCTCTTTGACAAGAGTTTTGTTGCTTCTCGTAATCTCTTGCAGACCATCGAGCGCAGAGCCAGCCTTGTCCGAGACAGAAAGCGAAGTAGTGAGGTCTGCCAGCATCCCATCAATGGTTTCCGTAGAGGCGACGCTAGGTGTACCTTTGAGAATACCTGAAACGAAGCTCCATTGAGCTCCTGTATCTAAGCTCGACTTGAATGAACGCTGGAGGAAAGCCTGAATATCACTGTTCTTGGCAGCAAGCTCGGCAGCCGGTTTGACTCTTGGAGAAGCCAGCAGATTACGGAAAGCGTCTAGCTTCTCATCCGAATCTGGGCTATTACCAAGAGCGTTGGCAGCCTTGTTCCATGCCTCGCCAAAGCGAGAGTCGTTCTGGAAGTGATACAGTAGAGAGACAAGTTGCCTTTGAGAGGGTGACGACAGCATTTCTGGTAGGTCCTCAATCACGAAGGTAGCGATGGTATCTTGTGTTTCCTGATCCTTTGCAAGCAGCGTCTTGCAATGGTTCTGCAGCTCATCTACTGCGGCAGCAGCGCCATATGGCTTTCCATTCCTAGATCTGAGCAATTCGAGAGATGCCTTGACGATGTCCTTGGTTGATTGCGAAAAGACACTTTGCAAAGATTCCGGAACCTGATACTCTTCACGAAGGAGCTCTGACTGGAGCAAAGCCCATCGTTCTGCTGCAGAAGCGACATGTGCTTGTGACTTTTCGAAGTCCTTGGACTGCTCAGGAAGTGATGTTCGAATGTCCTCAACCAAGAGTGTGGCATATTCAGGCCACTTCCTTTCCAATACGGAAGGCAAGCGCTTACAGAATCCAGCTTTCGAGACGTTCCAAGCAGGCTTAGCACCAGAGATCAACCAATCAGCAGTGCTAGGGGATGGTCGCAGATACTGCTCAATTGCAGGAATGGCCATTTTGCTCAGCAGAGTTTCATGCTCCTCATCGGACAATGACGCAGAGTCTTGGACCAAATCCAGAATCTTGAAGTAAGCAAACCATGCTGCAGACGCGTTGAAACGGTCGTCCTTTTGGCCAACACCATCATGCACTGCATTCAACAGTTCTTCGGCTTCTGAATACTTCTGTGGTAGAACCTCTGTAGGGAGTTTGCTAAACAGTAGCCAGGCGTTTGTCCAAAACTCGGCAGGTCCAGCCTGAGAACCACGCTTGATACAGCCTCTCAGTCTCGTGCTAGCAGGCTTCTTGGATGTATAGCTTGTAGTCCAAGCTTGCGGCAAAGCATCCGTGAGTTCGACCAGTGCCAGCATGAAGTCGTATGAGGAGCCAGTCTGATCGTGTGGGAGGGCTTTGGAGATGTAGGCTTCGCTAATAGTCGAAAGGTTCGCCTCAACAGCGGTTCTCTGTTTGGTCAAACATGTGCGCAAGAAGCGGTGGATAGACCTTCTTACGACCACGTCCTCCTTGTAAGAAGCCAATTCCCAGATCTTGTTTTGAGCAATGATGCTCTCATATGTCTCCTGTTGCTTGGCCACGTCCTCTGAAGCAAGATCGTTGAGCAAATTCGAGATGACAGCAATGCTAGTGGCAACAACTCGCGAGTATGTAGCTTGGGCATCAGCGGGACTAACGCTTCGCTCGTCGCTCAGAGTTTGAACAGTCTCGTTCAGGAGGGCGTCTCTACAATGCTCGAGGATGGGCTGTTGGAAAGCCTTTCCAAGATTCTGCAACTTCTCCGGTGTGTTGAAGACCTGCTTCAGCGCATCTTGAGCAGCTCTGGCAGCAGCACGATCACTATCCTGTGCACCTGCAAGCCAAGGACCAGCAATCCTAGACATGTGTTTCACCATTCTCTTTCCACTCTTGGCAGCGATTTGACCAAGGACATTGTGTGCTAATTGGCGAACGCGGCGAGCGCTGTCTATTGAGAGGCGAGGATATAGTTTGACCTGGCCGAGAAGGTCAGTACGCTGGGTCAAGTTGCAACAAGTCGGAGACGTACCCATGCTTCCAAGACAGCCTCCTCAATCTGCTGTTCCGGCGCAGAGACATATGCCTGCAGTTCCTCGAGCGCCTTTGCTTTTGTGGTACTGTCCTTCTTGGTCAAGTTCTTGAAGGCTACTCCGACATTGGGGTCCGAGATGTTTGAAAGATCCGGCGCTTCACCAATCCACGATAGCGGCGACGAGGATACACCAAAGCCAGTGCCACCGAAACCCCCACCAAAGCCGCTGCCTCCAAAGGAGCGCGCACTGCTTGCTTGAGGCTTGAATGCCTTCTTCATGCTGTTTTACGAGCAACAATCCAGATTAGAGAAGGGTCAGAGGGATTCCGTGGGAAGATGTATATGGTTGGCAAGCAGATTGGGGAAAGTTATACGACAAGACTTGGAGTTGCAGATGGTGCTTCTCTTTCGAAAAGTCGCGACTGAGGACCACAGACTCACGCAAAATCAAAGTACGTCACTCGGGAATAGACTACTGGTCCGTGCTTCACATGGGAACTAGCTCCTTTCAGACGCCCTTCGTTCATCTGTTTGGTCAGCCATACAACTGCAGCCTTCATCTTCAGACCTACCTCTCGACCTCTGGGAGCGGTACAGTCCGCCAGGATGAAGTTCATGATTGAGTAAGTGCTCTGCGCTCCTCTCCCAGGCTCTGCTGACAATTCCTAGTGATCTCCCTATCCTCTTTCCGTACCCCAGGATCTATCCAGGCAAGTTAATCGGCGGCAAAACAATCATGTCAAAATATACTGACTTTGCGAACAGAACAATATGCGTAAGCTTGAAACTTAGTCTGACTGGCAGGTCGACCGCTAACATGTCCGAAAAGATACATGTGTGATCTCAAACGTACGTATCAAAACTTGCACATGGCAAAAAGACAGAACGCTCACATCAAGGACAGGCACACTGGATGCAGGGGGTCACTGTGTCTTGGAGATGCCTTCAGGAACCGGAAAGACCGTCACACTGCTATCCCTGATTGTAGCGTATCAACAACATTACCCGGAACATCGCAAATTGATTTATTGCTCGCGTATGTCCTGACCTCTGAATCTCTAGGCAGCAATATCTAACAAGTACAGGTACCATGTCTGAGATTGAAAAAGCACTCGCAGAATTGAAGGCTCTGATGAAATATCGATCTGAACAACTAGGCTACGTCGAGGACTTCCGAGGATTGGGTCTTACTTCTCGTAAAAACCTCTGCTTGCATCCCTCAGTAAAGAGGGAGAAGAGTGGTACGATCGTTGATGCCAGATGTCGATCACTCACAGCAGGCTTCGTCAAGGAGAAGAAGGAGAAAGGCGAAGATGTGGAACTCTGCGTCTACCACGAGGTGAGAATTCGGGTTGTTCATTTAGCTACATGTGCTAACTTATCCAGAACCTTGATCTTCTCGAACCACACAATCTGATACCTCCGGGTGTCTTCACATTCGACGATGTGCTCAAATATGGAGAAGAGCAAAAACAGTGCCCATACTTCACAGTCCGACGAATGGTGAGACTATCAGAATGCTCTGTTCTGAAAACCTCAACTAATCATTCTAGATGCCATTCTGCAACGTCGTCATTTACTCATACCATTATCTTCTGGATCCAAAAATTGCCGAAAGAGTATCAAAGGAACTCTCCAAGGACTGCATTGTCGTATTCGATGAAGCTCACAACATCGACAATGTCTGCATTGAATCACTAAGTATTGACATCACAGAAGATTCACTACGGAAAGCAGGAAGAGGTGCTGCAAACTTGGAGCGAAAGATCAGTGAGATGAAAACCACAGATGCAGCGAAGCTGCAGAACGAGTACGCAAAGCTAGTCCAAGGCCTCCGAGACGCGGACGAAGCCAACGACGAAGGCGCTTTCATGAGAAACCCAGCACTTCCAGACGATCTCCTCAAGGAAGCAGTACCGGGCAACATCAGAAGAGCAGAACATTTCGTCGCTTTCCTCAAACGCTTCGTCGAGTACCTGAAAACTCGCATGAAAGTCCTCCACGTCATTTCAGAAACACCGCCATCGTTCCTGCAACATCTCAAGGAGCTCACATTCATCGAAAGAAAACCTCTACGGTTCTGCGCTGAGCGTTTGACATCCCTCGTCAGAACTCTCGAGCTCACAAACATCGAGGACTACCAACCACTTCAGGAAGTCGCCAGTTTCGCGACTCTAGTCGCAACCTACGATACAGGCTTCCTCCTCATCCTCGAACCCTACGAATCAGAAACCGCCACTGTTCCAAACCCCATCCTCCACTTGACCTGTCTCGACGCCGCCATCGCCATCAAACCCGTCTTTGACCGTTTCTCATCCGTCGTCATCACATCAGGCACAATCTCCCCTCTTGAAATCTATCCCAAGATGCTAGGTTTCAATACCGTGGTGCAAGAATCATACTCCATGACATTAGCGAGAAGAAGTTTCTTGCCGATGATTGTGACCAGAGGAAGCGATCAAGGTGCCATTTCCTCCAGTTTCACCATCCGCAACGATCCCGGTGTCGTACGCAATTACGGAAACCTCCTCATCGAATTCTCCAAAATCACTCCCGATGGCGTAGTAGTATTCTTCCCTTCATACCTATACATGGAAAGCATCATTTCCATGTGGCAGGGCATGGGCATCCTCGACCAAGTCTGGAAACACAAACTCATCCTCGTCGAAACCCCCGACTCCCAAGAAACTTCTCTAGCCTTGGAAACCTATCGTACAGCATGCAGTAATGGCAGAGGTGCCATATTACTATGTGTCGCGCGTGGAAAAGTCTCCGAAGGAATAGATTTCGACCACCATTACGGCCGCACCGTGTTGTGCATCGGCGTACCATTCCAATACACCGAATCCCGCATCCTCAAAGCACGTCTGGAATTCCTCCGCGAAACCTACCGCATCAGGGAAAATGATTTCCTCTCTTTCGACGCCATGCGTCACGCGGCACAATGTTTAGGTCGTGTGTTGCGCGGAAAAGACGATTACGGAATAATGGTTCTCGCCGACCGAAGATTTGGCAAGAAGCGCGTGCAGCTTCCTAAATGGATCAATGCTGCACTGTTGGAGGGGGATTCCAATCTTTCCGTCGATCAGGCCGTCGCTACGGCCAAGAGGTTTTTGAAGCAGATGAGCAAGCCTTTTCCGGCGAGGATGCAGGAAGGTGTGAGTACGTGGAGTATTGAAGATCTGAACAGACATGCTGCCAAAGTGGAAAGGGAGAAAGCTAGAGAGCAGAGGAATGCGGGTGTCAGTGGAGATGCTGTCATGAGGGAAGCCCATCATGCCGCAGAAGATGAATATGGAGGTTTGGACGATGAGGATATCATGCAAATCGATGCTTGATCTGAGCAGGAATGGCATGATACTCGACACAATCACCAGCTATAGAAACATCCATCAAATCATAGCTGCCATACATGTTCGCACGTTTTCTCCCTACTCACTCGAGGAAACCAGCGTAACTTTCAGCAATCATATCCTGTGCAGGAAGACGCTGGTCATCAACGTGTATACCTATTTCGATCACATGTTACATCCGCTTGCTCCGCCTGCTACCTCCCACTAGACCCCCCTGCCGATCCATTCGAGAAATCAAGCTCTTGCATGTTGGCTCGAGTAGTCTAGACGAATTCCAGAAGTGAAGCTATAAAGATCGAAACGAGAGGTGCGGTCAACATAAGATGTGTGGATTGGGGGGGGCTGGCTACTGTGGGTGGGCTAGGCGTGAGGATTCTCAGTACGGAGAAAGTGGGAGTGATTGAATAGCTGATGTGCTGGAGGATGGCAAGCAAGTCAGGTGGGATATTGAACACGGAATATTGTCATTTTAGAGTCAGTCTTGCAATGTGATTGAAGTGGGTTTGTTTTTTGAAATTTGTTTGGGATCATAAATTCTTGAATAGAAAGAGGTGTGCCTACCAACGTCAAGAACCCGAATGGTAGTGTACAACAAGCAGAGAAAGACAGCATAGCAGCCGATAATAAGTTTTTCTCCCTAGAAAACGCCAATGAAAACGCCGTCGCCATTTTTTGCTTTGCTCTTGACATGCAAAACTCAGCAGCTCCCCTTGCTCTGAGCTCTTCGCTCCCGTGGCGCCAGAATGAAAGATGAAAAATGCAGGTGGAAGTATCGAAAAGGCAGTTGCTCATATGCACCAGCGGTAACTGGCATAACGACCGGCGGTTTCCGACTTTCTGATAATCTTGACGACCTGACCTCTGCGCAGACCGAGGTATTTGGCTACGGGATCTTCGACACGGATACGGGGAAGCTGGGTCTCCTTCAGGCGGTAGCGATCGAGCAGGGCCTTCTTCTCCTCAGGGCTGAGCAGGATGTGCTTGGGAACGAGTTCGTGCTTTGTGATGTTGACGAGCAAGTCGGTTTCCTGGAAGACTTCGATACCGATGGGCAGGTTGGCGGCTTGCTTGAGAGCGGAGGTGGTGACACTGGCACCGGTGATGTAGATTCCAGAGTAGTAGTTCTTGTCGTTCAGGAACTGGGCGAAGTTGCGCAAGTGCTTGATACCGATGGCTGACTCTGTGCTGAATTCGATGAAGATGGTGCCGATTTGAGGCTCGGGGTTGGGGTTTGACTTTGTGGGAAGGGCGGTGTATTTGGTCAACATGGCCTGCGATGGGCGAGCAGAGAAGGACATCTTTGCGCGGCTGTTCTGGTGTTAGAGGATTGCTCGATGCTTGTCGCGCAAGCTGAAGAATCGTACTTAGCGGCGCCGCTACCATCACCGCACTGCTCGCGGAACTGATCGAGAGAAACATCGAGCTCATCTTCAGCCAATTCGTAGCCCTGCGACAGGCGCGTTAGTCTTGTGGACCATGGTCTTGTTCAGATGGGGAGTCGGACTCTATCGTAGCACAGCTGCTTGGTGGTCTTCCAGACACGCCAGAGCTTGGAGGTTTCGCGTCTAGTCTCGTCGTCGGCCATGTTTGTGATTGAGGTGGATGAAAGGATACCGGGCGTACGAGTCGTAATGCGATGGCAGTTCACTTTGCGCAACAAGGATTGGATGCTCTTGCCGGCTTCGAGATAATTCTGCCAATAGGCTTGGCAGGCGGTGAAGCGCAACACCATGTCGAACAGCTCCAGACCATCGTCATCCCCGCTAGAAATGGCCGCTCCTTCCATTCCTAATCTCAACAGCCTCAGAGGCAGGACTGGTCTACGCCGTGGTAGGGGTCGCCGTCTCCCGTTTGATCCAGATGCACCAGAAGAAGACCCTCAACATGCTCGCGACAAAATCATCCGATCAACAGACGGAGACGCTTCCAACTCCCGACTGAGTGCTGTAGCTCTGGGCTATCTGCAGGACGACTATGCAACATGCTTCCTCCAAGGCCAAATACCCAGAAGATATCCTCTCATCAATCGCGGTACTTATGTCCGTACAACTGCCATCGATCGTCTCGTCGACCAGTTTCTGGCAACAACAATCGACGCCCAAGGCACACACGACTCTGCTGCTCCGGTAGCACAGGTCATCTCACTGGGCGCTGGCTCCGATACTCGCTTCTTTCGCTTGTCGCCTGCTCGTAGACAGGCTCTGCTCTATCATGAACTCGACTTCATCGACAATGTGCAAGCGAAGCTCTCGGCAATCGAGTCTTATTCAGACCTCAAGCAGATGATCCCTGGCATGAACATATCACCAGACAAGAACTCCCTACTCTCGCCCAACTACAATCTGCATGCCATCGACCTTCGTCAGTTTGCTGACTCGAATCCTCCTGCCATTCCGAATCTGCGATCAGACCTACCCACCCTACTCCTGAGCGAATGCTGCCTGTGCTACGTGCCTCCTACAACCGCCACTCAGATCCTCTCGTATTTCACCAACGCCATCCCTGCCGCTTCTCTGGCTATAATCATCTACGAGCCTATCCGCCCCTACGACAGCTTCGGTAAGACCATGATCACAAATCTGGCCAGTCGAGGCATCGAATTACAGACTGTCAAGCGCTACTATTCTCTGGCTGCCCAACGAAATCGCTTCAACAAAGCCGGCTTTACAAGCGGTCAAGGCGCGAGAGATGTCGAGCAAATCTACTACGGCGAAGAATGGGTCAGTGCTTTAGAGAGAGACAGGGTCGAAAGACTCGAATGGCTGGACGAGGTCGAGGAGTGGAAACTGCTGGCTAGCCATTACTGCGTCGCCTGGGCCTGGAGAGATCCCTCGGACGCCGCCGTGTTTGGCCATGCCTGGAAGCATGTTGATGGAGCATACACCGACAAGGAGGCTGCCGACGACGACATCATGTAGATACCCCTTCTAATGACCCATGACCATCTCGTTCCACTCTCACCTCATGCTGTTTCTAAGAACCTTTCCGATTGGCCCTTTCCTAGTCTCCATGGCTGTCATGCTTGTAGCATTCTGCTTCAACTCCTACAACCTACACCAGAGAATGTCAGTACCTGGAGTGCTATACAAATCTGACGAAGGCTATTCTGCAAAGACACTGCGCCGGCACCCAGCACCCTGCCTCTCCCAAGGCACTGCCCCCCTTTTCAACCTTCGTCTGCTTGTCATTTTGTCCCATCTCGTCTCATATAGAGAAGCGTCCGGTGATGCGCATTTGGCTGTTCGAGGCTGGCTTCACAGGCGAATTGTTGCTTCCCCGGGAGAAAGTTTAGATTGCTAGTAATGCTGCTGTTGTGCATACGCATCGCTCTATCATAGGGCGATAGATTGTCGTCGTCCAATGTTGATGGGAGGAGGGGGTCGACGCACCCATGGGCCATCGGAATTCAAGATAGTTGTGATGATCAAGTGGTTGTCCAGTGGAAGCGTGTTGAAATGTTGCTCTCTGTGAAAATTGCACCAACATTCTCATATTGGATTGTGCTAGATCTACATCAATCAGCGCCTGATCAATCAAGAGCCGCAATATCTCCGTCTGTGGTAAACATAACAACCTTACCGAGGCATTTGACGAGTAGAAGCCGCTTTACACCAATTACAACCGTAGTCGTCGATATGAGTAAGGCTTATCTCTGATCGATGTGAGTTATATCTACCTCTATCTCTACATCCCTTTGCCCTCTCTCACGCCTCACGTAACACAACCCTGCATTTCTTTAACCTCCTAACACACGCTCCTAATCATGTCACTCTTCTGCTTCTATGATTACCTTACTTCCAATCCAGCATCTTTGTATATACGTGTCAAGCCAGATATTGCGAAAGATACAAGTCTAGTCCAGTCTATCTACATTTTCCAAATCTCGCTATCTATACTTTTCCTTACGAGAATTCACGTCCTTGGGGTGCAGTGGTGGCTGTTTTATCTCTTGCTGCTTCGATCGGCATGGGAAACTTGTTGTATACTTTATGCTCTGATGAACCCTTTGTGACTAGTCTGGCTATTACTCATCCTGGGGTTGGCAAAAGTGTGCGTGGTTTGGCGGATGGATGTATCGTTTAGGATAATTTTTCCGAGAATATGGTTTTTGTCATTTGAGCAAGATGAAGATGACAAAGTGAGAAGGGGGAGGGGAGAGGAACTAAGGGTTTAGGTTGTTGGTCGCCTTACTGCTCGAACTTTTTTTGGTCCTGAGGTATATGTAAATGTGGGAGATGGAAGAAAGGAGGCAGGCGATACGGGATATCATGGATGTGGATTTGTGTGGTTTCTTCCCTCCATCTAACGATGACTTTATTCTATTATCCTTCATAACTCTCGTGATAAGTCTTCTCTTGTTCCAAAAGATCCCAAGGCTCCGTTTCGATTTCCAAGCAAATTCATTGCACTTCCACCTTGATACCCGACCCCTCTTTCCCACCAATCCAATTCTTCTTCTTTCCGGCCTTTTCGACCTTTTCAACTTCCTCCTCCACAATACCTCTCAAACTCTTTCCCTCTTGATCTCCCGTCCTCAACACCAAAACTCTATCTCCCTTCTTCGACACCGAAAATGTTGACGAAAGCGACATTGCTTTTTCACCTCTACCGGATGGATACACAGCTCCCACCAACGCACCCACGCGGCCCAAGTACCTGGCCCACCATGCTTGCTCGGCACCGGCGAGCGATTGCATGGAATGGAAAAAGGCAGTATCTGTGGGAGGCAAGTCTTTTAATCCGCCCCAGCGTTCGCAGAGTAGAAGGGCGAGGGTGCATCGTTCGGAGTGGGAGAGTCCGTGTGCGGAAGCGAGGATACCGGTGGTGGTGCTGCGTAAAGCCGCAGCGGCGCGTATGTCCTTTGGATGAGAAGAAAAGTGGCCAGAGAGATTGGCGAAAGCCGTGATGATGGGAGGCGAAAGTGCAGGTGCTGATGCTGATGCTGATGCAGTGGTGTTGGGCTTGGGAATAGCGTTGAGAAGGAGGTCTGCGTAATGAGGGGATCCTGGCGATGCCAGTGATGCTGTTGCAACAACCACTGGCGATTGCTTTCGTATCCCTAATGGCAGTTTGGAAAACAGATAGCCTTCTCTGACGCCGCCTTGACAGAAACGAACTTCTTTGATATGAGGAAGGGCTTCCGAAAGTGCGGTTACCAGAAAAGCGACGGCGGGAACTTGATTGGCTCTGCGTTGGGAGACTCTGAAGATTGCGGAATCTTCATCCGAGTCGACGTCCATGGCTGCCGCTTGGACTGCAGTAGTATCCAAGAAATCGGAGCGTGCGGCGCGGAATCCATTGATGACGGGGATCGGGTAGGGGTTTACTTTGTGCTGGCTCATGAGCACGAAGCCCCAACCTCTGAAACCTCCTCCAGAAAGGTACAGCGCATACCCACCTTCCTTTTTCGCCATCTCTGTGAGTTCATGAGGGACATCCAGACTCTTGAAGGCTTCTGTGATCCTCTGCTTGACTTCCTCAGCCAAGGCCTTTTTCGCACCCTTTCCTTGCTTCTCGGCCTCTTCCAACCGTCTACTCAATGCTGCAGCGCCGAAAGGCATACTAACCGCTCCCTCTCTCGGCATCTTAATCTCGCCAGTGTGGGAATCACTGACCAACCAAGTCAACTGCGTACTACCCCCTCCCAAATCCATAACCAATCCCTTGACCTCTCCCAAAGAAGTAGCAACCCCCAACGCACCAACCCTACCTTCATCCTCCTTGGCCAAAAGCTGCACTTCCCAATCCGTCGCCGATTTGATCGCACTTCTGAATTCCGCACTGTTGACAGCAGTCCTGGTGGCTTCCGTAGCCAAGATTGTGATGTTGGATTCCGGGACGCGAAAATCGGCACAGGTGCGTTTGAAGTGGGTTAATTTGTCGATCACTTTTGCGATGGTCTTTTCGGGGATGGCGATGCGGTCGCCTGAGGTGGAGTATTGGGCATCGTAGAGGGATATTCCCGCGCGGGAGGTGTAGAGGGTGGGTAGGATTCTGGTAGTCGGTGGTGTGAGGTCGGTTATTGAGAAGCGGATACCGTTGCTGTTGGGTTATGTGGTGTTAGTGGGCTTTTTTGTAATGCGTGGTTTCTTGTTTCGTATGGTTTCGTTTCAATCTCTTGTTCTTGTGTATAGACAACTTTGTTGAATTCTTCGCACAATGTAGTGACTCCCTGTTCTTCCCTTTCTCTTGTCTATCTCTTTAAAGGATTTGGAAAGATCTGATGTAAAAGAATGAGGAGATGAAAATGCAGAAAATTGATCTTTACCTTCCCATATCGACCAGACCATGAAGGTGCTCAGGATTGGGCGTGCTGACAGCCATGGTTGATGTTATCGGTCCTTGACTTTTGTGTATGCAAGATGGTGTAGTTGCGATCAAACTCAGTGTTTGCTGAATGATGTTCTTTTTCTACGCGAGAAGATTATTTCTGCAAGTGCGTAGTTGACCGGACGAAGTCGCGAAAACAATCAGTTGAGCCTGCCTTACCAGCCACCAAACTGTTCGTTATGACGTAGCCAGATAGATTGCTTTCATCAAATCATCAAAGTCGAGCATAGAAAAAACGTTGTGACAATTGACTTCGCTACGAAGTAAAGTATGCGCCTTGAGTTATAATACATCGCGTCCTGTTGATCCTCATTTTCGTGCTTTCGTGCAGACTTCCTCCGTCTCCTATCCGAAAAGCATGTCCGTCGTAACTCATCAGTGTCGTGTGATACCTTCTTACACAGCCAACAAGCTGAAGACGTCGTTTCTCCAGCCTCTGATCTCGGAGCCATCCTCGATTCTTTCCTCGGCGCGCATGGCCTCTTCGTTCCAAAGCTTGACCACACTGCCGGGTGCATACTTGCCCTTGAAGACGCCCTTGCCAGGCTGAGCGACACCAACGCGAGTGTAGAGGTCTGGGTCTTCCTCGGGCGTAAGGCGGGCAGCAACGGCCTTGAAAAATGTGATAAGGTCGTTGGGATCGGCAACACGGGTGGCACGAAGACGCTCACGTGCGTACAACAGCTCGCGGTTGGCTGAATGCAAAGCATCTGCGATGGCGGTGGCAATTTGCTTCTCCATGACCTTGCGAACAATAGGTCTCAAGACAGGCTTGATGAGCCAAGCAAGCCAGGAGAACTTGCTCTTGCGCAGGGTGTAGTCGAGTTTGTGTACATTGACACGAACGGCCTTTAGACTCAGCATCGACTCCATTCTGTCCTTTGCAATCTCAACGTCCAGATGAATGTCCAGACCCTTCTCATCAAGTGCGAAAGATGTGATGCCCTCGTCAGCTAGTATGAACAGTCCAGAGTGGGCACGCATCCAGAAACCGACCTCCTCGGCACGAGCTGAGATACCATCGATCTTGATAGTAACCATATGAGATGACGTAGAAGTAGTACGGAATCTGGCCTTGCGGATCTCAAAGTCGTTGTATGTCTCGACACGAAGCTTGTAAGGCAGGAATGAGGTGTGGTTGACTGTCTTTCCAGGCTCAATGATGAGATTTTCGAGCAAAAGATCGATGTCGGGAGTGCTGATCTCCAGACGAGGAATAGGAACATACTGAACAGCGGCGATCAGTAGAGGAATGAAGATGTTGATGGCATCAGTGATGAGCTCCGGGTTAGTGGCATTGTGAAGAGGCGACAAAATGCGGAAGATCTGAAGACTGTGCTGCATGAGCTTGGTCACGTCTTCATCGTTCAAGACGGAAACCAAAGTGACTTGGAGCTGTCCGAGGAAGTTGTCGATGTCAGTGCGGAGGTCAGATTCTGAACCAACCTTGCGAGATTTCTCACGCAATTCGTCGAACTTCTCACGAGCAGTGTCGAAGAAGTTTGGATCAGTAAGAAGAGTCTGGAGCGAGTTGCCAATGTCCACCATGAGGTTCTCAAATTCGGGATCCTTCTCAGAGTGTGACACAACCTTCTTGAACGTTTGTTCCAGCTTCTTCCACTCCTCACTATCACCAAAGGACGAGAGCAAGGACCAGAAGTTCTTTCCAGCCTTGTCCATCTCGGCGTTCTCGTGGACGTCCTCTTCAAGAGCATTGACAGTCTCCTCAACAGAACGTGAGTAAGCAATGGCGTAGCGCTTGAGCAGCTCGGCGATAGTCGATACAGACTCGTTGTAATCAGGACGCTTTCTGAGCTTTGTGACTGCCTGCTTCAGACGGTTCATCATGACCTGACCTTCATCACCAGAGAGTTTCTCCTCGGCGCTTTGCTCGGCATCTTGTATGACTTGAGCAGCTCCGTTCGCCACAACCTTGGAGATGTCTGCGACGTCGTTTCCTATATCCTTGCCCGAAGGTGGAGGTCCAGAGTCGGCACCAACCTTGGTCAGCTTGTCCTGCTCTTCTTGAGATGGCTCAATCTTCTTGCCTGCTTCCTCTGCAACGTTGGACAGGGAGAAGGCAGCATCCTTGAAGACCTCACGACCGACAGTGTTCAGATCTGAAAGGAAAATACGGAAATCGGAGTTTGTGAGAAGGAGGGAACCGACAGTCTGTAGACTGTTGTAAGCTAGGCAGTGTCAGCGTGAAGCAGGTATTTTATGGTTGAATCGAGTGCTCACCAGCAGCAGTCTTAGCTTTGGATTGCGCCTTGGAGGCTCTGTGGGCCAGGTCCTGCACGTCAACACGGACTCTTGATTGGGTCAATGACCAGATGAAGTCCTGAATCTGGTCCTCGCCGTTCTTGTGTACGAGCAATTCGATAAAGTCCTTGAGCCACTGCTTTGAGAATTTGGCCAGGCGCCTTCCTGAATCGCTGAGGTTTGGGTCGTTGGGATTCAAAATATCAGATGAGAGCAAGGATCGGAGATTGATAATCAGCTGTTCATTGGAGGGCATGTATCCATCGGCAAGGGCTCTAATCATCTGATACGAGTGTAGCTTCTGGTGAAGCTCGCGCTGGAGGATCGTGTCATCACGGTACTGAGGTAGCAAGGGTTCCGTATCGTCGGACTTTGACTTGCGGAATCCGAGGCAGGACGACATGGTGACTGCAGGAATGACCGGATGAGATGGAGTTACGGTGGGTGAGAAAGTAGAATTGGTTGAGAAGACAGGGTAGAGAAGTGATTGCTATAGTGAGAGGATTCAATGCGAGTAGCTGGCAGCTGGCAGCTGGCAGCTGGCAGGCAGTAACAAACGTGTAAAGCCGTCATGGGATATCGTCATTGCGGGGAAAGCATGTGAGAACAGGGAAAACATGCTGCCTTGCCACAACTTTGTTTACACTTCATGGCGTTGTGAGACAGCAGCTTCGTGACCTTGACCATGTTCACTGTCGACGACGCCGACGCCGAATACGGTATGACCTTCGGAGATGCAACAAAAGGCGGAAATCAGGGGAAGAAGTCACGGGAGGGCATGGGAAGAAGGCCGACGCGACGACCGAACGACTAGTCTGAAAATATCCTGCGCGGAAAAAATCGGAGGGCGTGGGGGTTCCTGTACGGTTGCGCACGGCTTTGCGCTTTTCGGACGACTGATAGCGGCAATTAAGTGCTGGAACAACAGACTTTTCGATTGATCAGAGAGAGCAACACGACAGAAAGTATCTAAAACCATTCTGAAACTTCGATACAAAACGCGTACGAGAATTCAATTGTGCATGGTTGGAGAGCGGATGGGAAGAAGCTCAGCGTGGAGAGACAAGCAACTCGGCGTGTAGGGCAGTCGCGACCGGGCCGAAGATCGGGACCCCACACACCCCAGCTAATGGTATAGTTTTTGGTGGAGCATTGTTGTCTAGAAGGTAACTGCCCGATGCTATGAGGCTCGCATTTTCGTGAGGCCTCATATGCCGAATCAGCCCTCTTCCGACATATGGCGACCTTTTCTCTTTGTTTCATCAGACATTATAAATTGCTGACCGCTGGCTGCTTTAGCCTGAATTCCTTGCTCTATGTCTCTATCCTCTGCTCGTGTGCTTCGTACCCTACTTAAGCGTCCCCTTCCCTCGACCTCTTCCCGACGAGCATCCATCCACATCTCATCCATCATGTCTTCCTCAGCATCAGTCGCTCCTGCTCCCGCAGCAAACATCACCCAAAGCCACCCCCCAGCTGTCTCTTCAAGGCAATCGTGAGTAACCTTCCTGCACTCTGTCACAGCCATTGGGCCACGCCTAACACCCTCGCAGAAGCGCCGACTACGACACTGCATACCCCATCGAGGTCCGCAAGTACCTCCGCACATACGGCCTCACCCCTCCCGCCGTCGAGAGCTTCGAGACACAAGAAAAGAGATGCCTCCAGCTCCTCGAGAACAAGCAAAATCCCATTGACAAGTACCAATACCTCACTCACCTGAGAAACACAAACGTCAACCTCTTCTACCGTCTCTTGTCCGGCAACGTCAAGGAGATCACTCCCGTCATCTACACTCCCACCGTCGGCGAGGCTTGCCAAAGATGGTCAGAACTCTACACTCAACCTGAGGGTATGTCACTTCTGCTCGTCCACCATGACCCTTGCCCTGCTAACACTCTCTCCAGGCATGTACCTCTCCTTCTCCGACAAGGGCAACCTCCACTCCATCATCCAGAACTGGCCCCACAACGTCGAGATCACCGTCGTCACTGATGGCTCTCGTATTCTTGGTCTCGGTGACCTTGGTATTAACGGCATGGGTATTCCTGTCGGCAAGCTCGCTCTCTACACTGCCTGCGCTGGTATCAGACCCGATGCCACCCTTCCCTTGACTCTCGACTTGGGCACCAGCAACGAGCAGCTCCGCAACGACCCTCTCTACTTGGGCAGCAGACGTGACAAGGTCACTGCCGACGAGGAGCGTGAGTTCCTCGACGAGCTCATGGCCGCTCTCACCGAGCGCTGGCCCGGTATCGTCATCCAATACGAGGACTTCAAGAACCCCTTCCCTTCGCTCGAGCGTTACCAGAACACCTACACAATGTTCAACGACGACATTCAGGGTACCGGTGCCGTCATCCTTGGTGGTTTCATCAACGGTGTCAAGCAATCCAAGGTCGCCGCTGCTGACCAGCGTGCCGTCTTCTTCGGTGCTGGCTCTGCCGGTGTCGGTGTTGCCAAGCAGCTCGTTGAGTTCTTCATGAACGAGGGTCTCACCGAGGACCAGGCCAGAAAGTGCTTCTGGCTTGTTGACTCCAAGGGTCTCATCACCAACGACCGTGGTGACAAACTTGCCGAGCACAAGCTCTACTTCTCTCGTGACGACAACGAGGGCAAGCAGTACAAGACCCTCGAGGACGTCATCGAGTACGTCAAGCCCACTATTCTCATGGGTCTCAGTACCATCGGTGGTGCCTTCACTCCTGAGATCATCAAGCGTATGGCCGAGTTGAACAAGATGCCCGTCATCTTCCCCCTGTCCAACCCCAGCAGCAAATCTGAGTGCACCTTCGAGGATGCCATCAAGTACACCGAGGGTCGTGTCCTCTTCGCCTCTGGCTCCCCCTTCCCTGCCCTCGAGTACAACGGCAAGACCCTCGAGCCTGGTCAGGGCAACAACATGTACGTCTTCCCCGGTATCGGTCTCGGCGCCATCTTGTCCAAGGCCGTCAACGTTACCCAGTCCATGATCTACGCCTCTGGAAAAGCTCTCTCGGAGTCTCTTCTCCCCGAGGAGATTGAACAGAACTGGATGTACCCTGACATTCGCCGCATCCGTGAGGTCAGCGTTGTTGTCACTTGTGGTGTCATCCGTGCTGCTCAGAAGGCCGGTGTTGACCGCGAGCTCGGCCTCCGTAACATGGACGACAAGGCCTTGACCGAGTACGTCCAGAAGCGCATGTACGATCCCTTCACCGAGGGTAAGAAGGTCCAGGATGAGGTCAAGGAGCTCGCTTCCCACCTGTCCAAGCTCTAAACGGCTGGCATCATCTCAAAAGTTGTTTGATCTTTGATTACGTTTTCTTCTTCAGCTCTATTTGGACGGATCCTACGAGATCGTTTGCATATACACCGGCCAGGTTAGGCCAAGGTGGTCCGAGATAGACGCCGCTGTTGGAGCGGCCGGTTACAGGCGGAACGTTGTTGTGGACGAACGGGTGTTCGTGGCATGACAGCAGGATAGGACCGAGATGGACGTTTGAGATGATACGATTGTTTTATCTCACTTTGATGTGCAGCACAAAAAAGGGCCGACCCTCGGCGCTGGGGTCTGGCAAGCATTGATTTTCTTACGACAGCGATGGAGTTTGATACTTGTTTTTTTCTCTCTCTTTTGGATAAAGAGTCCAATACCTAATGAATACATTCGATCACTTCTACGTTACCTCCTCTTCTGGTCTGTGTGTAATGTTCCCGGATTATGTCTACTGAAGAAGTTTGTTCGTTATTGAAGAAAATGACCCTGGCTGAGATTTAGGATTCGTCCCCAAGTCCCGCTGCGTGGGGTGACACCCTGTCTCCAACTTTTGTTCCACCATATTGATCACAATCACTACTTAATACATACACTAAGGGTTGTTTCACAAGTTGTGTGCTATTCCTAGTGCGTCCCTAACTATGCAAGTTATAGTATATACATCTAGCTCTTCTACATGTTATCTAATGAACATTTCGTGTAGACTTCCAAAATATTCTTGGATCAAATGTCGTTTTCATCATCAGCAGAATATCTCGTTAGTTAAAGATTGCAGTCATGTACGATAGCTATATAAAGCGGTTATATAACATTAATGATATAGCTAGATCTTCGACCTACTCGCCTTTACACGTAGTCTTAGATTAGAAGGATAAGATACGGGCCTAGCTATCCGATATCTTAATCGCCATCTTACCTTGTAGGCCTTTCACTATCAACTAAGTACAAGTATAACTTGATACTAATTCAATGCCACAAAAGACTGTGCTTGTAAGAGGTGTAAGGGAAAAACGACCATTGAGCACTATCCCCCATTCTACCCTCGAGTGCAAACATAATTTGACAGTAGAGAACAAAAAGGCGTCTGATGTATACTAGAGTTATCCTTATCTACTGCTTATTTTGGGATACAGGGAGTGGAAATTAAGTGATATTGAAGTTTCGAATGCGAATTGTACCTTTGGATATCAAGAAAAAAAAAGCGATAAAGCAACAAAACAAGTAATGACAAAAGAGACAGAAAAGCTCATGGCCCTACTGCCTTGGATTGGGGATGCGCTATTTCTCCCCTTCTTCTTCTTGTTCTTGATAGCAATGACAAAGCTGGCTAGCTTCCAGCAGTGGACGGTTCGAACAGCTCTGCTTTACACAAGACAGGGCTGATTAGTTGTAATCTGCCTCGTCATGCTCCGACTCGCTGACGTGTGGACTCTGCGGTACCTCCTCCTCAGCATATCCATTACCATTACCATTCAATTCCACCTCCTCTTGTTCTTGATTCTCGGCATCGCCATCCTCTGCATCAACATCACCACCGCCAACAGCATCAGCCATCTCCTCATCAATCTGCTGCTCCACACCCACAGAAGGCATGGTCAAATCTCCCTCTTCATCAGACTCTTGCACTTTTTCTTCACTGCGGAAAACACCACCGTTGCTTCTTCTTCCTCCATGGCTGGCTCGGTGTTTGGGTGCCGTGCGCTCGGCCAGCGCGCCGGGTTCGAAGGACGCTTCTAGCCATTCAACCTGTGCTTCCAAGTTACCTCTGAAGTCTTGGAGGTCGGGCACGTTTGCCTTGAGGCGTTTATACACCATTTTTCTGTCTGCGGTTGTCCAAGGGGATCCGGCGTGGAGACGGGTGACGACGGCCCAAAAGGTGTTTTTGCTCGCGAAAGCGCCCATCTGTGCACCGTAGAGTGTTTCGCGTGTCACGTCCAACATATCACCGACGGTCATTTCGTCGAAGCGGCGTGCGGCTTCGGCTTTCCAGCGAGTGGTGGTGTGAGGGGACGTCATGCCGTCGTCGAACTCTTCATTGTCCGGTTCGATTTCTCCTCTTTCGATGGCGGCTTCGCGTTCGCGTTGGGCGGCTTCTTCGCGGATGACGCGTTGTTTGATCTTGCGCCATTTCATACTGCACTGGAGACGGTTGCGTGAGCCGTTCATCTTGTTGACGACGACGCCCCAGGCGATGTAGTCGTCTTCGACGGAACGGTCGAGCTTTGCTTCCATGTTGGCTTCGACGGAGCGGAGGCAATCGCGCACGGCGGTGGCGAGGCGGTGTTCTTCGTCTTGGGTCCAGACATCGGTGTGGCGTTGGTCGAGGGAGACGTGGTTGCGCCAGCGGTCGCGACAGTCTTCGGGCATGCGGCCGACACGCTCGCCAATCTTGACCCATTTGTTGGGGTTTTCAGCGTAGGCAGTGCGGAGGAGCTCGTCTTGTTCGTCGGTCCAGCGGCCGCGTTGGAAGTTGTTGTAATGACGGCGGCAGTAGCGTTGCACAGCACGGCGATTGCGGTGGGGCAGCACGTCGGTAGCGAGGTCGACATAGATTTTGCTCATTTCGCGTGATGAATTTTGGATCATGGCTACCAGCTCGTCGCGAGTCTTGCTGTTGTCGCGCATGAACTCGACCAAGTGTTGTTCAATTAGATCGCACTCCACGGGTGTGAAAGGGCCTTGTTCAGGGTAGTCGCCGGCAGCTCCTCGTGGCATCGAAGCTCTCTTGACGCGCTTGACTGATGGTGCAGGTGATCCGTTCTCGGTCGACTGGCGCTTGCGTTTCGTCTTTGGTTTTGCTGATGAGGATTGAGCTTGTTGTTCCTCATTGTCCGAGTCCGGTGGTACTTCGAATTGGCTGATGTCGTTCTCGGTAGCGTCCTCGGGTTCCTCGGGCTCTGCATCTACAGCTCCGGCCTCGGCCTCAGCTTCATCCTCGATAACGTCGTCGCGTGGCTCCTCCGGCTCAGCGGGGTGATCCTCTGGTTGTTCTTCAGGTTGCTCCTCGCTGGGCTCGTCCTGTGTTTCGGGAACTTCGACCTCCTGTTCCTCCTCGGGTTGAATGTCAGACTGCTTCTTCGAGCGACGCTTGCGGGTTTTGGCAGGTTGCTCAGCCACTTGCTCAACAGCGGCTTCGGCCATGGCTTCGTCGGTAGGCGATGCGGCGGCGGCAGCGTCAGCCTTGCGCTTTCGAGTCTTCCTGGCAGCCTTTGCTTGTACCGGAGTCTCGTCGATGGTCTGTGGAATGCTGGGGCGTGCAGGAGTCTGCTGTTCGATCAAATCCTCGGAAGCGGCACGAATGCGTGCGCTGCTTCTCATTGGCTTGGAGGCCGAGCCGCCGCGTTTTGCGTATGTCTTCAGCTTGCCGGCCTTGCTCTTAGCAGTGCCTGGCGTTTGCGAGGCAGAAGTGTTGGCTTGAGGAGATTCCATGTTGAGAGTATGTGTGGGCACTGCGACGCGTCGTTAGTTGACCAGAGCGCGCCAGGGTCAGCAGAAAGAGATTGCGCAAAAAGTACCTCGATCAACGTTTTTCGGTGGACTCAAAGATTGACTCGGTGATTCGACGGCAGGATTTTGAGTGCCTGGCTGCGACGATGTATTTCCCATGATAAAATATACCAAAAGAAATAATTGCACTGCTTCGCGTTTGCCAAGAGTACTGACTTCCCCAACTCCCTCGGTCCGAATTGCCTTGGAGTTCGAGTTTCGAGTTTCTCCCCACGCTTGCGCTTGCCGTTTCCCGGGATTAGGACATCGAGATCACTCTCGGCAATCAATAACATGCACAATAACAATGTCGACAACAATGCCAGTAATAGATGTGTTCAATGTTATGGTTCCTTCAATTCATCAAAAAGCTATCTAGCCACGCTAATGCACAATCATTAATAAAACATATCAAGCCATAATCCCATGTCTTTGAATCTCTCAAGAAGCCCGACCACTCAATGACTGATGTACTGGAACACAGCACTGACTGCATCCTCTGAACACTCCTGTCTGAGCAACAGATCTTGGATCCTGCCCATGGCACCCTTCTCACCATCGTTGGTAAAATGGTTCCATGTACTGGTATCGCCATAGAGCATCGCAGGCGCCTTGATGAACTGCTTGCCGTCCTTGCAACGCTTGCATTTGATCGTATCGTGCGTGTCACTTGTCGTGTCAGGTCGGTACTGGAAAAGCTCGCGGAGACTGTCCAGCGAGAAATGTCGTTCCACGTCCTCTGCCGAATCCACGACACACGATGACAGTGACTGCTTGTGAGATTGCCTTTGGAAGATCTTCTCCTCAATCGTTCCTGTTGCAATGAAGCGATACACGAAACAATCCTTCTTCTGTCCATCACGCCAGACACGCGCAAGTGCCTGCTGATCTGCTGCTGGGTTCCAATCAGGGTCGAACAAGACTAGGCGGTTGGCACCAATCAAATTGAGACCACATCCACCAGCCTTGGATGACAACAGGAAGACGAATTCGCTACCCTCGGGGTCGTTGAACTTGTCCACTAGTTTGGCACGCTTGTTGACAGTCATGGTGCCGTCAAGTCGAAGACTGCCATAGTTTCTGGCGCGACAAAGCTTTTCGAAGATGTCAAGTGTTTGCGTGTAGTTCGAGATTAGGACAATCTTGTCATTGGTCTCGGTTCTGATGCGAGCAAGCATACGGTCAAGCACCTGCATCTTGCCTGAATACCATGCCTTAACATCTCTGTCGCGACCACGAGAATCCTTTGGCACAAAGTCGGAAGGGAAAGTATCCTCGCAACCTGGCAGGTCTTCTGGGAGGTTGAGCAGGTCTGGATGATTGCAGAGCTTTTTGAGCAAGCCGATTGCTTTCAAAGGCTGACTGCCCTTGCCACGCAGCAGACTCTTGATATCGGGCGATTTGAGGAAGTGGTTGTAAAGGTCCTTCTGGAAGGGGGCCATGTTGCAGAAGACGACGTGTTCGTACTTGACAGGCAAGTACTTCGACAAAATATCGTTGGTACGGCGGATGATAAACTTGTTGACCAGAGTTAATAGCTCGCTCAGACGCTCGTCACCCTTCTTGCGATCAGCGTCTGAACCACCTGCATCGCGACCACGCAAAATGGGAAGCTCGAACTTCTTGCGGAAGTCCATCCTGGTTCCCAGGTAGTTGGGGTTGGCAAAGTTGAGGAGCGAGAAGTATTCCGAGAGATCGTTCTGGATGGGTGTACCAGACAGGATAACACGCTTCTGTACGTTGAGACCATTCAAGGCCATAAAAGTCTGACTGTCAGCGTTCTTCAACTTGTGGCCTTCGTCACAGAGCAAGAGTCCAATGGGCGTTTCTCTAAACTCGTCCACGTAGAGTCTTAGCGTGTCGTAAGAAACGATGATGACAGGACGAATGATGGCACGGCCTGATGCGATTGACCATTGCCGAATTTGCTGAATCAGTTCATCCTTGGTAGCCTTTCCATCGATAGCGAAGGGATTGATGGCATCTTTGCCCAGCCATTTGACCAGCTCGTTGGCCCAGTTTCGAACTAAACTTGAAGGACAGACGATGATTGCCTTGGTGATTGTCGGCTTACCAGCATCTGGTGATTGCTTTAAAAGAGTCCACATGAGTGCAATGCATTGTAACGTTTTGCCAAGACCCATCTCGTCAGCCATGATGCAGCCTTGGGCCTTCTCATCGATCAATCCAGTGGTAGCTCTGTACAGGAACTGTAGCCAGAGGTCAGCTTCCGAGCAGGTAATAGAATTGCGCATAGCATACCTTAACACCCTCAACCTGATGAGGACGCAACACCTTGGCCAGCCGGGGGTCGATGACAACAGGCACTCGAGGGCGCTCCTCAACAACCTTCTTCTTCAAGCCTAGAATATCTGCCAGACTCTTGTGCATTATCGGCTCGTCTACCTTCTCTTTCGATTCTTCTGTATTTTCCTTGGATGCATCTTCTATAGCCCTCACAGGTTTATCGTCGACGGTCGGATCGTAAAGAACAATGGCAAATTCTCCGCTGGGATCGTGAAGTGGTTTGGCGACGAAGACCGCACCTTGTCGCAATCCAAGGAGCGGTGGGGGGCGAGATGAGTTGTACGCGGCAGGATCCTTGTTAAGGAACGGTACTGAGAAGCGTTGACGTATTGATTGGTCCTTGTCCTTGGGCTTGAAAACAGGGAAGCGGTTGACATCTCGAGTAGCAAGGGCAAGTCGATCCTCATTACTATAAGGCTTGTCCGCGTCGTCGACTTCGCCATCGGCTCCGGTATAATTGACCTTTCTTCGCTTGCGTGTTGGTTTCTCTGAAGCTCTCGTTGGCGTTGCGGATCCAGGACATTTGAAAGGCTTCATCAATCGGTCGGCAGTAATTGGGGTGCCTCCATACATGCGAGCACGCTTCTGAGTAGGCAGTGGCGTAGGCGCGACATTCTCCTTCTCAATGACGGCGATCCTATGAAGCACGGTCAGAGTCATTCAATGGACGACCTCGAATGCGAACGACGTACATTGCGATGGTTGTTGTAAAATTTGGTCGTCACTTACCGCCACAAAGAAATGGTCGTGGTTTTGTCTAAAGAATGAGCATCGAGATGCCTAGAGTGGGACGTGTTCGGGGGTGGCGTTGACGCGCGCAACCCCGTGACCCGAGGCAACTTTGCAAATTGACATGGAAGGCGCGACCATCATGATTTCGTTGCAAACATGCCGACACTCTTGAGTAGATAATGAACAAACCAATCGCTGATACCTTTTCTATGCTCATCTAACTCTACAACTCGTCGTGACTTTTCTTCTTCTTTTCATTCTCCTCTCTTTGAGCCCTGGCATCTGCCTCCTGCATCTCTGCCTGAATCCCGGCACCACCAGCATGACCGGCAATAGGACTCTTGCCTTCTCCGACCTTACGCTGAGCCAACGCTGCAATCTCATCGTCGTAGATGGTCCACTCTGGTACCTGTCTTCTTGCTCTCTCGAGCTTGGGCTCCTTGGTCTGAGGGTTGTTGCACAGATCGATGGTACGCGCAACTCCTAGAGTCTCATCGCTGCACCAAGTCTCGCACCACAACCATTCCTGAGGCAAGCTGTGAATAGGCAACACGTGCTGCATGTGGTTGGGTAAGTCTTGATCCAGGTTGCTCAGACTGTTGGGATCTGCTGAAAGCTGGTGATATTGCTGTCTCAATCTGTCTCCTGCAGCCATCTGGCGGAAGCGGACGAGATCAACCACATATAGTGCTGAGATATGGTAAGGCAAGCCACGGAGGAAGTTCTTCCAGTAGCCTTGCTTCCAGAAGCGGAACCCCTCCATCTCAGTTCTAGAGTCACACATGGGCGTGAAACCATACGGCGCACCCTGCAGATCATATTGCACAAGATCGTACATGTCAGTGCGGACAATCTGGTCGGCGTCGACGAAGATGACCTTGTCCAGATCAAGAGGGAAGAGGACGTCCAAAAAGAGAATCTTGTAGCCCCAGATCTCACGTTGCTTTTCTTTTTGACCACGAAGCCAGTGAGGCCACTTGTAGGTGACCATCTCGTACCTGAAGCCATACTCTTCAGCCATGATAGGCAGGAAAGCCTTGAATGAAGGGGACAAGAACTGCTCAATGAACCAGAACTTGACCGTATGCGAGGTATGCTTTGTGACTGAGAGCATCATGATGTTGAGCATACGCTCGTAAAGATGACCGGAGGCGACGGAGAAAATGTTGATGTCGGCATGAGGTAAAGTAGAGAGATCAGTAGACGATCCAGCTGATCCAGTAAGGAAGCCAGCTCCGAACTTCTGTGCTTTGGAAAGAACATCGCTGGATTTGACGCTACCGAGACCGACTTTGGCAAGAATTGAATCAGCCTTGTCAGCAATGTGATCGGCAGTGGTCTTAGCACTCTCGAGAACATCTTCGTCTTCCTTGCCAGGTTTGCGAGAAAGACGAGGGAAGATGGTAGCACCACGGAAGCTGGTGAGAGCGATTTCAGTCAGCTTGTCTCCTGCTTGAGGACTGTACCCAAGAGTTCCTGCGCTATCGATGTGGAAAATCTCCTCGCTTCTTCCCTTTTGTAGGGTAAGGTTGTAGAAACCGGGGTTCGCTTTGAACTGGAAGTATCCCAGGTTTGCCATGATAATGGTATCGGCGAAGTGCTGGTCTTTGTTTGTTCCCAGCACAAGCTGTGCTCCTCTAGGCGCAGTTCCAATGGTGACGTCTCTGGAGTGACCTTCGATGAGAATACTCTCGAGTTCATAAGTTGCCTCGATGTCTCTGCCCTGGGTCGAGCTCAACTTGATGTTGTCAAGATCGTGAACACTGTCTTTAGGCGCCACGAGCCAAGCAGGTGGCATGTCCATGGCCATTGTAAGAAGAGCATCTGCTGGAAGGCCTTCAAAGCGAGCCAGAGTGCCCTGCAGTGAGCCTTTCTCGTCGAACCTAGGCTTGGACTCCAATACGTGTCGGTAGAAGCGTTTGACAGGCAGCTCATCCAATCTCTCCTTAGGATTCAAGTAAAGACGAAGATGGACACCAGAGAGTTCTGACAGGACCTTGAGGATAGGTACCCAACGTTGAGCTGTTTCGGATGCTGGATCCACTGAAGCCACGATCTGAATAGTTGCATACTCAGCATCACCACGCTCGATGAGAGTGTGCGAACCGGTCCAGCCACTGAACACGTCTGATCGAGCAGGTGGCGATGAGTCAAACATGCCTTCAGGAACATCGGACTTGGATGACAAAGCGATCAGGTTTGAGAGCTTGGAGAAGGACAAGGCAGTGTTGGCTTTGTCCGCAACGTTGATTCCCTTGATTGCTGCTGCTGCTGGCATCAAGCGCTTCATGCGTTCGTAGGAGAAGAGAGTCTCGAAGTCATCGCTGTCGAACTCTTCGAATGATGGCAGCGGCCCAACGACTCTGCCTGCCAACAAGATACCTTGGTCACCCTTGTTGAAGCCAACATCGTTGAGGAATCTATCAGCGGACGACCAGAAAGCCTGAGCTGCGATAACGTCTGCCTCGGAGGCAGAGACTTTGTCCTGTGACAGGAGCGCCTGTAACGCATCCAAGGACACAATAGGGCCAGCGATCATGTTCTTGAACAGTTCAACCGCAAAGCTCGAAGTCGACAAAGGTTTAGCGGCACTATGAACAGGCAGAATCTCAACCTGGTCGTATTCTTCCTTGCGCAGTTTGATTAGCCCTGAAAGCATACGCTGAGCAGCTTGCGTGTCAAAGTCCGCGATAACAACAAGATGAACAAGGTCGTTCGACACTGTATCTTTGCTGGCAGGCAGACTGGGAATTGAGCCTATGGCTCCTTCAGCCAGGTCAGAGACAGAAGCCAGATTGACTTGACGAATGCTGTTCTCATCTTCAGGAATGACCCAAGGGTTGCGACGGGCAGATGCACGAGCCAAGAAAAGCTCGGGAATATAGCTATCGTCATTGAGTTCATCCTCATAGACCGCCTTCTGTACGCTACGCAGATCAGTGGTCACACGCTGGCTCATTTCCTGAAGCCACTCGTCAGACATCGGAAGAGGAATTCCGTTGACGAAGAAGGGAGGTGTGGCCCCGGATGCACCCAAACGGACGAGGTACTTCTGTGCGGAAGCAACACGTGCACTAAAGTCGTCGCTCTTCAGAACTTCTTGCAGAGGCGATGAGATACGATCTTTGCGAAGCTTGCGACCTTTGGTGGCGCCTTCAAAGATAGACTGCACCGGACCGGCAAGTTTTCGTCCCTGGCTAGAAGAGAGCTAAGATCGTTAGCAAGTTCTGACATGTATGGTTAGAATGCAAGATTACCTTTTGAAGATACTCCAGAGCAACACCGAGACCGTAAGTATCCAGCAGGTGGTACACTGCCTTGGCTTGTTCGGCAGATGCAGTAGACGATGTTTTGGGCACAAGGCCAAATCTGATTGGCACTTTCCTCTTGACGAAGCTTTGCAAGTTTTCGACAATCGTCTCTACATCTTTGTAGTTGGCAAAGTCGACAGGTAGAACAAGATTATGGATTTCTTTGCGCACAGGAGGCAACTGTCCCGGATATGTTCGTTGCAACAACTTTTGATTGTCAGTGAAGTCCAACACTCATCGACGGAGTTACTCACCGCTCTGACTTGAGTAGGGAACTCGGCGTAACGTTTGTCATGTTCGATATCGTTCATCCAGATGATGACCTTACCACCTTCGAGCTCGTCTCTCCAGTCATAACGTTGAGGCTCTTGACCTGAAGAGGCCTCTGAGATCGAAGGATGCGAGAGGAGCTGTATAGCCTCTTTTCCGCTCAGGCCAAGCTCGCGCGCGCTGTTGATCAGCTCACGCTCACGGCGAAGGTGTTCGAGCATAGCATAAGCATCAAAGTCGCGAGCGAGAACCTGGAGACCGTTCACCCACATGACATTGTACCCCGAAGGCAGGAAGACCTCACGGTTGGCCAAATGCTCCTTTCGGAACTCTTCAGAGAGGTCGTGGGCAGACATAGCTGCCGAATGCTTTGGAAAGTCTTGAGTGAGTCTCAACAAAGTCTCAAATGGATCAGCGCTGTCCATGACGAAGCTCGATGCTTTCATGTCAAGTCGTATCAACTCCTTCGAAGACAAAGGTTTGAGATCCGCCACATCCTCATCTGTCAACTTTGCAGTAGAAGCATCATTGTTGGTAGAATCCGAGTCTTCAGCTTGGCGGTCGTCAATGACGATATAGTCAGTTCTCTTCAAGGCAAGCTCAATACCATATCCACTGACAGCAAGCGGAGAGCCTGGTCTGCCTACAGAAGGTCTGTATCTCACTCTGTAGGATGTCTTTCCCGATCTGGCAGTCAGACTGACAGTCTTGTGAAATTGGCGGAAAGAGGGGGACATGACATCTGCATAGAGAACAGAAGGGGTCTTGCTCTGCTTGTCACCCATGATGCGATCGAATGGCAAGTCAAGCGCACGTCTGCACAATGTCAGCACCCTGAAGTTTCGCAAATAGCACCCCCATGACATACTCCTGATTAACCGGATCTCCTGACGAGCTCGCCAAGTCAGAGTCGCAGTATTGCTGTCCGTTGAAATGCAACCACGTCTCGCAGCCCTTGTCTGTCTGACTCTTGAGTGTAGGTTCTACTGTGGTATTATAGAACTGGTAGTGTGCCTCGATTCTTGGTGCAGCTGCATGGATCGACAATGCATACTCGAAAGAAGAGATGTCCTCTGATTTGGCGAGATGTCCCTCATCTTGTAATGTCTTCTTGAACAGGTTGTATAACTCCTGATCTGTCGAGGCTTGATCGAAGTGGCCTTCAGCAATTCGGTCCAGCAAGGGAAAGTAGGCGGTCGCATTCTCGTCAGCGGCAGTCTCTCTGTCTGACATTAGTCTTGTTCTGACACAATCGAAGACGATGCTCTCACAGTAGTTCTACAAGATAAGGTGCCGAGTTGAATGAAGTTTTGAGCGCTACATTAACCGATGGAACTGCAGCAGTACACACAGCTTGGAGCACAATGGCTATTGCGGCATTGACTGCCAGGTGCTGGTATCGCACCATCTTCTAGGCTTACGAAACAATCTTGGTGCTGAGTGGCCGTTTAGCTAGAAAGTTTAGTGTTGAGCGAGCTTCTAGAGAGAACGCTCGATATTGCGTCTGCTTCCGAAGCAAATGGTTCAAAGATCAACACAGCCCAGTCGCGAGTGATCAAGATGCCTGGTAAGTCGCAACAAGTTACTGGGACTGCTCGGGACTCGTACAATAACTCGACGAGACTCTAGCCACATGTCATCCAAGACGGTTGTTTGCACTGTTTGCATCTGGGGAAGCTCCTTCCAGAGTTGCGGCCGGTTAGAGTTGCCTCACTAGACTTCTTCCACTGACCACTCCAACTTGGTAATTATCGCATCCCAAACATTTTACCTATGTGCAGGATTGTATCACTCACTCCATTCAGTGACAATGCCTCGATGTAATCCGGCTGTAACGTTGCCCGATACTCCACAAGATCGATTATGGATGAGCTACTCGATACGCTCTTACGGAACCTGGCTTTGATGTCTGGATGACGGTGCACTTCTATAGCTGATGGTGCGACAGACTTTAGCATATGGAGAGACGACCAAGTATCATTGATGTCTATCTGGTTGTATCTATTGAACATCAACTATCAGCTTTATCGTGCTCCTCATTCAGAATCGACCCTTGAGAAACGACTTCAGCAGAATGCCCCAATGCCGAATGCCTCATCTTCTCCAAACTCGTCTCAAAATCCCTCCTCACCCCAAGCACCTCCTGGATATGACTCAAATGCAATCTCTCGGCTCCAAATCGGGCAAGTGTACTCGCAGTATGAATCGTATTGAAAATCTCGCGTCCATTCAATCTTTCCTTCGACAGCTGCTCGGAGATGTTATCGATATCAAGTTCAGAGTCTTCCTGTTGCAGTTTCTCCAGACTCTGCTTCCAAATCCTACGACGGCCTTCCTTGTCTGGTTCGTAGTAGCCCAATGCAAGATGAACTCTCGACTTCATCGCAGCATCAAACACATGAATACGATTCGTAGTCAGAAACACAATACCAGAAAAATATTCCAAATGCCGAAGGAAAACAGCAACCAGAGCATTGCGATTGGTAGCTTCATGAGAATCATCCCTTCTAGCTTCCAAAAACACATCAGCCTCGTCCAAAAGCACAATCGCTTTCCAAGTCGTAGCGAGGCGTAAAAGTTTGGTAAGTTCGAATTCGAAAAACCAGGGGCTGTCATGTTTGTTGAGCTCGGAGATGGAGGCGCGGATGAGTGCTTTTGCTGTGATTTCGGCAGCGCATTCGGCGGTTAAGGTTTTTCCTGAGCCAGGGGGGCCGTGGAGGAGACATACCAAGCCCTTACCCTTTTGCTGTTCTTCGTCCCTGGCATCGGTGGGGAAGTTGTGGGAAGTGACTAGTGCGCGTACGAGATTCAGTTGACTCTGTGGCAAGATGAGCTCGTTGAAAGCATTGGTCTTCCAAGGAACCTCTCGCAGGTTTGTGACGTAGTAGCGACACCAATTTTTGCGGCTGCAGGAGTACCCAAGCACGTAAGGTGGACATAACGCAGTATCCAACGACTCAAAGGACCTCTTGCTTATTATCCCGCTGGGGTGGTCCTGCTCAAAGGTTTTCCGGTCGATGATGACTCGTCCAGTTTCTGTGAATGGCATCCAAAGCTGAGGCCATTCATTCTCATCCGGGTGGAAAAACTCAAGAGGTGGTGTCTTCAAGTATTCAGCAGGGCCATCGTACTGGCGGACCAGGATACCAGTGATTGACAAAAACAGCTCTCCTCTTTCACGCAGACGACTTTCCAGATCTTTGTCATCAGGCGCACACTCCCTCGGAAACACCTTCAGATCCAGAATCTTCGAAGGGTGATCGGAGCCAAAGTCTTCTTTCTGATAGATGCGGAAGAGATGTTTCGAAACACCATACTTCTCGCCATCGTAATCGGAAAATGAACATTGGATTTCGCAGTACTTTCCTCGCTTCTCGTTTGTCTCATATGCCGTCTTTTCCACTTTCAAAAGCCATGGGTGAGATTTGACATAAGTCACGACTGTGTCGCCTGGGCGGAAGAGAACGCCCAACCTGGCAAACTCGACCAGGCCACTGCGGACCTGGGATAGGTAGTTCTTCCTCGCGGCACCCATATCGAATTCCATGAATTGAAGCAACAAGTCGAGATGCTGATGGGCGGCATCGTCCTTAAGGTCGGAAGTATAATTCTGCAAGTCATCCCAATGATGAAACAGCATTTCCGACGGGATGGGGATAGACACGCGTGTCGAAAAGTCCGAGGGTATTGTAGGGTGAGATTTGACAACATCTCTGAAAGCGTTCAATATAAAGGGTGAGTTGACATCGAGTGTAGTCGAATCAAGGTTGTGATTCTTGTCCAGCTTTCGAGTCACTACAAGAGCATAGTCGTCGGTAGATGCTTCGACGTGACCAAAGCCCTCGACGGAAGTCTTCTCCGGGGTGCCGTCTTCCTTCTGCGATAGATGCCATGTCTTGACTTCGCATTTGACCTGTGTAGAGAATCCATTGGGAGCCTCGGATACGTCGGGGTGCGTCTTCGACATGGTTGAAGTGTTACAGGGTATGGGATGTGACAGACAGTGGGGGCGGTCATGCCTTATAAAGTCTGGATGCGAATGGGTAAGCGAACAGGTGCCTTACGCTGCAGTCATCCTGAAGAATGGCATGTGATCCCGTTAACCTGCCTGCGTTCTCTGCTGCCTAATGATGATGTGGCTTGCAGGATTGAGTGATGTCTCAATACGCGCGTAGTGGTTATCTCTACACGAGAAAACGACTGACAGCGGCTAAACTTTATTCATTCTATTGGGGATGCAAAGCAAAACGCATCCAATCTGCCATTGGTTGTACAGAGTCTTGACTGTACCTGTCGACCGTGTACTGGATTGAACTCTTTTTGTCTACGCATTGCGATAACACTTTTGTGACAGAAGCATCAGATAGAACCATAGAAAGGAAGGAGGAACAAAAGAAAAAGAGTGCTCCAATTTTAAATGCTCGAGAAAAAAAAGAGAAAGGTAGAAAAGCGTAAACTGTACAACGCAAGCAGGTATACATTAACCTCAGTTGGGTTATCAAAGAGTAATCGCCAGCGACCATATCCATGGCCACGCCCCATCTCGAGTACATGCGGATTGGTTCAGTGGCTGAGTGGTCGCCCATGGTGCCTGCTTGTCATGGCTGCAAGAACCAGCACAGCCTTGGTGTATGCGGCAGGGTATCTTCATGAGTAGAGCGTTTATCGGTAAGGGGCGTCAGCTCTGGCGACGGCAGCCAATTCGGGCTCCCACTTGTCGCCGTTCATCAAAAGCTTCTCCTTGTTGTAAAGCAGCTCCTCACGAGCTACAAAATGGTTAGCCTTGTTCTTTCACAGATGCTCTAGCACAAGACTCACTCTCTGTGGCGTATTCGGCGTTTGGTGACTCGACAATGGCATCAACGGGACAGCTCTCCTGGCAGAAACCGCAGTAGATGCACTTTGTCATGTCGATATCGTAGCGAGTAGTTCTTCTGCTTCCGTCCTCGCGCTCCTCGGCCTCGATAGTAATGGCCTGAGCAGGGCAGATAGCCTCGCAAAGCTTGCAGGCAATACATCTCTCTTCACCGGTAGGGTAGCGGCGCAGGGCGTGCTCGCCACGGAAACGAGGGCTGATAGGACCCTTCTCGAAAGGGTAGTAGATGGTGTAGCTTTCCAGGTTGTCAATAGATGAAGGAGGGTATACGGTATGGCGGGGCGACTCACGGAGGTCTGAAGAACTGCTCGAGGACGACGTACATGCCGCGCATCATCTCGGTAAGCAGGAAGTAGTTGCCGAGTTTGTCGGCGGTGCTCTCCTTCTGCTGGTCCCATCGTACAGGAGCGGGCATACGGAAGCCCTGAGGAGGAGCACCAGTGCCGGAAGCGGGACGGGCAATGGACGTCGAGAACAGAGAGGCGGACGCGGGTGTGAAGAGACGGGGAGAGGCGACGACGGGGCGAGTCGAGTTGCGCAGGACTGCAGCGGCCATGGTCCTTGTGTTTGCCATGATAGCGCGATGTGTGAGTTGGGAGGAGAGAGGCGGGCGTGTATCAGGTGGCAGTGGCGTACAAGGTCGCTGGAGGGTATGCTCGATCTTTGGGTAATGCTCCGGCGTTGTTTTGTCACAGCCAATCAGATGGGCCTGCTTACCCCGGCCTCTCTGAGTGGTTCTTGGCGTCTTCTTCCGCAGCTTCAATCGGTGACGATTTCACATCTACCAGTCCAGCTGCTGCTACCGTTCACGAAACACCTCATCCACACACATTCCGCCCCTCACAATGTTCCGTTTCGCCCTCGCTAGATCCGCAAGATGCCTTGCCCAGGCCGCTCCTAGAGTCCAGGCCCCCATCACCCGCCGCGTCGCTCCCTCATCTTTCTTGCCTTCGACGACCGCCGCTCCCTCGACCTTTGTTTCCGCCGTCAGATGCTACTCGGCGCACGCCGGTCTCTCAAAAGATGAGGTTCAGGGCCGTATCCTCGATCTCCTGAAGAACTTCGACAAGGTGCGCAACTTCAACGAAGCCTTGCATATTTGCCGCATCATGTACTGATCCATTATACCAGGTCTCGGACGCCTCCAAGGTACTATCGATTCAATGAACCCTTCGTTCGACGCAATACTCATCATTCGCAACAGCTCTCCGCTCAGTCACACTTCACCAACGACCTCGGTCTTGACTCCCTGGACACCGTCGAGGTCGTCATGGCCATTGAGGAGGTTGGTCACATGCGCCGCGACACACAACTAGTCCACACGCTCACACCTTATTGCAGGAGTTCAGCATTGAGATCCCCGACAAGGAGGCCGATGCTATTCACAGCGGTATGCCGAAACCAGACCAATTCGACTTCCGGAACGAAACTAACTCGATTGATAGTCAACCAAGCTGTTGAGTACATCCTTAGCCAGCCTGATGGTAAGCCTGCTCGCCTAGAAGATTACCAGACCGATTTCTGACTCGCATACAGCTCACTAGATGCGCCATTGAGATGTGCATGGAAACGGAATATTTTGAAGAAGCCCGACATGCTATACATGCCACGGTAGAGGTATATAGCCATTGGGACCTGCGCCCCTGTACTATGAAATTTTCTTTGGTCGTCACTGCTGGAAATTGAAGCCAACGTTGCGAAATGAAGTGAAATGATATGTCCGTGTCGCGGTGATAACATTAAGGTGCCAAGAAGAAGTGTCCAAGGGAGGAAAGCGCCAGGTGGGGGGGAGTTGATCCTCCAAACATGCGACAACAATTGGCCTGATTAATTCAACTTGCGGCTGCCTTTCGTGTCCCTTTTGTATTCGACCGCGCCGTCATCCCTGATCCCCCAGCGTCGCTACGTTCCCCCGACTTCGCTAGTACGCTGACGCCCGCCGCGTCTCCCTCCATACAGCTGTGTCCAACGGCCACGAAGCACTCCCGTCGGCGTCTCTGAGACAAGAAACACACGACACAATCGCACAACCCCACCATGGCCTCTAGCTCTGGTCTGACAAGAAGAAGAGGAGGCGCTGGTGGCGCCGGAGGATTTGAGAGTGAAGATGGAAGCCGTGTCAGCTCCCCCGCGCCTACCAACAAGCGCAACGAGGAGAACAGAGGCCTCGAGACATCATACGAGAGTGGAGAGAATGGTCACAAGATCGCCTTTGATCCGCGCGACATCAGCGAAAGCGCCGAAAGGAACAAGCAACCCAAGTTGACCCTGATGGAGGAGATTCTGCTCATGGGCCTCAAGGACAAGCAGGTAGCTTTGCGCCCACTAGGCTGCCAAATGTTGGACTGCTTCTAATGGATAAATGCACAGGGTTACCTCTCTTTCTGGAACGACAATATCTCATACGCCCTCCGAGGCTGTATTGTCATCGAATTGGCTTTCCGCGGACGCATCAGCATGCAAAAGGACTCCAACAGAAGACGCTTCCCACTCGCCGACAGAGTCATCGAAGTCATAGATGACTCGTTGACGGGCGAGGTTTTGCTCGATGAGGCACTCAAGATGATGAAGAGCAGCGAGAAGATGAGCGTCAGTTCATGGATTGATCTTATGAGCGGTAATAATGCCCCTAACTCGACAACGACATTTGGAATCGCGCAACTAACACGTCAAAGGTGAAACATGGAACCTTATGAAGATTGGCTACCAGCTCAAGCAAGTAAGAGAGCGTCTGGCAAAGGGTCTGGTTGACAAGGGTATCCTGCGCACGGAAAAGCGTAACTTCTTGTTGTTCGACATGGCCACTCATCCCGTGGCTGATGGTGGTGCAAAAGACGAGATCCGCCGTCGTGTCCGCAACGTCCTTACTAACCGCACTGTGGTACTGCCGCCAACACAATATTTGCCCGAGGAAATGGAATTCAGATATCTGCGAACCATCGCCATGGTCTGCGGAGCATACGCAGCCAACGTATTGGAGAACGCATTGACAACCCTGGGACACGAGGCACGCGAAAGAGCATTCGCTCAGGTGGACGAGCTGTTGGCCGAGTACTCACAATACCCCTTTGCCCGGAGGACAGGAGGACCTGGCTCTATTGGAGCCAATCTTGGCCAGGTGATTATGGATGAAGTCAACACGGCAAAGGACAAGGAGTTGCAACTCGAGGTATGTGAAGAATCCGTGGAGCGATGATGCGAACGACATACTGACAAGAACCCAGGTGGTGGCGGCTTGCTTGAGCGTGTTTACAAGACTGGATTCACTACTCTAAAGGCAGACTCATGGCAGTGACTTGGGAGGGGATGGGATACCAAAGGACATCAAAGTCACATGATTACATTCTGATGAGGCGTTATTATAGCAGCGGGGATTGAAGAAAATGGAAGCGACAAGCATCATGTTCATGAAACAGAGCGTCAAAAAGAAGAAGAAAGCGAGTCGTGATACGTGATGAATGGTTGGCGGAATGGAGATGGAAGAGTCGCGGATCGGAAGAGGGGTCCGAGCTTTCTGGCGAGTTGTTACAGACGCGAATGAGCTGCACGCTGTCAGTTGGGAATGCGCATCATTTAGAATAGCGAATTATAACTACCAATCATCGGCGCGCAGTATCAGACGACCTTCCGAGTGCTGACAGGGCGTGAAACAAAGGCCTTGTACTGTCCTTGGAGCTAATCACCGCTTGGCTCTGACCAGGCAGGCACCGTCCCCTTCCGCTCGGCCAGACCAACTGCCCTAGAGGGGCATGTTCGACCAAGGTATGTCATTTCTATCCATCGCTTTTTTGCTTTCCCGGATTCCCTCACTGTCTCCTTTCACTTCCTGTCGAGTTTTGACGCGCCGTCACGCCAACATGGCCTCCCCGTCCACACGCTCCTCTCACTCGACGCGACCACCCACGCGCCTGCTAAATCCCGACACAGTCACCTCATATTAATTCAACCCTAAACCATGCAATCGCCCTCCTCCAACCCCGTCGCTTCACCCTTTCCAAACAGCGGCCAGCCTTTCAATCTCTCGCAACCCCCGCCCGGTCGAAGAAGTGCCGCTCCCCCCTCCAACGCCTCGACCGCACCACCCCCCAACCCACCATCGGATGCCGGCGATGCCATTCGTGACGGAAAACAGCGTGCCAAAGATATCATGGCCGCCTCAGGCATTGACGTGACATCGTCACCTTCGCAATCATCCAATGGAGTCGCCATGTCAAGGAAACGTTCGCGCTCCGGCTCGCGCATTCCCGCGCGTCCTCAGTCACCCAGCAACCCTCCTCACGATGAAGTTCTCCTCGAGCGCTACATTCAACGCGATTCGCTATATGCGGCTGCTATGAATGATCAAGCCGAGAAGTCTCGTAAGCTCCTAAGGCTCAAGGAGCAGGAGAAGGAATGGTATCTCCATGAGGGCAGACAGCAAAGGCAACAACATCCCGGTGCTACATTTGGTTATGGATACGCTGGATATGGCAATGGACGAACCGACGACAGAACGCGGCTCGAATACCCATCCCAGCGCCGCAGAGCTGGAAACAGAAGAACACGCGAACTGCGCGTGCCCAGGAAAGAAGCCGGACAACAAGCTGAATATCTCGAAGAGCTCGTGCCTGTGAGACTTGACCTTGAGCTTGAGAAGCTGAGATTACGCGACACTTTTACATGGAACCTCAATGACCGCCTGGTTTCCCCGCAGCTCTTCGCTGAGAACCTGATCGAGGACCTGAAGATTCCTAATGAACATACCCAATCGCTTGCTCGTCAGGTCCATCAAGAACTGCTTGATCAGCTGAATAACTACTACCCCCACGTTTATCCTGCAGGACAACCTGCTGAGCCCGATCTTGCATACAGCGCTCACAAAAATGACGATATGCGCATCACTGTCAAGCTCAACATCACCATTGGACACATCACACTGGTGGATCAATTCGAATGGGACATCAACAACCCCTTGAACTCTCCCGAGGAATTTGCCAGACAAATGTCTCTGGATTTGTCGCTTTCCGGCGAGTTTACAACGGCCATTGCACATTCTATTCGCGAACAATGTCAGCTTTATACTAAGAGCTTATTCGTAACCAATTACGAATTTGATGGAAGACCGATAGAAGACCCTGATGTTCGTGAGAACATGCTTCCATCACCAGTTCCCAATGTCTTCAGACAACAACAGAGCCAAAAGGACTGGACCCCCTACATGTATGAGCTTACTGAGGGAGAATTGGAGAAGACGGAGTTGTCCATGCTGCGTGAACAGAGAGCTCAGAAGCGCCAACTCAACAGACGCGGTGGGCCTGCTTTGCCGGATCTCAAGGAGCGTCAAAGAACCGTTCGTTCTTTGGTCGTATCGACAGTCATTCCAGGCGCTGCAGAGACGATGGAAGCTAGTGGCATCTACAAGATTCGTCGTACGGCGACTGGAAGAGGTCGTAGGCCTGGAGCTCGTCTCAACGATGGAAGTGATTCTGATGAGTTGGAAGAAGAGGAGTCAGGGGCCGAGTCTCCTGCACCTTCTCAACTTCCCGGTGGAACAGCCCGAACCAGGGGTATGAGAGGCGCCGCCACCGCTGCACAGATTGCCATGCGCCAAACCTACGGCAGATCGGCCACCCCTGACATCGCTATGCTTTCACAGCCGGAAGCAAGACCGTCCAGACGCGCCCCAGAGCCAAGTGAAGATACCGCAGAGCCAACATTGATGAAGCTGATTGTCAAACTCCAAATCAACCCCGAAAAGTTTAAACAGTTCCTGGCACGGAGGAAATTTGGCCGTAGTGCGGCACCACCTCTGTCAGGTTTCCCTACCTCCTTCACAATGCCAGCTGCACGTCCCAATCCTACGCCAGCCAAGCAGGCAACTGGCCCTTCAACACCATCAATGCAGAACAGACCCCTACCTGCAGCTTCTGTCACACCTGCCCGTCAACCTCAACCACAAGCTCCGACCCCAACGACTAAGCTCCCGGCGCCGACACCTACCAAAATTACAAAGGACGTCGAGTACGATTCTCAAGGTCGTGTCGAAGCCGCTACCACTCCCTTACCAGATGGTGCCACAGTAAGTAGATATCGCACCTGAAAACCACTGACAACCCCCGAGCATCCATAAGTCTCTGACGCCCCACAGCCGGACATACCCTCATGGTTACAAACCGCTCTCCTTGAAATGCACCGCCTTTACCCAACATCTCGCTTCTCCGGTCTGATGCGTTTCAGCGCCGTCGACGCCGAGACCGACGGTCCCGTCCGAATCGACCACACCGCCCTACCAGCCGGCTCACCCCCACCCGAAAACTTCACCAACCCGGCCACCGGCGAAAAGCAAGTCGTCAAATGGATGTGGCAGCCTCGCATCCGGTGTGACGACTGCCCCGGTAAACTGTACACTGCGGTACGCGAAGACACGATTGGCAAATTCGAAATCCACCTCAAGAACCGCAAGCACAAGGCGCAGGTTGATGCCAGGTTGGCCAGAGAAGAATAGTATTCATGGTTGACGAGGAGACATAGGCGTATATTCGTCGTCATCACAGGAGTATCAAGAGCATTCTTTTTTTCCTTTCTTTTTCGAAATCATACTTGTTTGCGTTGTTCACTTCCCCACTTGTTCTCTTTTGTGTGTGTTGATTCGCCTGTGATATTTCTCGTGTCCAGTGGTCAATGGCGCTCAATGTGTTGTGATGTGAGGAAGAAGAAGAATCGACCCGCCATCTTATGGGTTTGACGAGCAGAGGACAACCCACATAACCTCGAGTTGGGAAGGGACGACTAAATTCGTTTGCTTCCCTTGTCAAGAGTATTTAGCAGAAGAGAAGAAGAAATGGCTGTCGAGAGAAGGAGCGATCTGGCGAAAGGGGAAAGAGACAACCCGACAAATCGAAGGGAGAGCAAAATGGAAAGATCGATATTCTAGGCAGGGACAGTAGTCCAAGAAAGAGCGATGACTTAAGAAAGGAGGGAGGATCTAGGAAAGGAGCGATGACCCAGAAACCAACAATAATCAAGGACAGAGTGACGCCCAGGAAGGAACGATAGAGGAAGCGACATGAGTGAAGAGGGAAGAGCGACCAGCGCTCCTTCCTTCGAAGAATTATTCAAACAATTCAGCAGGAAGCAATCGAAATGGGTATCATAACTCTACATTTCGTTCATCTTTAACAGCTATCTATGCAATGTATGTCTCAAACGCCACTGATGCATGCTCATGGCCCAAATTCTTCTTCGATCTCATCGGGATCAACCGTATGCACAAACGCCCGCCTGACGAACGTATACCATGGCTTGTTCTCTCTGCGCGACTTCTTCTTGTGATCCTTCTTGCCCTTCTTCTTGTGCTTCTTCCTGGTAGCATCCACGTCGACTTGTTCTTGGTCGGCGTCAAATGCCTCGTGTCCTTCGATCTCGTCAACCGCATCTGACATCTGCACATCGCTCTTTCTAGGCTTGACCCCTGCAATGCGCTGTGCTAGGCGAAGGTAGCTCCTCGTCGTGAGATCTTTGAGCTTGTAGGCCTTGTCGCTGCGAGTATCGTACAAGACCTCATAGGTAAAGTTTGTTGGGTGAGGTTTACGGTCCTCATCGAAGGGCTTTTTGCCATTGTGTTTGCCGTCCTTCCACCGTTGCTGCTCTGCATCGTCTCCGAAGAAGTCGTTGTTGATACGAGTCAAATTGGCGTAGTATTGAACAAATCCCAACAGAGTCAGAGACTGTGGAGAGTATGCTGGTCCAGGAGGGGCGGATTTTGAAGGTGGCTTAGGCACTGTGAATCTGTGCTTCTTAGGCTTCTTCTTTTTCTTCTTGCGTTCAGCTTCCAAATCTCCGTCTTCGGTGATTTCTTCCTCCAGATCTTGTTCGTCGGACTCTTCGAAGCCCTCTTGCGAGCTCATCGCGTACTGGTCCTCAGCGGCATAAGGCAGTTTTCTATCAAGCCCTGTGATGTTGTACTCGTAGACACGGATGGTGGGGAAATAGTTGGGTACAACGCTGGGCGAGACGTGGGAGATGCTGAATCTCTCAGCAAAGCGACCTCCGATTTCTGCTTCGTAGTCGTCTGGGTCGTGTTTTCCCTTATGCTTCTTGCCTTTTTTGAGGATCTCTGCACCTTCATGTAGGTACTCCTCAATCAGCTCTGCAATTTCCCAGTCAGGGCGAGCCTCGTCGCTTGAATCGCGTATGCTTTTGAACATTTCCGAAGCCTTGTGGGCCTTGTTCGCCTGAGGCTTTGGCAATTTGGTCCAGCTGTCTCTCAGATCCTTGAGGTAACTGGTGGCAGACTGGATGCCAAACTTTGGCTCGTCAGCGGCGACGACGCCTCTCTTGGAGCTCTGGATAATCTCATATCCATTGGCGACATTGTCATCGACTTCTTCGAAGTCCTGCACGATGAAGTGATCGGTGTTCATGTGGCCGTAAAGAGTGCCGGCTATGACGTCTCTGTACTGGTGCATCCACAAGGTGTATTTCTGCCAGCAGGTCTCGTCCCAGTTGCGCTTATTATCGGTGCGAGCCGGAGGAACGTGGCCAGTAAGAATAGCCTTCATGTTGCGGTCGCGCAAGTATTGGAGCTGGATGCGGAGCCAGTCGAGTTGGCGGTATCCGGGCTCCGATTTGGCGGCACATCCATCGACGGCAGAATTGGAATTGAAGAAGTAGCTGCGGTAATGTGTTAGAAACAGGAGCAAACGAACAGACAAGCAGAGACGTACAGCGAATTGAGCGAGACGACGGCAAGGTGGTTGGGAATGACTTCGACATAGAACCAGCCGCCTTGATCAAACGAGTGCTTCTGGACTTCTGGAATGAAGGTACGCCATATGTCTAGATAGCGTCGTGTCCAAGTGTTTGGGCCTCTGTCGAAGATGTTATGGGGCAATATGTCGTTGTTGCCAAATGTGGGAATGACTGGAACGACAAGATCGTTGGTCGGATCGTCGTCAGGCTCTTCTTGGTTCTTGCCAAAGACTTCGTAGAATTTGTCCACGAGCAATTGATTCAGCTGAACAACCTGCTGTACATTTCTGGGTATCTTCTCGTCGTTGTCATGGCGTGCCGAGTCGCCTGTCCAGATGACAAAGTCGATCGAGTCCTTGAGCTCATGGCGAATCCAGTCGAAGGTCGCATTGATGAGTGAAACAGGCGAGTCACAGTCGGATGTCTCTGCACCATAGTAGCCCGCCGGCCCAGAGCCTCTATGGCATGCGCCATCCTCGGAGATTGACGAGTAGACCTTGTAGAATGGATCCGGATGGAAGTCTGTATCAAGACATGGTCAGTTGGTGACATTCCGAGTGGAGCTGGATATTAACACGCACCCGTCACCTGCAGGAATCGGCCGTGCAATTGCCGTCTTTTCGTGACTGACGCGCCATTGTCGAGTAGAGGCTCCTGTAGTGCCTTCACAGGCCCGAGAGTGGATATAATCAGTGCCGACAGGACCGAAGCACGCCAGCAGAACATGGTGAATGTTTCTCCTCTTGCACGCCTCGCACACAGGAAATCGATTGCACCAACTCGTCGACCTTCAAGCTTGACGAAATTGCTGCTGCAACGGGCCGTCGATCTTCCTCCTACGTCACAAAGCAGAGGATCTGGGGTAAAATCTACGATGAGAGGACAGGGTTACGGTGATCAGAGCCTCATCCACCTTTTCTTGTCGTGAATCATAAAAGACTCTCTCGTATTGAGAAGGCCGAGAGGACGGTGGTTGGCAGTTGTATGCTGGAAACGAAGGGGAAAATTATGGTGGTACGTGATCTATTCTCTAGGGCCATCAAGGTACCTTGGACGACTTGCGCCAATCACGCGCCAAAGTCTGTCCTCGTGTTCGCATCATCTGCGACTTTCATCAATCTCATGACACAGACGCCCACGCGCTTTCCGAGCTCGGGGTGCTCAAAGATCTGCTGTTCTGTCCTCGCTCTCTCTAATCCACTGGTCTAGCTGCTGCCTGTCGCGCACGCGAAGGCCAACCTTGAATGGCTTTGGTTCCATCTGCGGGCTTGTCAGTCATGCATCTTCCTGGAACATAATTGGACAAACCTACGGTAAGACTGGTGGGAAGAGCATTCGCATCCAGTGCATCAAGAACTGGACTGTCTCTTGGATCCTTCGGTGACACGAATTGGAACGCCGTGATGAGTCTCAAAAATGCAGTGTACAGCTCGCGATTGCCCAAGTGACTGCCTGCACACATTCGACTGCCAGCTCCGTATCCGAAGTGCTCGATACCTGACATCTCCTTGTCCAGATATCTCTCGGGCTCAAACTTGAAGGGGTTCGTGAAGTGCGATTCGTCGTAGTTGGCCGCGTAAGCGTTCATGTAAAAGGTAGTGCCAGAGGGAATCACGGCGCCTTGCCATTCGATATCCTTGATGCTGACTCGAGGCAGACAGATTGGGATGACGGACCAGAACCTCAGAGTCTCTTTGACTAAGGCTGTGATGTAGGGAACCTTTTCTTCGACCAGACATTTCTCCCATGCGTCGCCGTTCGGATATACCTTGTTGATCTCATCAAGAGCCCGTTTCTGGATCTGTTGACCGTGCTCGGACGAGAGATATGCCAAACACATGACTAGGTTTCCTGGAACAGTATCCAGGCCGGCACTGACCATTGTAAGACAGATGGACATGATCTCGGCATCGTTGAGCTTCGCTTCCGGGTCCTTGAGAATATTGCCAGTAATGCATGGTCGGTCTGTACCGGTTCTAATCTTCTCTTTCAGCATGTTCAGCAATTTCGTCATGTATGCTGTTCTACGCTGCTTATACTCGAGTGGCTTCTTGTTGTTCGATGGCCAAAGTCTCATCAGCGGGATGTAGTCTTGCCAGTTGTTCGATGTGGACCTGAAGTTACTGATCTCACGCTCAACATGAGTGATTTCTTTGAGCATCTCGTTATCGATGCTGCCTTCAATTTTGATGCCGTAATTGAGGGTAAGACTCGTGCTCAAAGCGTATCGCTGAAAGTATGGATTGGGGTCGATGTCGATGGTACCATCTTTCGAGTCCGCAAGCATCTCCTTGATCGATCTTGTTGCTTCAAAGTCGATGAAGGGCATGTAGCTTTGCACTGCAGGACGATTGAGAGCGGTTGCTGCTGCCTTCCTTCGTTCCTTGCAGCTTGGGTCCCATGGAGAGGTTCCGATGGTGAATCCGCTCGAGGACGAAACCACGGTGTGGAAGGTATGCAGGGTAGGTCGAGAGATCAATGCTGATTGGTTTGTGACCCACAAGTGCTTGACGGAATCGAAAGTGTTTGCGAACACAATACGCTGTTCCAACTTTCAGCATGTTTATCCGCCGTCACTCTGCCATGGAAGGCTTACCTTGTTTCCTAAGCGGGTCTGGAAAACTGGACCATATTGCTTCGCCCACTTTCGAGCAACGAGAGCATGGTCGGTTCCCAATTGAAGCAAATTGCCAAACAGAGGCACTCCAGGAATCTCAGGAAGATTCTTGATTCTGGGAATGTCGGACGAATTGAGGTATCGAACAACGAGAAATACCACAAGAGCAGCAACACCAATCACCACTGGAGAAGGCATGTTGGTTGAATGAAGTTACAATGCAAAAATTGGTAGGATTGCGATGGCCAACTTTTGCTGCTTCTTACCAAGTCTTATACTCTTACTGGTTCAGCAAAGACCAAGCCCACTGGGCCCCGCTTCCTCGTGTGGAACGTCAAAAGCCAGTTGTCTTGTGATCACTGGTCCCTTCACGGTCATACCATCCGCTATGTCGTTCCCCGCCTTTGTCTTGGTTTGGTAGAAGGTGCTGCGGATGTCGAGCCGGCGCGGAACAGATCCGCACCATCGCGGAACCAGGTGAAAGCACCCTGTTACGTACTTACGTTTCGACCGGCAAGGGATTAGCCGGGCACACTGGAATCAAACTGTCCATCAGGTCATTACAGACGAGGCGGTGGTGTAATTATGTATGAACACACATCATAATGGAATCAGAACTTCATGCTTGGTGACTTGAACGTAGGGTCAACGCAGCCGAGCACTCAGCCTGCTGCAGTGCACGTTCAAACAACCACCAGAAGGCAAGATAATTTCCCAGTGAGCGAGCCATATCAACAAATCACCTTGTGTTTGAATAGCTCGTCAGACAAACTTTCTGTTTACTGAAGGCTAAGATGAACTTATAGACCTGGTGTAATCTTGGTACATTTGCCAACAGTGAAGCAGATGAGAGAGATGTCGGATCTTTCTTGATTCCAGCTAGAGTGCGATGCAGAATATGATGCTGGGCTGCTACAAACACAAGTCTCTGTGCTTAGAGCAGCTAGATAGATACAGCAGGGATGATGTTGCCTTTGCATTCTCCAAAGCCCACTCGCAATCCATCTTCGCCGATACACACTCCCCTGATGGTGACTTCATCACCATCCTCCAAGAAGACACGCTGCTCACCATCTTCAAGCTTGATGACCGTTTTACTGTTTCTGTTTTGCTCGAGAAGACTGCCACGCTCAGATGCTTCTGTCCCTGAGATGGTGCCAGAACCTAGCATATCTCCTATACGCATGGGGCAACCGGTAATAGAGTGGTGGGTGAGCATCTGGTTGAAAGAGAAGAGGAGGTTCCTTCCTGATGTACGAGAGATTGTGGTGGTGGCACCCGAGGAAGCTGTTATTGTACAAAATCAGCATACTGTTTGGCGTCAATTATGTAGCCACTTACTTCTGAGCTCAACTTCCAATTTGATGTCGTAGACATTGTTCTTGCTTTTCTCCTTCAAATAGTCCAAGACTTCCACGTCGTTATCAAGGCCAGATGTGCGATAGGGCTCGAGTGTGTCACTCAGAACGACCCAAGGGCTAATAGAGGATGCAAAATTCTTTGCAGTGAAAGGCCCTAGAGGTACGTACTCCCAGGCCTGGATATCGCGAGCAGACCAGTCGTTGAGCAGCACGACGCCGAAGATGTAGTCTGGGGCCTCGTCGATGGGGATTGGCTCTCCCATGTTGTTGTTTTTGCAGATGAACGCTCCGAGCTCGAGTTCGATGTCGAGCTTTCTGCAGGCGCTCAAGATAGGCTTCTTGATCTCAGCTGTAGGATCCTCAAGTATTTGGCCAAGTGGTCGACGAACTGGCGTGCCAGACACGACAATGCTCGAGGCACGCCCATGGTAACCCACTGGAAGGTGTTTGTAGTTGGGCTGTAGAGCGTTTGAGGCCCCTCGAAACAGTTCACCTACAGTGAATGCATGATTCAAGCCAGCATAGAAGTCTGTGTAATCACCAATCTGCATGGGGACATGGTTCTTGACATCCTTCAGAGGAATCAAACAAGCCTCTTGAACCGATGTATTGTCCTTCAAGATGTCTGGAAATGGCGTCGTTTCCAAGAAGACTGACTGGAGATACTTGCGAACGGCTGTGTGCATGGGTCGTCCTAAGCCGGCGAATGCGTTTAGAGTTGTGTCCGAGAAGACGTGCTGATGGGGTTGGATCACTGACAGAGCTGCGAAACCATTGTGAGTTGAAAACTGATCCAGATCCAAGGCGTAATCTCCAATGGCAATAGCAGGTCTTGGTGTGGGTCTAGTGCGAGTGCTGATGATGCCGAATGGGATGTTGGCCAACGAGAAATGGCAGTCGGCAGCAATGGACAGCCAGCTTTTGAGAGCCATGATTGCAGAAGCGTTGCGTAGAGATCGAATGATCACTACGGGTAGCTCAACCAAAGATCTAGACGGCTTCAGAGCGGTCGTTGACTATTGTGTTGCCGAACGTTGATAGAGCGGAGCTATTCCGCGGTTGCTCAACTCCAGCCCCTCCACAGCCCCTCCTTCCTAGCTACCCCTCACAAAGGCGCGCCGATTCCGTGTGAAGTTAGACTGCTATGCCGTAGCTCACGATAGGGCGCGGATTGCAGCAGACGATCTTTGAAGCAAGACAGCCTGTCGTGCTGGACCACAGTATTTAACTCACTTTCCTGTCAGAAGCATCTGAGCAATTACAACACACAGTCCCCATAATGCCGACCACGCAATTCAACGTCCAAGAAAAGTACCGATACCAAAATGGCTTCAATAGCTATCATGAGTAAGACGACTACGCCAGGTGAGGGTCATGGACTGAACCACTGACATTTTCCAGAACCGAAGCCGTAGAGGGCGCATTGCCCATAGGAACAAACTCTCCTCAGAAGCCACCATATGGACTCTACGCCGAGAAGTTATCGGGAACAGCATTTACTGCACCAAGGCATGAAAATCAGCAAACGTGGCTTTACAGGATACTTCCGGCGTCAGCACACTCAAATTTTGAACCACGAGAACATGCAACATTCAACACAAACCCGGAAAATCAGCGAGGCCAGAAGATTCACCAGATTCCTAACCAGCTCAGGTGGGATCCTTTTGATCTAGATGAGACGGTAGACTGGATCCATGGCCTTCACTTAGTCGCCGGCGCTGGCGATCCGAGTATGAAGACAGGCGTCGGTATCTACATCTTTGCAGCTGGCAAGGACATGGATCCTCATGAAGCCTTTTACAGCGCAGATGGCGATTTCCTGATAGTGCCTCAGCATGGTGTGCTAGATATCAGGACCGAGCTCGGAAGGCTCCTCGTGCGACCAAATGAAATTTGTGTCATTCCACGCGGAGTAAGATACCGTGTAGATCTGCCAGAAGGTCCTGTTCGAGGTTATATTCTCGAATTGTACCAAGGGCACTTCACGCTCCCGGAACTAGGTCCCATCGGGTCGAACTGCCTAGCCAATGCGCGCGACTTCCAAGCACCCATAGCCGATTTCGACGAGGATACAGACTCCGAGTGGACGCTGACGACCAAGTTTGCTGGTCATCTCTTTGCTGCGAAGCAGAAGCATACGCCCTTTGATGTGGTAGCATGGCATGGCCTGTACTACCCTTACAAATATGACTTGGGACGCTTCTCTACTATCGGTTCAGTCAGTTTCGACCACCCCGATCCGTCTATATTTACAGTCCTTACGGCGCAAAGCGATCATCCAGGTACAGCGGTGGCTGACTTTGTCATATTCCCACCTCGTTGGCTGGTGCAAGAGGTAAGTAAAGTCTACCCCGTCTGCCATGCAAGACTCTTGCGCAGCTATTAAATGGCAGCTAACAGAAATCAGGACACTTTCAGACCCCCTTGGTACCATCGCAATACGATGAGTGAGTTTATGGGCTTAATCCATGGGCAGTACGACGCAAAGACCGGAGGTGGATTCCAACCAGCTGGAGCATCACTCCATAACGTCATGTCGGCCCATGGGCCAGATGCCAGCACTCATGAGAAGGCGTCGAACGCCGAACTGAAGCCCATGAAGGTAGGAGAAGGGTCAATGGCCTTCATGTTTGAAAGCTGTTTCATGGTAGGAGTAACCGAATGGGGCCTCAAGAAGTGCGCCAAAGTGCAGGAAGACTACAACGAAGAGAGCTGGACCCCCCTGAAAGCACATTTCAAACGACCAAAGACGGATGTTGGTGAAATTAAGAATGGTGGTGAGGTTGAAGAAGGGGCAATTGGAAGTGTAAAACAGGTGCCTCATTGGACTTGATGGACAAGAGCAGCTCAGATAGCGTATCACAATGCAGTAGTCCTAGCTCAGATGGCGTGTCGCAACGTAAAAGTCACATTGCAGCCCAATGATTGTTTTCGGGAGTCGATGAGGAATGAAGAATGGCTCGGGCCTTGGACGGGACACGCGAGGAAGCAGAAGCAGCATGCGTGCGGGTGACAGCGCCAAGCTTCTGTTTCGATTGCAGCACCCAAGGACCCAGGATGTGGAGAGCTTCTCCAGCATTGCTTGTCGATAAAAGAGACCAGTCCGCCCGCTCGCGATTCCTCGTCACCATCACAGTTCACTTGTCGCGCGACAACTTCTTGCACTCTCTCAACTCGACACCATCGTCACCTTCATCGCTGTCGCACTAGCTTCCGTTACCGGCTTTGCACTTTCGTTGCCTGAAACCGACTGGCAACTGCCCCAAACCCGACACGAGAAACAATCAAGACAACGCGCCATGCCCGTGGCCTAAATCGCACTTTCACCAATGCGCATCATCACTCCCGAGAACCTGCACTACCCCATCACCGTCACGAAGCTATTTCGTCAGCCGCAGGACCAGATCGATCACAATGCGCCCCTGTTCGCCTACCAGTACACGACAAAGGTGCTCGAGGGCGATGAGGAAACACGCGAGGACGTCTTGGTCGACCGCGTGTGGTACTCGACCTTTGAGAGCACTGCAGAGGGCACCTTGACCGAATGGCACATTTCGAAAGGACGCGTTATAGGCGGGCCCGGGTGAGCTGGTCCTGATCCCCTCCATGCTACCTGATCTAACCCACCATACAGTGCTCCCATCGCCGACATCGAAGAGGCCTGCAAGCACGAGGTACAGTTCGGAAATCTATGCGCCGATTGCGGCAAGGACATGACAACAGTTTCCTACAACACCGTCACACGCGACACGGACCGAGCAACCGTCAACGCCGTCCACGGCCATACCTCGCTACTCGTCTCGCGCGCAGAGGCTTCCAAATCAGACGAAGAAGCCAAGCGACGTCTTCTGTCGTCGCGTAAACTCTCACTTGTTGTCGACCTCGACCAGACCATCATCCAGGCTACCGTAGATCCTACCGTCGCCGAGTGGCAGAAGGACCCTCAGAACCCAAACTACCCTGCCGTCAAGGACGTTCGCGCCTTCCAGCTCATTGACGACGGCCCTGGTGCAAGAGGTTGCTGGTACTATATCAAGCTGCGGCCCGGCCTGGAAGACTTCTTAGCCACCATCTCCAAATACTATGAGCTGCACATCTACACCATGGGTACTCGCACCTATGCTCAGAACATTGCCAAGATTGTGGATCCCGATCGCAAGATATTTGCCGACCGTATCCTCAGCAGAGATGAGAGCGGAAGTTTGACGGTCAAGAATCTTAAGCGCCTCTTCCCGGTCGACACCAAAATGGTCGTTATTATTGACGATAGAGGCGATGTCTGGCACTGGTGCGACAACCTCGTCAAAGTCACCCCCTACGACTTCTTCGTGGGCATTGGCGATATCAACTCCAGCTTCCTCCCGAAACGGCCTGGATTAGAGCCAAGGCCAGCGAGTCTTGCGAGCGCAGACGCCCCATCTACACCCGACGCAAGTTTAATAAATACTTCTCCGGCAGACTCTCCAACAAGCAAGGTTTCGGCCATTGACCAACTGGTATCCATGGGTGGGGGTAATGATCCTACCAAGCTCAAAGAACAAACGTCGGAGCAGGGTGAGGCCATCGCTGCTCAGCTTACCGACCGACCTTTGTTGCAGAAGCAAAAGGTTTTGGATGCCGCAGAGGAAGACAGCAATGGCACAGCCGAAGCATCCTCTGACAATGATGCAGCTTCTGCGCCAGATGCCCCGGTCGACGCGCATAACAGATACCGCCACAATCTTCTGCAAGACAATGACACCGAACTCCATTACCTACAGCGCAGCCTTCAATCAGTCCACTCTGCCTATTTCGAAGCATTAGATCGAAAAGCTTCCGGTCCTCAAGATGGTCGTGTCGCTGAATTACGACCCGGCTCTGATAACAACCGTAGAACAGACAACCTTAACAGCTTGCCGGATGTTACCAGCATCATGGCGTCGATGAAGCTCAAGGTTCTCAAGGGTGTACACCTAGTTTTCTCTGGAGTCATGCCGCTCGGAGTTCAGGTCCAAAAGTAAGTGTGATGATTTTCCACGTATCGCAGCGCACTGTGACTAATGTTGGCTACAGTCACGATTTCGCAATTTGGGCGAAAAGCTTTGGTGCTACAGTATCAGAAAACATTACGAAGCGTACTTCACATGTAATTTCTTCGCCATTACGAAAGACGGCCAAAGTTAGACAGGCTGCCAAAAAGCCCGACAAGATCAAAATCGTGTCTCAAGATTGGCTGTTTGCCTGTTTGTCGCAATGGCAGAAAGTAGACGAAGCACCATTCCGGTTACACGCCGACCTGGAGAACGAGCTAAACGAGCCAGCCGCCAACGGACAAGGTTCGCCTTTCGATGGTCCAGATCAGAATGCCCAATTGTCCTCATCAGACGAGGAGGCTGCAGTCACTGAAGAAGAAGATTCTGTTGAAACCCCTGGCACCGAGAACGAAACCGATGCGCGGGAGCAAGCAGAACTTGAAAGTTACATGCCCGGAGCACGTCGCGGATTGAATCCCGCAGATATGATTCAGGATTTCGTTGGGTGGGATCAAGAGCTTCAAGAATTCTGTGGCGACATTGATTCGGATGACGATAGCGAACAAGATTCTACTCGTTCAGAGCCAGATGATACAGAATCGCTTCCCAGTGCCAAGAAGAGGAAGAGAGGCGAAGACGGACAGTCAACCGACGATGAAAGCGACTCAAGTCTGAGCTCCAGTAGACTCGAGCGAAGGAAGAGGAAGGCGCTGGCCAGAACAACAAGCCTTGTCAATATTTCTGCCGTAGATGACTCGCAGAGGGTCGCGGCTGAAGCTCAGAGCGGTGATCAACAGAACGTCTCGACAAACACCGGAGACGATGTCGATGATGAGGATGAGGACGACTTGGATCTTGAAGCTCAAATGGAGGCAGAGATGCTTAGACAGGCTGAAGAGGAAGGATATGCATGAGTGAGGTCTTCTCTGATGGGGTTGCTCGAACATGATAGGCAGGCATAGCAAGGCGTTTTCGGCGAACATCTTGGAGATGCATAGGAAAGGAACTTTGGCGCATGTAAAATCGTCTTCTCAGCAGAATATCAGTTCACATGAACACCGGTTACCGTACGCGTCTGCATCAAAATTATGGTCACTACTGTATCTAGGTGGATGGCAATCACGATTCACACCGGTAAGGAAAGAGAACCAAAAGGAGATTCAATTTGATAAGGTCACAGAAGAATGAAGTGATTGATAGTATGAATATCTTTGTTTGTGTTCGTAATTCTCTCCGCATATCTGTCTGGCCCGTCCCATAGACCCGTCCCTCTGTCGGTCGCAGGTATAGCTCGTGGACCATTTAATTTGGCGAGATCGTCTCCAGCAATATTGTCAGCAACGCCATGATCGTCTCCATCATGGATCTCATACCATATCATCGTCTTCGTCTTCGTCCATATAGCTCGCATAGTCTCTGATGGGTATCTTTGGCCTTCTGCTGAGCTCATAATCGAGAACGTCGCTTCTGGGCTCGATGTACTGCCTCGGTGCCCAGCTGACTGGCACTGCCGTTACCTCTTCTCTACCATCCGCGTTGGTTAGAGTTGAGCGAAGGAATATGAGCTGGTTGTTGCTGTCTTGGCGGCTGGGGATCTTATCGGAAACTCCAAACGCAATGAGTTTGAGGCTCGAATGTGTAGGCAAAGAAGTGAATGGTGTGAAGAGAAACAGTTGACCAGATTGCCAGCGAAGCAGCTCAGTGTACATGGACCTGTCGAGGTTGGCCTTGAGAGGTGAGCAGCTCGGGAAAGTACTGATATGCAGAGTTATCAGGTGTGACAAAGAGCGGATGCTGAATTGGTATGTATCCCAGGAGGGACTGTTAGTCCTCAGGATGCTTGTAGGTGGCCATGCGCAACTGATCTGACGCAGTTTCGTAGCACTCGAGCAGAGACGTTGAAAATCGTCATTGGTCCAGACGAGTTCATCGTTCAAGTTCTCCGAAGCGTGGACAAGAAGCACTTCCAAAGTTTTACCGTGTTTGATGATGCTATCGACACTCGGCATAGCTTTCGCACTTGTCAGGTCGATGTAAAGGTCCTCAATGCCTTCAACGAGGCACAAAAAATCGTCGATGGCTGTCAAGGCATCATTGTCCGAATTGTCGTTGTGCTGGATCTCCAGGCAGCGAAGTTTGCGAGGGAGATGAGCACTCTTGCAGAGCAACGAGAGTAAAGCGTCTGCACCAGAACACTTGACAATACGCAACGTCTCGATTTGAGTGAAGTCAACAAGGCGACCGTATGTGTCCGCACAATGCCTGAGGCCAACGTCTACCAAGCGAATGGAACGTAGGTGGACAAAGGGTGGGTCAATGATTTTGTCAAATGGAAGTAGGTGCTGAAACAGAGTTCTGTTCACGAGTCCTGGCCCTGTGGGACCGTCATTGAGCTCTCGTGTCGGGTAGTGCACAGGACCATGCGAAAAGTTGGTGTGCAGAATCAACTCGGTCAGCGTCTTCATGTTCGACAGGAAGAATCGACCAAGCTCCAAAGTTGGCACTGAATCCGGGTAAACAGCAAGTTTTGAGCAGTTCTTGTAAAGGTCTGCGTAGTAAGGTGCTGAGGCTTCGAGTTTATCGACAGCACCCGCTCCGTCGAGTCTGAATGCAGTCAGCCATTTCAACCTCCTCTGGCGGCTGAGAAGTATCAGGAAAGTTTCTTCATCGAAAGCGAGCCAAGGGGACCACTCAAAGTCTTCAAGAATATTCTCAGGCAAGTGATCGATGAGCATTCGGATCACCGGCTGAGCACGTGAGTTATCGGCATCGGACAAATCGTTGGTTCGAAACTCGTTCATCTGAATTCTGAGCACTCTGATCCATTTCAATCCAGCATTGGTGGACTTCAGCATTGCACTCAGTGTCAAATCTGATCGTCTGCCTATTTCCAGGCTCACGGTGTAGTAGAGCAGCTTGACCGCGACATCGTACAATCGTTTTGATGTACGACAGAGCGATTTGAGATCTGATTGTCGATAGATCTATGACTGGTCAGACTACTCGCTGCGTGCATCGTAGAATGTACAGTGGACTTACGTGCTTGACGATGTTGGCCTGAATTTCCGGGCAAAGCTCGTTCAGATTGCGTGAACGAGAATCGTCTTGACCGTGTTCAGAGTGGCTGTCTTCAGTCGGTTTGGTGACCTCCGGCTCTGGTGGCGGTGGTGGCGCATCCTGACCAGTCATCTTGTTTGGTGAACAGTGTGTGTTGGTATGGGTAAAGTCGAGAAAGTTATAATACTTGTGTTGGTAATTAAATCCCTTTGCGCGAGATCGAGAAGTGAAAGGGTTGTGTGTCGACGACTGACGCGCGCGCTTTGGTTGCGTGGGTGATTCGTTGTTGCAGCCTTGTGTATGCACGAGGCGTTGGCTGCATGAGGTCAATCAAAGCCAGTCGTGCTTTCCCGAGGGCGAGTGAGACGAACGAACCACGGCACTCAGAGTGAACGGTGAATCTGATCTGAGCAAACAATGAATCGCATCTGTCGTTCGTCAATGTGTCTGCGATACATCCAAATAAATCTTGTGTCTATTTTCGTTGTTACTGGACCCTGGTCCAGAATCACACCAATGTCGAAAATTGATATCTATATCAGATGCTATTCGTACCTGGGCACGTATTATGGCTGAGTGTACCCGACACCACAATAGTCCATCTCCTGGTCGGAAGGTGTTTCACTGTCACCATTCACTTGCCTTGGAGCCCTGTGGCGCCCTGGTTTACGCTATAGTATCGATCAAGAAGCCGACTCACTGCTGCTGTTTACGCAAGAGCCACGAAGTATCAATATGACCCCACGACAGACATCATGTCGCAGAGATGAAGAGTTTTCATGTGGTTGGCTGAAACGGGAGGGCTTACGATGCGCACAATTGTTCTTCGCTTACAAAGAACACAGTGACAAGGAATCAAGTGGCTTGATGTGGTTCAGAAGATTCCACACAAACGTCAGTACACTGGTGTGGGAGATGAGTGCTGGGCAGCAAAGGGCCAATTCGGAAGCCCTGACAAGAATCTTCCAGTTCCAGACACTGTGTTAGTCCAGGGACCTCAGCGTTTGCACCTAGATCTGCACAAGAGACCGGAAGTTTATGAAGTGAGTCGTGACCTGATGAAGTGATTCGGCGACCGGAGACAGCATCGTACGCATGTGGGCTGGGAAAACAGTCCAGCAACAAATTCCAGAAATGACCAGAAACTTTTATTCCAGCCAGACCCATTCCGCCACAGATGCATACTCTGCATCCGGAGAACTCTCAAGCTTCTTTTCAGAAGTCTTGTGATCGAAGTCGCTCTCCAAACGGGTGTCTCGGTTCCATCTTCCTTGCTGAGATAGAGTACGGAATCGGAGCGTGGTCCATGCCATTGACTCTGTTGGTGTCCAGTTTTGGTCCGTGGGAGATATTTCTCCGGTCTCCAGGTCTTGTGCATACGGCCTCGTTTGCTTCCTTCAAAATCATGGCGGTATTCGACGATATCAGCGGCTGCTCTCAATGAATGGGTCTACCAATTTTAAAGATATTGGGCCTTTCGATAGTCCTCTGAAGGAATACGAAGTACATTGGCCTGAGATTCTTGTGCCATCGCAATTGCAACTCGATCCTTGGTGGATACAAAGGAAGTCCTCCGATTGGCTGCACTTCCGAGGCTGGCTGACTAGGGCAAGTTGAGGGATCTTCTGTCGTTTCCTGTGCTTTCTTGTTCATCTTTCCTTGCGTACAAACGGCAACATCAACTGCTGCTGGTATGTTATGGTGTTATGGTGTTGTGGTGTTGGATGATAATGTTGATCATCTGAACTTTGAACGTAAGTCGAGAGGCACGAATGCCGCCACCCGCCTTGGATGTTTCATCGTAAGGGAATGCAAAGCCCCTGTGACAGGCAGGACGGTGCTGCGGCCAGCGTGAGACTGACCTATGAGGAAAGTCAATTGACGCTGCGGTTTCAGCCCCCAGGTGTGAGGGGGGAAATTGGGCTGTAGGTGCAATCTAACAAACCTCACCTACTGGTCGTGTTAAACGGCACCAAAAACGGGCGACTACATGTTGCCAAAACATGGCTATCCTCATAAAGCCAAGTCACACTGCGTGCGATTCAAACAAGTACACATCTATTTTCATCTCTTGTTTCCGTTTCATTCAATCACATTCGTTCAAATACCCCGGACTGCGTTTGCGATCCTCTCGGCGTCTTCTTTACCAGTCACTCCCTTGCATCCACGAGCTCTTAACTTTCTCTAATCTGCGCAAACTCTCTCACACGCATCTCACACTCCTTCTCGTCCAATTCACGAAACACGCTGCCTCTCGTCAAGCATGCTGTCCTCCATGAAGATCGCTGCAGCCATTGCTGCCCTGGCCACTGCTGTCGTTGCCCAGTCTGACACCACCCCAGTTACTGGCAAGAACGGTGATGCTACTATCCAGAGCCACAACCCCGCTGGTGTCGCATACATCGCCAGCCTTACTCCTACCAGCAAGAGCAACATCTCTGGCAATGTGCTCGCCCTTACCAGCTCCGACATGGTTGGTGTCAACTTCCAGATCGCCTTGACCGGTCTGCCTTCCGAGGGTGGTCCCTTCCGTAAGTAGCAAGCACACTCAACCACGCCAAAGATCATTGTTGTCTAACCACTTCTTGTTACAGTCTACCATCTCCACGACTACCCTGTCCCTGCCGATGGCAACTGTACTGCTACTGGTGCTCACGTCGACCCTTTCGTGCGCGGCGAGGCTCCCGTGTGCGACCCTGCTTCCCCTGCTACTTGCCAGGTCGGTGATCTCTCCGGCAAGCATGGCAAGCCAACCAACGAGACTTTCTCGGCTACGTAAGTTGTCCAGAATACCCAACCAACCATTGTGCCTCGACTGACCTCAAGCAGCTACGTCGACAAGTACGTCTCTACTGTTCCCGGCGACGGCTCTTTCATGGGCAACCGCAGCATCGTCATTCACTTTGCCAACAAGACCCGCATCGCCTGCGCCAACTTCGTCGACTACACCAATGGCACTGCTGGTGTCAACACCTCGAGCTCTGCCAACGGCTCTTCCTCTGCCACTGGCTCGTCGACTCGCTCCAGCGCCTCGCAGACCGGATCTGCCACTTCCAGCAGCGCTTCCGGCTCTCGTACCAGCGGTTCTGCCAGCTCTTCTTCAGGCGCTGCCGTTAGCACCGGTGCCGCATCTCAGATGCTTGCCGACAGCGCCCTTGTCGCCCTGGTCGGTGGCCTGGCTATGTTTGCCATCTAAGTCTGACCATACCCCTGTCAAGAAGGCAATGATGCCGCTGTGTTTTCTGTAATTCTATATGGCTCGTACAACAAAATGAACAACTGCTTTGATCCATGACATTTCCACCCTCGCCGTGACACGCTCTCGCCGCATAGCTGTGAAAATGCACAGTGTTTTTGAGATACCTCGCTGTGCCCAAAGAGAGCGTTCGTTCGTCAGTACCCTCTCACTGGAGGATGCAGTGTCTTTGAAAATCATCTTGCATTTTCACATGTGGTTTCAAGTAGGGATACGGTTCCTTGAGATTCAGGAAATCGCTAGGACCGTCTTGCTCCGTTTCCATGGCGCTCGACTTATCTCTCATTGGAGGAAGCGAAGTATTCGAAAATCACCTTGCATTCTTACAGGCACATCTCACAAACGACTCGATCGTGAGAGCATAGTAAATCTGATATCGACGAGAGCCTCTTGCCGCCTTGTGTACCTCTCGACTTCTCGCAGGCCCGAAACGACTAGTTCCGAGCTTTGCACGTGCAGCGGTCCAACATAAATTGACTATAGCACGTGATGTAAGCGGGAACTTTATCAGATGTATATCGTTCGAAGCCTGGTCCGCGGCCTCGAAGATGCCCCGTGCTATGTTTTTCTCGTGCATTGGTTCCGATGCAAGTGGACGTGTTGAGCATTGGGGACATGACTATTCTCCATGAACCCGGTCTCAATGCCGAACAAGCGGACCGGGTATACCAGCGTATCTTGCAGTTCGATCTAGTTCAGTACGTGTTACTGCTCTCATGCCTTACGATCGTGACAACTCAGCATACTCGGCCACGGAGAAGATGGTACAATCTGAGAGGCCCGGCTTACACGCCGGATGGATGATCCGGATACTCAAGTGAGTGACAACGCTCTACTAGCGCCGACGTGGTTTAATACGCTAGTGCGTTGCCTCCGGGTCCTGGATTTACCAGTGTTCGACAAACGAAACAACGTGATTAGTGATCGAGTGTCGTGACCTGTGTTATCATTCGACTGTCGTCGGGCATTAGAATCTTCGTAGGGGAGGCTTCGGTAGTAGAGCCCTTTGTGGTAGGCAAGCGCGCACCAAAATAAGCGGCACTTAGAGCTCCGCGGAGAACACCCCTATTAACCCTTCTACTTTAACACTCGATAACTTGGTCAATTTAAGAGGTATTCGCTTATATCTTTCGCCGACGGTGTCGCCGAGGGTCCTACTGTCTATTCTCTATGTAATCGTCTAGATCGAGCTTCTTAATAGCTACTACACTGCCGCCGCTTTCTACGCAGTCGTAGAGCCGTTTAGGCATAGATTCGATTAACGCATTAATGTACGGTTGCGGTACCTCCTCCTAACCCTCCTTAATTAATTCTCTTATAGTAAAGTCGTCCTAATGAGGGTATCTACGTACGTAGGCCTTAGTAGGCCTCTATGTGTTCTTAATTAGTGCGAGATTAGGAGAACTCGGCAAATTGAAATAGAAGCGATCCGCCATATAATTATCCTTCTTCCATTTTATAACAGTTTTACCGCTATAAGATGAATCCCTATCCTCCTTAAGAAGCTAGTTATTAGTATAACGCTTATTAATAGTCTAAGGGAGAACTATAGGGTTTAGGATCTCATTTATATAGGTAGTTTAGTTTATCTTACCGTAGGGGTTGCTAGTATTATATATGACCATTTTGGACTTAAAATCCTAGCTAATAGCGGCCTAAGAGTAATAGCGTTTCGAGTCTTAATCTATCTTCTGTTTAGGGACCTTAGGGTTGTATATATAGCTCTAGTAATAGCGTTCTCTAGGTCTCCGTATAACACGAGGTCTTCCCTTAGGTCCCTTACTAAAATAGACCTTATCTAAGAAGCGTACGTTATGCTAATTAGTAGGAAGAGGTCGTTGTTTAAGCTAGATTTTAGCTTGTTTAACTCGTTAGTTTCGTAGGTCCTTATGTAGCTAGGCCTTCTCGTAAGCAATACATTTATGATACCCTATTGTTCCTATAGCTCTTTATAATGTATGGCTAGATACGTAAGGAACTACCTTGTAAGCTACCTAATCCTAGGTCTAAGTGCGAAACTAGGTGCCGTATTCCTCGAGCATCTATTTAATAAGGTAGATATCCTCTAGTGTAAGTTTCGGGGGACGGCCTCTCGTTTCTTCTAATTCTAGGTCGTTATGATGTCTTCGTTCGACCGTACTAACCTCCTTAGCCTAATTAGCTAGGTATTGCCATCCCCTCCTCTTAGAAACATTATAAAGAGCGAATAAATCGGTGTTATAGACGGGACGGCCGTCGTAGTACGTAAGACGAAGCTTCTTAACGGTATCTACGGCCGCGAGGACGCGCGTACGTTTTAGGGTGTCGTATTAAGGTTTTAAGCCCTCATCGCTTATAGGGGTTTAATCGCGTATATCACGGCTATCCATTAATGCAAGAATTGAGCGAATCGGACATATATTGGTTGTGTTATCGAGGGTTGAAGTTTGATGGGTTGGTGCGGAGGAAGCGTTGAGTGCCACTTATTTTGGCGCGCGCTTGGTAGGTATCTTATTCGTGCACTTTAAGAACATGAAAGTTGTTGGTCAACACTTGACCGCAGAACAGGTTTGGATGCTTTGATTATTCACATGCATTCTCTTCACTCAACCGTTCCACTCTATTGCACATTCTCCACCTTCCAGACCTTGACAGCAGCATCGGCTCCAGAGCTGATGACCTTTGAGTCTTCTGTCCAGGCAATACCGCCAACGCCGTCCTTGTGGGCATTCATAGCCTTTACCCGCTTACCTGGGTCAGCGAGACTCCAGACGAAAATGTTGGTATCAAGACCACCACTGGCAGCCTTCTCGCCATCTGGCGACCAGGTAATACAGGTGACACGAGCAGTATGGGCAGACCAACGGTTCGTTGTCAGCGCCCATTCTGACGGCGATGAGGATGTGTAGACGTATATTTTTCCGTTGATTAGACCGACAGCGAGACGGTTTGCAGACGACGACGAGAAAGACAGGGTCGAGACGGCAGAAGTGGCATCACGGAGCTCCGCGACGGGAGACAAGGCGTTGCCCGAGAGTGTGTAAATTCGGACGACCTTGTCTTCTGCGCCGACGGCAACGATGTCACCCTTGGCGGCAATGCTGGTAGGTGTGAAAGAGACAGCCTGAGATCCGACTTGCTCGCCATCCTTGTAGAGAGTGAGGGCGGAGTTGGTGGCCACCAAAGTTACAGGCTTCGAACCTGAAGATGCGACCGCAACGCTCTTGGGCTGACCTTCGGTCTTGCTCGAGGAACCAGTGAAAGAATGTGTCGATGAGTCGATGGTTCTCAGCGTGTCGTCCCAGGAAACGGAGTAGATACGGCCATCGCTTTCCGACGATCCAAAAGCGCTGACATAGTTCTTAGGAGATTCGCCATCGACGCTCTTAGCCTCAGCGGTTGAAAGATCCCAAGCACGTACGCGACCATCGTAGCTTCCAGTCCACAAAGTCTTGTCCTTGGGGGTATATCCAGCGGCGGTGATGGCCTTCTGGTGGCCGTGAACGACGCGTACAGGCTTGTCTTTGCCTTCTTGGAAGTAATTTAGGTTGCCGTCCAGATCAACACTGATTATAAGGCCATCGCTACGGCCGCCGGGCCAAGTGACACCAACCTGCTGGTGGGGAATACTTACGACACCCTCTTCACCCATGCGCCATGTCTGGACACATTTACCAGCCTCAACATCCCAGATCTTGACAGTCTGATCAGCACTGGCGGTGACAATCTTCTTTGAATCCTGGGACCACGAAACACCAAAGATGCTACCCTTGTGCTCTCCTTCACCGATCTGGTTCTTGGCCTCGCCCGTCTTGCCATCGTACAGCCAGATACGTCTGTCACTACCGACACTGACAAGAGTGCTGCCGTCGGGGCTGAAAGCGGTGCCGTAGATAAACTTGTCGTGCTTTCCACGTAGACTGGTGTTGAATTTGAAGGGCGCTCCATGGTAGAAGACCAGGCTGGTATCGTCTGAGCCAGTGGCAGCACGCAGAGGACGCTGCTGACGGATTGACACGGAGTTGATCTGCGAGCTGTGACCAGAAATCTCACCAACGCTGTTGCCGCTGTCGGCAGTGATGCAGTGGCCGAAGCGCTCTTTGCCGTCTCCGACGGCGATGATACGCTGCGAGTCGCCGTCCCAGGCAATGTCGTTGATACGACCAGCAATGATGTGGTATTCGCCCTTGGTGGCACCCTCACCCTTGCAGTCCCATACGCGTACGGTGCCTGAAACATCACCACTCGCTACGTAGAAGCCGCTGGGCGAGAAGCGAGCGACAGTGGTCTGGGTAACATGATCGGTGTATTGTCTTGCGATGCTCGGATCGTCGATGTTGCGCACGAAGATGGACTTGTTGGCTGCGTAGGCTATCGACTGGCCATCCGAGCTGGAACTAAGGGGTGTTGACTGGCCTCGAGTCGTCGAGGGGGATGCTGCCCAAATGCCGTCTGTCGGCTTCTTTGTTAGTTGTCTGTAGCCTGAAGTTCCTCTACAGCACAACGCTCACCTGCTTTGATCGACATTTTCTCTATACTGTAAAAAGATTGCTGAGGGAGGTCTGTTTACACCATAGCTTATTGTGGTTACCTACTCTATGGCGGTGAAACACCGTCATCGCTTGGCATCCCACCACGCCCGTGGGGTCTGGTCGAGGAGTATGGACCTCGATGACTTTCAAACACGCATACAAGTTTGTTCAGCTGTTCCTCACGTCCTGAAAACGTCAATCCATTGTATCTCCCAGCTGTGCAGCTTTTGAATAGATCCTGATATCTTATCAGTCGTTCAGACTGGACAGAGGCTGGCCATCCCACGGTTTTAGTTTGTCGTTGTGACCAAGTTATCGACTCGCGAGTTCAATCGACGTTCACGCCCCCAAGTAGCTTCCACATACACAAAACGCACTGGGATACATTGAGCGGATGTATTCTGTCATTTTGCTACTTTCTGAGTCCCATAACCTTGGTATGTGGCACTACAAGATAGTATGACCTTAGGAGCAGGGTTATGGCTGCAGCATCCAGTCTCGGCTATCTCAAAGATCGGCATCAAGCATGCATGTGCTTTCATGCGGCACACTCGTGTCCGATCTCCAGCCGGCAACAACATCCATTTCAACAATTAAGGGCAGAATGTCTGCTCTGGAAGACCAGTTTGAATAAGTATTGAAAGCCTAGTCACTCTTCGATCTCGTGAACCTCGTGCATTCTGATAGTGATGGTTCGCGGTAGACGTGGTCTCTGGAGACGCGTGTGCTTGGTAGCCTGATCAGTGCTGGCCGACAGCATCTCGTCTCGAGTGCTCAACATTCCCACCATAAAAAGCCAAGGTACGGAGGCAAAAGCAGGTACTGTACCTGCACGTCGTTCACCCGGGCCCCGCGAGCTCAACCACCGCCGCCGCCGCCATCGACGTCAAACTCTAAATGTTCGCCCGCCCAACGCGCGTCCCCCTTGCCCAGACCAGTCTCGATACTCAGCTGTTGTTCCTGGCTGCCATGCTGTCATTAGCGTGTTCCTCTGGCATGGATAGAGAAGATGATTGGAGCAGTGGCTTTGTACTGGCAAAATGGGCATGGCTATGCTGATCTAAACACGAGCAGCGGGATCTTTTTTTCGTTGTGTGGATGAACAGATCGGTGGGAAAGTATTTGCAGGATCGCTCCTTCTCGTCTTGCAGCATTTAATCAAGTCCTCCTCATCTCGTCTGTGAACATCTGCTCTTTCACCCTTCCTACTACAAACATCATCCTATCAAATCACATTCAAAATGCAGTTCAAGTCCCTCGCTGTCGTCGCCCTCTCTGCTGGAGCCCTCGCTGCTCCTGAGAAGAGACAGGCCACTGATGCCAACCTGTAAGAGTCGCCAAATCTCACACGCTGCCTGATTCCATGTGCTGACCTGTCCAGTGCTTCCATCTACCAAGTTCTCCAGACTGCTGTCCCTACCTCGATCGCCTTGGAATTCCTGACCAACTCTGCTGGTGTTTACTCGTCCGTCGCATCTGAGTTGGCCGTCAGCTCAACCCCATCCTGGATCGCCGCTCTCCCTAGCGATGTTCAGTCATACCTCATCGGCGTTGCTCAGACTCCCTCAGCAGCCAGCTCTGCTATCGCAAACGCTACTGCTGCAGTCGCAAACTCCACCTCTGCCGCAGCTGGCGGTCTCATCACTTCGGCGCCAGTCATTGTCAACGGCACCACTGTCGTCAACGGCACTTCTCCTGCTGTCATCGCAGGAAACGGCACCGCCCTTGTGAACGGAACCATTCCTGCTACCATCAGCAATGGAACCGCCATCATCAACGGAACTGCTCTTGCCAACGGCACCATCGTCTCCGCAACTGGAGTCTCGACCCGCTCTGGCTCTACCACCGGTGGCTCGTCAGCATCTGCCACTCGCTCCGGTTCTGGTTCTGGTTCTTCAGGCTCCTCTGGCTCTTCGGGTGCATCAGGCGCCGGTGCCTCGGGATCATCTGCCACTTCCACTGGTGGTGCTGCTTTCCCTACCGCATTCGGTATGGGTATTGCTGGAGCCGTCGGTCTTGTCGGTGTCTTCGTTCTCTAGATCGATTATCCTTCTTGTATGATCTGGGCATATGATTCTCACGGTCCCCGTTAATGGCGCAAGGCGCAAATCAAGACTTTCGCACGGGTGATTGTATCAAAAGTTTAGACTATGCCTCTTGTAATGTCACATCCTGAATGTTATCGTGTTCCTGGAACGCTTTTGGATTCGACTAGTGAAATGTGATGGTTGACCGGTGTTGTAGATGCCTGCTTTCTTCATCATGTAATTTCTTGTGAAAACATGTAGAGGCAGCAGAAGTGCCCGTCGTCATATTCCTGCCGAAGAGAATACGTAGAAGTGCGGCTCATCATCGTCAAGGATGTTGATGCGGTCGAAAGTCATCTCACGTTCATCTTTGATTACCGAGGTCCATTGACGTCACCTACTTTGTTCTTACCACTACGCAGTAGCAACCTCTCCAACAACATTGATGAACCTCCATCCTTTCCCAAATCTATCAACGACCATCTCATCGAACCAGCATGATGTCGAAACTACCAAAGAGCGTGTCAATTGCTACCACTCGTCTAGCGCAGGTATCGCAGCAATTCTCGTCTCAAGCCCCGCTCAGACAACAGCAAGCCAGAATGGCCCATAGAAGTACGATGCACCAGTTAAACACCGGGTAAGTGCTTATATATGCTTGTCAAAAATATGCCGGTGTGAAATATAAGACGAGCTTGATTGCTAATATTATTACAGAGCCAAGATTCCCGCATTGGGCTTTGGTACATGGCAGGACAAAGATGCACAAGAACCTGCAGTGGTCGCTGCGCTACAAGCTGGTGTACGCCACATCGATACCGCAGCTGTTTACGGTACCGAGCCTGCTGTCGGCTCTGCCATCAAGAAGTCCGGTGTCCCTAGATCTGAAATCTTCCTGGTCACCAAGATCTGGAACAACGATCATGCTCCCGAAGATGTTGAGGCCGCCCTCGATACATCTCTCAAGAATCTCGGAACCGATTATGTCGATCTCTGGCTGATGCATTGGCCATCTGCATTTGCCAGTGGTTCGTCGCTCTTTCCCAAGGACTCGAACGGAAAGGTCAAGGCTGGCAACAGTGATTTCGTCGAGACTTACAAGGCTATGGAGAAGGTTTACAAGTCTGGCAAGGCCAGAGCGATCGGAGTCTCTAACTTCAGCAAAGCTGAGATGGAAAGACTGATCAAGGAGACAAGTGTGGTTCCCGCAGCTCACCAGCTTGAATGCCATCCATACCTGCAGCAGCACGAGTTTGCCGAATGGCACAAATCTCAAGGCATCCACGTCACCCAATACTCGCCCTTTGGAAACAGCAATGAAGTTGTAAGTTTCTGAGAAACAGGAGGGCCATGAGCTGGTTCTGCAGACAGTGATGTCCTAGAACCAGTCCTAGCAGCTCCGATGTACTTGCGAAGCAGGATCAAGCTAATCATGCCCTTCAGTACTCCAAGGGTCAAAACCTGAGCAAGCTAATTGAAGACCCAACCTTGGTCGAAGTGGGCCAGAAGTACAACAAGTCTGGTGCCCAGGTCGCCTTAGCCTGGGGTATCGCACACGGTCGAAGTGTCATCCCCAAGAGCAAAACTCCGGAGAGAATCAGACAGAATGTTGAGGGCGACTTCGAGCTGTCGGCAGAGGATGTGAAGAAGGTCGACGCAATTGATAGGAAGCTGCGTTTCAATGACCCGAGTGCGAACTTTGGATGGAACTTTTATACGGATCTTGAAGGAAAAGAGGCTTGAGTTGTTGATGTTTACGAAACGTTTAGACAATCTTTACTTGTTATGGGGACGGACCAGGGATTATATTGCGATTGGCAGACCCTTAGAATCTCGAGTCGTGCTGGCGCATTGTCCGTGGTTTAGTTCATATGCCAGGTACAACATGGAATGAAGTTCATATAACCTGTCCAACGTGGCTGCTGCGAACCGCTTATAGCGAGTAATGAACTGCATATTGCTGTTGATACTCATTTAGAAGCAAGAATGTATGACACGACAAAGAGCTTGCTCTGCATGCTCTCGAAGTAGTCTACTGCAAGGGCAGTAACGCAGAACGATTGGCCGGTAACAGACGGTGCGTGAAACCCGAGAAAGCTCATGTCCATGGTCCATTTTGGGGAGGCTTCACGTTCCTTCCAGGGCCGATCGTTCGGACGCGTTTTCTGTGGTCCCGGTTGGGGAAGTCGGTCTCGAAAGGCCTCCTAGTCAGGGGTAAAGACAGAGCCAGCCAATGACGAATCGCGTCCCTGGGTGCGGGCCGGAAATTCATGGCGGCTCCATCGTGGATCATGGGTGGACGCGCTCATGGTGATCATTGCAGCTCTTGATGTCGGATCGCTTGTGCCATTTGGCGCTGGAGAACATGGGTGGTCGGCAGAGAAAAACTCGCTCTTTCTTTGCACTACTGTGCTCGAGTGAATACCGACGATAGAGGCCATTGATCTCACAGCCGGTTCATCCTTCAATCGACTTCCAAGTTCCAACCTCCCCACGCCCTTGCCGAAACCTAATCAATCTTTCCCCCTGGAACCGTTAGCGACACGCTCGCCGACCAGAGTCTCGTATTTTTGCATCAGACAATTTGCAGGCTTTCGGCTCCCTTGCGATGCGAATGGGAGAGGGTTAGCTGAACACAATGGCAGATGATGGTTGGCATTCCCCGGACGGCGCAGATGAGACACAGCAATCTCACGGTCGGTCAAAGCTGCGGGATCAGTTGTCTTTGATTGAGCCCGTCAGCGTGCCCTCCTTTTCATCATTCAGGAAGCGAACCTCGCAGATTCCACTGTCGATAGCCTCGTCGCCTGTAAGGAGGAAGCCCGTGCCAGATAAACCTTCGCCTAGAGCCGTTTCCTTCTCCTACATACCCTCGCCGTCCCAACCCCATGATGCCGCTCTGCGAACGAGGCCTTCCTCTGTAGACCATTCGCTGCTGCTGCAGGAAACGGCTTTAACGGACGTTACCGCGCCCCCTCGCGCGTCAGAACAACAGAGCCACCAAGCTTCAGACTTGCCAAAGTATGTCACGGACCGTTGGATAGGGGATAACACCTGCGTTATGTCGCGTGCATGGCTGACTCTTTGTTAAAGGGATACCAGCAGTCCTGGACATCTCCCACCCGTTTCGTCTCTCGCTCTCTCTGCCTCCGGTGCACAACGTCGCAGCATAATCGACAGTCGTTTGCCGGTACCGTTAAGATATGATAAGACAACCGCTCCCGGCCACCACTCAAATTCCAGCCTGTCGAGTCAGACGTCAGTCCCAGCCTCTCCAGAGAGAGGTCGCTCTTCTACCATGAGTGTCCCCGTCCACGCACCTGCCATGACCGTGCAGCTCGACGGCATACCCAGATCATTCACAGACGAGTCCACCGAGTCGTTCGCCTCGTCGTCATCCCCAAGGCGATCAAAGTCTCCTGGCCGCAAGCTCGGCTCCTTCTTTGGCTGGAAGTCGTCCTCTCCCAATCTCGAAGCACACTCGCCAGCAACATCCTTCTCCGACGTCTCTGCGTCGCCAGCCCACTCTCGAAGCACCAGTCACTTCGATGCCACACCCACCAACATGGGCCTTACTCCACCTGCACTTGACTTCCACCACCACAATGCCGGCAGCCAACCACATTACTTCGACATGCCCAACACTCACCCACTCTCGACCTCGTCGACCATGAATGCTCATGTCGAAGAATTGGAGCGTGAGCTCCAGCAAGTGAGCTCCGAACTCGCTGGTTCCATCCGACGAGAGATGGAGCTCGAAGACGAGATTGACCGTTTCCGCAGCGAGATGCCTACTGGCTCACATGAACTTGGCCGAAGAACAAGCGACTACTTCTCGGATTCCGGCACCAGCTCTCTCAGATATCCCCTTGGTGACAGTGAAGCCAAGATCGACGAGCTAGAACGTCTCAAAAGAAAGGTAGAACAAGAAAAGGCACAGTTGCAAGTCGACTACGCTCAGAAGCTCTCCGACGAGCTGAAGTTAAGAAAGAGCTTGGAGACACAAATACAACAGCTAGAGGAGCAAATGCACCTCAACAAAGACGGTGCACCGGTAGAGGAAGGCCACAAGGACGAACGCGTCCGCGAGCTTGAAGTCTTCCTTGATGAGACTCGCCGTCGCCTCAGCCAGGAGCGTCAATCAAAAGATAACTTCGAAGATCTGTTTGCTGCTCTGAGAGATGAAAGTGAGAAGCATCGCAATGAACGAGACAATCTTCGCGACGAAGTTGTTCCAGAACTCAAGGCCAGAGTCGAAGGACTCGAAGCTGAAGCCTCCGAGATGCAGTCGCTCCGTTACGAGAACGCTAGCATGCAACAACAGCTGCAAGCTCTCCGCTCAGAGGTTCAGATGCTCCAAGAAGCACAGGACAGCACCAATCCTGAGTTCAGCGAGGATGTCTTCGCGCCGCCTCGATGGCCCAAGTCAGGCTTGTCGCGATCAAACTCTTTGGCTAGAGCCTCTTCCAATGGTAATCTTCGCCGCAGTAACTCTCTGGCAAGATCTGGTTCAGTCAGAGAGCGTAGTGAAACTCGTCAAAGATCCGACTCGGTGTCCGGCGACCGCCACAAAGACATCGAGGACCAACGCGATGCTCTACACCAGGCCCTCAAGAATCTCCTGTGCAGATACGAAGGCGAAAAGCGCGAGCACGCAAAGACAGTCCGTAAGCTCGCCGCCGACCGCGACCGCGCTAGAAAAGAAACCACTGGCAGAACCCCCTTCACACGTGAAGTTAACCTTGTCCGCTACGAGATTGGAGAGCTTAGAAAGCGCGCCGATGATGCTCTCGAGCAGAAATGGCAATGCGAGAGCAACATCGGTGGTGTCAAAATGGCGCTGGACAGAGCACAACAAGAGACTCAATCTATGCGCGAGTACCTCAATGGACGCACTATCAGTGGATCTTCCCGCAAGTCAACTTTCGAAGGACTCGGTATCGAGATTGCCGACGAAAATGTCGAACTTGGTGAAGAAGATCGTAAGACTATGATCAAAGTCCTCAGACAGAGCATTGCTCTGGCCGAGACCGAACGTGATGCCGCGCTCCGTGAGGCAGAGGAATACCGTCAAAAGGCATACATGCTTCAGCAATCTGAGGACGAGCACATCGACACGCAAAACGATCTTGCACACCAACTTCTCGAAGCTGCAACACGCATGGAACAGCTAGCATCACAAGTCCAGGAACATTTGCAAGCCAACATGGCGTTGCGCGAGCGTCTCAGTCATGCAGTTGGTAAGGGAGAGCAATCACAGAGTGAGTCAACCGCCCTCATTGTGGGCATGCAATCCCGCCTCAAGATGATGGAGGACAACGTGGTCGCCGCGCAGCAACTGTCTGAACTGGCTCTTGTTGATCATGAAGAGGAAGCAAAGCAGATCGACGATGCCAACAGCCCGAAGTTGCAGCGTCTCAACGTGACAGGAAAGACTGCAGCATCATCACTGCAGACATCACCTCTGTTCGGAGCCAAAAGCCCCAGGATTGGTACCACCAGCGGGAGCATGGCCGAGAATCTATTCGAAGCCAGCAAAACAGCCACGCTTGAACGCAGAGTGAAGGAGCTGGAAGCAGCCCTAGTGGATGCAGACTCGCAAATGCAGTCGGTGGTCCAGAGAATTAACAGTTCCCAATTCGAGATCGCCGAACTTCAGGGCGAGAGGTACGTACCCGCAAATGTGATACACTGAACCAACATTAACTGGTTGAATAGGGACGAAGCACAACGACAGATGCGCCGCCTGCAGGCCTCGATCTCAGCCGAGAAGCAGAAGGCACAGGCGCTGTTGATGGCATAGAAAGCCACCAAGACGACGATTCATTTTGACCGGTGTCACGACACCGAAGTTTCTTGTTCACATTCTTCATACGAGACCAGGTTTTTGGCATAAATCTTTTTATTGGTTTATTCTTGTTTGTTTTGGATATTATACCCTTTGGCAGGCGGGGAGAGTTGTTTGAGGAATGTTCCTATGATCCGATTGGATCCTAGTATGCATAGCGTAGCATTTAGACAGAGAAGGAGTAGAAGCAGCTGCAGACTAGAGTCGCACAAGCGCATGGAATGAAAGGAGTTGTTTATCGTACTGCGTGGGTACAACGTGGTGACTGTTTCATCCCCAGACTCTAGCGCGGCTGCAAGAGCACAACCAACAACAAAGTTTCGACCTGAAGAAGACGAAACTACCATGAAGTCTGTAGGAAAAGGCATGCGTATCGACGTGAGTGACTTGAACAAGGTGAAGGAATTACTAGATGACTTGTCGAGAGGCGGGCAAATGCAACAAGAATAGAAGACGGGCTCAACTAGTAGCAGTAGCTCTACCCCTGTGTGTCGCAAGTTTGTGGAGAGGCTAGAGGGGGCGGCGGACTGGGCTTGCTTCAGGCTGTGAATGTCGTGGAATCGGCCAGCTTTTCCCTTGTCCAGAGTCGAAGGCATCGAATTCGGGCGGTCCTGTAGCTACGAGGCTGTGTTGTAATTGATTGACCGCTCTCGGCACTTTTCGTGCGTGCTTTCGTGCTTTCATCTACATACCACACCGACTCGGACTTTCTTTCGCAGCTCATCCATCTATCCTCTGCTGCCCCCCTACAACCCGTGCCTTCCTCACGGCCTGTCCCGCGTCGACCAAGTTGTCTGTCGCTCGATAGTCAAGCCTGAGACCACCTGCCGCTGAGCAGTCGACAGTGCGTTTGACTCCTGCTCCCCCACTCAGCAGCATACACAGCTGCGCTCCCCGCCGTCTTGATCAACACTAACACGAGCGTGCCAACAGCAGCAAGCATGAACCCCAACAACCAGCAGCAGTCGAACCGACTGCAACTGAACTTCGGTTTCCAGGGAGCTCAGAACTTCGGCGGCGCTGAGCAGGGCCGCGCCTATCCCACCACCCCCTCGACCTTCCCTCAGCCGTTTCCCAACACCCAAGGACAGCAAGAGGTTTGGGGCACCGCCCAGCCTGGTATGAACTCTGGCTTCACCAACCAAGGCTACTTTGCAAACAACCCCTATACCTCGGCCGTCCAGCAACAGCAGGCCAACCTGCACGCCCAGCAAGGCTACCGACCCCAGCCGCAGCAAGCACAGCAGCAACAACAACAACAACAACAAGCACAACAGCAGCAACAACAGCAGCAGCAGCAGCAGCAGCAGCAACAGCAATACCACGATGCTGCAACCAATGGCCTGGTGCACCAGTTCTCCAACCAGAACCTTGGCGGTCCACCTCGCGCCCAGAGTCCTTATGGCCGTCAAGTTTCACCCAACCCCAATCGTCCACGAACCGCCAATTCGACCCACCAACAACAGCAACACTACTCCGGTCCGTCTTTGACAGATGAAGAGGCACCGCCAAAGAATTCGGAGCGCTTCTCGACAAGCATAGGCAACCGAGCAAAGCTGCAAACCGAACTGGTCAGCACCTTTTTCCGTGACAGTGTAGAACGAGCTCGTGACCGAAATGCCCGGTATGTACCCAAACCGTGTCCGCTTGATGAGCACAGCTGATCATTTACCCAGTGCCCAAGAGCTCGAGACAATCATGAAGGACCAAACTGTGTCGGACGCACGCAAACAGCAGAAGACGACTAGCATGCGTCGCTCTGAAGCAAACTTCCTCCGCTTCCTCCGTACCAGCGAGAGACCCCAGAACTACACGACCCTTAAGATTATTGGAAAAGGTGCCTTTGGTGAGGTCAAGCTTGTGCAACGCAAGCACGATGGCAAGATCTACGCCCTCAAGTCTCTTGTCAAGGCCGAAATGGTATGTTTGAGCTCGTCCGAGCAAGCTCTGACAGACACTGGTACTTACACGGTTGTGCAGTTCAAGAAGGATCAACTCGCCCACGTCCGCGCCGAGCGTGATATCCTCGCCAACGCCGACAGTCCCTGGCTGGTAAAGCTACATACCTCGTTCCAAGATTCGACCTTCCTTTACATGCTCATGGAGTTCCTGCCGGGTGGTGATCTGATGACCATGTTGATCAAGTACGAGATCTTCTCCGAGGACATTACCCGTTTCTACATGGCCGAAATCACACTTGCTTTGGAGGCAGTGCACAAACTGGGCTTCATTCATCGGTACGTTGGCTATGCTCCACTTTTACAATGTACGCAGCTGACGACGCTTCAGTGACATCAAACCCGACAACATTCTGCTAGACCGCGGCGGCCACATTAAGCTCACAGATTTCGGTCTCTCCACCGGCTTCCACAAGGAACACAATGCTTCATATTACCAGCAGCTCATGTCGAATGCCCGCTCGCGAGCCACTGCTGCCAACCGCCAATCAGTCTCCCTCGACCAGATCCAGTTGACTGTCAGCAACCGCCATCAAGTCAACACCTGGCGCAAATCGCGTCGTCAGCTCGCCTACTCGACCGTCGGTACTCCCGACTATATTGCTCCCGAGATCTTCAGCGGCAAGGGCTACGACTACCGCTGTGATTGGTGGAGCGTTGGCACCATCATGTTCGAGTGCTTGATTGGTTGGCCCCCGTTCTGTGCAGAGGAACCCCACGACACATACCGCAAGATTGTAGACTGGCCCAGAAACTTGCACTTCCCTCCAGACCAACAAATTGGCCCCGAGGCAGAGCACTTTATTCGCAGGTAAGTTGCCCTGACCCGATCTGAAAGCACGATTTGTTCTGACTTTAACAGCTTGATTTGCGACGCCGACAACCGTCTGGGTCGCCTTGGAGGTGGCACAGAGATCAAGCAGCACCCCTTCTTCCGCGGAGTTGTCTGGGACCAGCTCCGTCGCATTCGTGCTCCCTTTGAGCCCAAGCTCTCTTCTGCTGTCGATACACAGAACTTCCCCATCGACGAGATCCCGCAGACGGACAACAGTGCTGCTCTACGCGCCCAGAACGAGGCTATGGGCGGCGAGGAAGCCAGCATGAGCTTGCCATTCATTGGCTACACGTACAAACGCTTCGATGCATTCCGTGGAAGCTGAGCGATGGCCGAACGAGTCGAGGAAGCGACTTTCATCGCACATTTGTTTCATCATCTGTCCTATTTCATGACAGTCTGGAGGGGTTGTAGAGCTCAATGGTGAGGAGGACACAGCATAGTGCAGCAGGACCGTCGGAGTACGGAAGCGAGAAATCTGATGGCTTTTTCGTGCTCGTCTTGTCATGTCGGTCATGGCAGACATTCTGATGCGGGTAAATGGGATGGTCAGGCGTTTCTTTAACTTTTCAAGAACAAGAAGATTTAGCGCTGGAACCGCACAATGGTCTTTCAAAACCCTTTCCTCAGGATTATACAGATCAGGACTGAGTCAGGTCAAAAACAAATCACGGATAACCAAACATGAGCAGAAGGATAGCTGCTTTGTGCATGATGTGTTTTCCCTTTTAGGTGGTGAGAGCAAGCTCGGAGGTGTGAAATGGAAATCATCTGTGATTGGCCGGCGCGTCGAAGCTTCTCCGCTCAGGGCATCGGCAAGGGTCTAGATATCGCGCTCTTACTCGGTAGTATGATAGTGCTAAGATAGTCGCTCATAGGCGATTCTAAGACTCAACAGACAAATCACCCAAGTAGAAAGACCCAAGATGCCGCCGATACTGCTGATGAAGCGAACGCTGGATGACTTGGACAACTTGGACGACTTTGACGACTATGACGAAAGCGAAGAAGAAGAAATAGAGGAACCTCAGCCGAAACGCCTACGAAACGAGTCCCCCAAGGCAAAAGAGGAAGAAACGAGAGAGAAAAATGATCAGGTCAAAGAAAAGGACGTAGCGGACAGAGTGGTCGAGCTTCTCGTGCCTCGTCTGGAAACACAGATGCAGCAATTAGTCAATGGCGCAGCTATGCGTATGTTGGACGTCTTGGGCCAGAAACTGGCCAGACTGGAGTCGCGCATAGACGAGATGCATAGCGATTGGAAGAAGAGTGCCGCCAACTCCCTTCCCAATGCGACGCGACAAGATGTTAGAAAGCAACAACTGGCGGGGCAGCAATATCAATTCGGCAACCGCCATCAGTCGGCCGTGCAGCAATACTATGGACGCACCCAAGTACCACCATCCAACGCTTCAGCTGCTCCGCACGCGGATACCTCTTCACGACCTGATGACGCATTGCAGAGTTTCTTCCAAGAAGCGGCCCAAGCAGCAGACAACCCTGCCATTGTCTGTCCACCGAACAACCGTCGCGCTCCCTTCATGGCTCGTCGCCCGAAACCTCTGGCAACCCCAGAATTCCTACCTACAATACAGCCAAATCGAGCCGTCAACTTCCCTCATGGCACCGCAGATCTAGCACACGAAGACGCACCACAGTATCGCTTGCAACGAGGCTCCGAAAGCGTCATGGAGCTATGGCACGAGTTCTTCGTCGGCTCTGCTGAGAAACCTGCAATCAACGAATTGGATCATAAATATGGCAGTGCATGGCGCTGGAAGGACAGCAAGGAAGGTGTCTACTACAGCATGCGCCGCGTCGTCATAGACGAAATACAAGCGCGAGTCGAAGCACGTTGTCCCAATGCTACCGGAGCCACTGGCGATGTCTGGCTTGCCGTATGCGAGGAGATGGATTGTGAAAGAATCTCGAAGCAATTCTCCCTCAACCAATTCATCTTCGAGCTGAAGCGTCGAGATCGTACTGTCCCAGCCCCTACGCCAAAGGTCTATAGCCCACTCGATCCCTACCCACCGCCCGCTCCTGTGTTGTCACGCACAACGCCCTCTGTTCAAAAGCTCTGGACCGAGTGGTTTGTTGGAAAATCGAGCTACAACGGGTACGCGACATTCCCATCTATTATAGAGGTGAACCGACGATATGGAAACTCCTGGCGTCAATTCACCACTTCCGAGTATAACATCTACCTCAAGCGCCGCTGCATCATCGATATCGCACTCCGCCGCATCGTTGAATTGGGTGGCGACAAAACCGAGACGACCAAGAAGGTCCTCAAATCCATGGATGCAGAAAGAGTAGCCCAAAGCCTAAGTCTGGTACAATATCACGCCTGGGCGAGAGAGAAATACGGCTATCACGCCTCGACTCGGACCCATCTCCCAAAACACGTTGCGGACTTGGGAGAGGCACCCGAGGAGGCTGTTGAGCTAGAAGCGAGGACTAGGGTCCAACAAGATGATGAAGATGGCATGTTCAGGGAGAACAGCGCCGATATTGATACTGCTATCTTGGACCATGAGCGGGAGAGTGAAAGCTCTGGACGCCCGATGACAGATGGACAAGATCAAAATAGCTCTGTCCCACCATCGCCAGCATCACTTGGATAGATGAGATAGATCGTGACATATATCATGACATACCTCAGCAGCGGCTTTTTCGGAGCTCGCCTCCACGGCCGAGACACAGTCATTTAACATCTTCAATTCTCGATTGTCCAATGCATGTGAAAATTTGTTAGCGAGAGCTTGTATGTTGATGTGATATCCAAGCTAGACATCAAGTGTGCGCGTCCGTACTCTTCTACAGCGAATGCTGTGCTCTTCGAATATAATTGAATAGACCTAAGCAGCGCCACCTCCCATAATGTTCTTTCCCTTGATGCTCTTCCACTCAACAAACAAGCTAACAAAGAACGCGATGCCACTGGTCGCAATAGGCACCACAAATGCAGATGTCACCGCATTACTGTACGCACTCAGCACACCTGGCAATTGTTCCGCGGAGACCACCTCTCTGACATGTGTGGCACCAGCGGATATGACAGCTGCTGGGTCAAGGCCAGGGACATTCTTGATGATATCTTTGACCAGCGTGTTGGCGAAAATGTTCTGAGCAATCGAGATGGAGACCGCACCTCCCAAGCTGTTGAAGAAAATGGCAATGGCATTTCCCGAAGGCATGTCTTTCTCATCCAGTACGACCTGTACGGCAATGAAGGGAATTTGGATCCCGGCTCCTGCACCGATGCCTGCAAGAAGTTGATAGCCGATCCATTTGCTGGCGGGAGAGTGGACTTCGAGGGTATAGAGCATGCCGGCGCCGATGGTGAAGATGGCAGCTCCGAACCACATGAAGAAGAAGTAATATCCGATGACTGTGATTGTGCCACCGACGATAATAGATGCGATTGTGTTAGAGACCAGATATGCGATACACCGGATGCCTGAGCCCTCGGCTGAAGTGTTCTTGACGGCTTGGAAGTAGAACGGCAGATAGAAAATATGCCTATGATGGTGTTAGGACGATGGCTTGCTCTGTGGCTACTGATACACTTACGTGTACATCCCCATAGCCAGGAAGGTCGAATAAGCGGCAGAAGACAAGACAGTGCGCTGCTTGACCAGAATACGTGGAGGTAGTGTAGCTCGATCTCCTAGCTTGATCTGGAGCGCAATGAAGATTGAAATAATCAAGCCAAAACCGAGAAGACATCCCCAGACTTTCGAGTTGCTCCAAGGGTATGTCGTACCTCCCCACTGCAAGGCAAGAAGGAGACAGACAATGGCGCAGATCAAGAGGAAGGCACCCAGCAAGTCAATCTGTCTGATCTTTTCCTTGAAAGTCATGTTCGTGTGTCTTCTTTCTGGGTTGGTGAAAAAGAAGAATACTGCGACAAGTCCAATTCCACCGAAGGGAAGGTTGATCCAGAAGCACTGGCAGTACGTTAGTCTAGCCAAGGTGATGATTACAGGACGTTTCGAACCCATCTCCATGTTGCTGATAACGCGTTAGCCGAGTACTCAGATATTCAAGCTCTGAGATGAACTTACCGTGATCCGTGAAGACACCGCCTAATAGAGGTCCAACCACACTGGCAATTCCAAACATACTGGACAATGAAGCGATATAGATCGCACGCTTACGTAGAGGAGCGATGAAACCAATGATGGTCATTCCTCCAGAGAATAGTGCGGCGGCTCCAACACCGGCAACAGCTCTACCCACGATAAGCATTGTCGAGCTGGTGGCAGCAGCGCATATGACCGAGCCGACCTCGAAGATGACCAGAGCCGATAGGTAGGTCCATTTGACGTCGAAGTATGTGTAAACTTTGCCGAAGGAAGGTTGCAAGGAGGTCGTGGTCAACAGGTATGAACTTCCAATCCAGCCAACATCGTTCAGAGCGTCAGGCCATTCCGTCGTAATCTTGGGGACTGCTAAGATTAGTCCGCGAAACATATATGAGCGCTGTATAGCTTACTAGCAGTCGCGATGACTAGCACAGGAATTATAATTAGTATACTTTCAACAAAAAACAATAATTTGACACCACGAAGTCGTAGGACCGAGTGCAAAATAGCATCTGAGGTGACTCGTGATGTCTCCTTCTCGAATCCACTTACTACTGTTGTCGAGTGCGACGACCCAAATCGTAAGGCAAAGACCAAGGACAAGCAGCCAAAGTTTTGGTCCAGTCGGATACTTTGATTCATCTTCGGCTACCCGAGTAGTCGCACTGGCATCTCCTTCTGTTTTAGAAAGTGCATCTTTGTCGACTGAAGCTTCTCTGACATCTGTCACTGCCTCCACCTTGCTCGTCAGATCCTCTCCGCCTTTGTGGTGCTCCTCGAGCGCCACCATGTTCGGCTCTACAGCCGCACTCTTGCGGGAGCGAAAGAGACCCATTGCTGATTGAGCTTCAACACTATGATGTGTATGCGAAACGACGAAGCGTGAACGGTAGTTCCCTCCCTTCCATTATGTATGTTTCCGGCTCCTCATTTTGTTTTGCAGGAGCCGATCAACGCCTGTTCGTGGAAGTTCTCGACCTCCAGCCAATCGATACACGCGCAACGGGATTATACGGTGTACGAAAGTATAACCAGCCTAAGCGAGCTCCCTCTGCCTACTTGGAAGGCTTGCGCCCGTAAGATCATCTGATAGAGTGTGTACAATCAAGTGTAGAGTTCGTGTTGTCGCATCTTGACCGGCCGATTGGGCGAAATGCAATGCCCTCATGCGCCAAGTCAGCACACGCGCATCCTACAAAAATCGCAAAGGAGGACCTTATGAATGTGAGATGAATGTGGATACATTAGCAGTATTATGTACAAAGCCGTGGAACCTATGAACTCGTCTTCTGGTTCTTTCTCGTCCTGTCGTAGAAAATCATTTAAGCACCTCCCTCGCGCTTAGCGTACTCCTCCTGTAAATACGTCAGCACTTGTGATCACACTCTAGCAATCGTCACAATCACTCACCTCCATTCTCTCTTCATAGAGCTTCTCAGCAGCTCTCTCTGCGTCACCTTCAGTGCCGCCGATAGCACCTCCAGCCAATTCGGATGTATTTGTGGCGCCGATTGAGCTGTTCTGAGTGCTGATGTTGGCGGCGGTGGTGGAGTCGGTCATGTTCTCTGCGGTCTCGGAAGTCGAGGGCTTCTCAATGGGAGTGGTTGTTTGTTGAGGGAGACCCATTTTGGCGGTTGTGAATATCTTCTTTGTGTTTTTTAGAAAGTGTAGTGAGATGTTGTGGTTGTGTTTAGAAGGCTGCCTGGTGGGTTTTATTGAAAGCATCAAAGACGTGTCAACGCCACTTTCATGACGCACGTGGAGGACGCGACGTGGCGGTGCAAGAATTTCTCTATCACGTGGCGTGGTAACTCGTTCTATCGTCTTCTGTCCGAGTTTCATCGCATCCATTGGCGACTATAGACGTCTACTGACGGCGAGACACTCTTTCTTATATGACCTAGACATTCTTGAGCGGGTATGTGTTCGCATTGAGCCCGACTTCTGTTCCGCGTCGAACGCTGATACATGGCCGTCTGAAGACGTGATGTCTTTGAGATCAGCAAGTCACAGGAATCCAGTGGTACGAGCGACTCTCACTCGAATCAATGCGCTTTCTCTGGCAAGTCACTAACGTCACATAAAAGTCACGCCTGTCTGTCGTGACAGCTTGAAAATGAACCGTGAAAATCTGGGTCCTGCAGAGTATCGTTTTCCCGGTTCAGCCAACTCCCAATGAAATGTCGCATCTGCAGTATATCTTGATATCTCAACGATAAGATGATGCTTCAGATGAGTTTGAGGTAGCCAGGCAATCATCCTGTCTCTGATGGTTCTCAATATTCCTTCCTTGATAAGGCTGAGAGCTGACTCGGGTCAAGTGTTACCCCAGATTGATAGTTAAAAGGAGAAAAAAGCTTGTTGATCGGGCGGTTCGATGTTCCGTGACGCCTCCTTCTGTCATGGTGTGTTTCAGCACGAGAGCAGCTCGCTTTGGATCGCGAGTATCTGAGTAATGAGATTAGAAGCACAATTTGTTGGGGTCCAAAACAGACAAGCAGCAACTGCCGAATGGATGAAGAGAAAGGCCGTTGAAGAGGCGTCGTGATTCGAGCCATTTAGCTTTTGACCAGGATGGTTAGGGTGTCAGGGTTCAGTGAAAAAAGGGAGCTCTTTCCAAACAAACTTGACGTAGGTGGTTGCTTATCGAGACAAAATACAGCCATGAGCTGCTGTCATTCCTCGTCTGACACGCAGCGAAGCTCCACCGAGGTCGAAAAACAAAGAGTAGCAACATCGTAGAAGATCCGATTGCTCCCCATTTATCGAAGCAGCAAAATTTGACGAGCTTTGTCGTAATCACCAAGTTTTAGGAGGCCAGGCAGTCAAGGATTGCCGTGACAGCCGCTTCCCTTTACCGTTGGGCCCACTCTAGCAGCTTCTCTGCCCCGTGCTCAAGCATTTCATCTCATTTATTGATCTGGATACCGCTGTCTGTTGCTGCTTCTGGTTTTCTTCCTGCTTCTCTCCATACACCTAATACTCTCCTGTGGACCCTGAGACTGGTCTTCTATCCAGCATGAACGCGCAAGACAGGGTGATGGCCAACAATGAGCGCGATGCTTCACCCGAGAGATTTGGTCCCATTGAACGCCATGAATCCCACGAATCGCCAATAATCACAAGACGTTCCTCTACATCATCGCATGACGGAAGCTCGGTCAGGTTACAAGAGATGGGTAGGAGCATTTCAAGAGTCGAGACACAACACGAGAATGAGGCAGACCTTGAAAGACATCCAACTGCACTGAGCAGAATCCAGACTGGCAGAAGTCAACACAGCGCTACCGTTGGAGCGAGCGGTGCAGACAGCACAGGCTTTGGTGTTTTCCGCACGAGATCCTCAAAGGCTAGCAAACCTTTGCCTGCCTTTGGTGGTGGCAAGCCCTACCCTCCACCATTGCCAGAAAGAGAAGAATATGTAGTAGAATTCGATGGTCCAAACGATCCAATGCACGCTCAAAACTGGCCTTTCAAGAAGAAGTGAGTACCACCTAGTACACATCGCGTCAGAACTACATACTGACCTGTTTCCAGGCTTCCTGTTGCCGCTTCGCTAGGGTTCGTAACATTGACTGCTGCCTTTGGTTCTTCTATCTTCTCCTCCGCTACCGGTGCTGTTGCCTCCGAATACAACGTCTCAAGAGAGGTCGGTATTCTTGGTATCTCTCTCTACGTGCTCGGGTTTGCTACTGGCCCTATGTAAGTGGTATCCTGTGAATGAAGCAATGCGCTTCTGCTGACACATATCACAGCCTCTGGGCTCCGATGAGTGAACTTTACGGACGCCGCCTACCTCTTCTTATCAGCTCTTTCGGTTTCTCTATCTTCTGTATCGCCGTGGCCGTTGGAAAGGACTTGCAGACAATTCTCATTTGCAGATTCTTCGGTGGTTTCATGGGCGCTTGTCCACTTACTGTCGTCGGAGCTGTATTTGCAGACATGTTCAACAACGCTCAAAGAGGTGTTGCCGTTACTGTCTTCAGTATTGCGGTCTTCTCTGGACCTCTGCTTGCACCTTTCATTGGTGGCTTCATCACGACTTCTTACCTTGGATGGCGCTGGTGCGAATACATCACCGCTATCATGGGATTCACTGGCCTTGCTCTTTTGATCTTCCTCCTCGAAGAGACCTATCCTCCTGTCATCTTGGTCAATAAGGCTGCCGAATTGAGACGCAGAACCAAGAACTGGGGTATTCACGCAAAGCAGGAGGAGATTGAGATCAACCTTCGCGAGCTGGTCGAGAAGAACTTAGGCCGACCTATGCGCATGCTCTTCACGGAGCCAATTGTCCTCCTCCTCTCCATTTAGTAAGTCATGGATGTGTATATGGCAATGACAAGAATGGCGCTAACAGTCCTCAGCATGGCCTTTGTCTACGGTTTACTCTACTTGTTCCTGACTTTCTACCCAATCGTTTTCCAACAAGTACACGGAATGTCTCCTGGTGTAGGTGGATTGCCCTACTTCGGAATGATTCTGGGCGAAGTCTTTGCTGGTGTATACATCGTCATTGATGTCCCATCATACAATCGCAAGCTGAAGGCAAACAACAACATTCCAATCCCTGAATGGCGCCTTCCTCCAGTCATCATTGGCGGTGTGCTCTTCGGTGTTGGTTTACTATGGTTCGGCTGGTAAGTCAAAGTAGTGGTCTAAGCGATGTGAGCCATCCAAGCAGTTTGTACTGTTTTTTGGAATTTTACCATCCGAGATGTGTGTATTCAAACACCATCCCGGACGGCATTCCTTAAAACAGAACTCGCGCAGGGCTCATGCTTTGGTACCAAGCATCTTCGTAAGAACGTTGCTAATCACACTCTCTTATAGGACTGGTTACAGAGCGGACATTCATTGGATCGCGCCGACTTTGTCAGGTTTCTTCACAGGATTCGGTACGCCGAGACATCTCGCACGATTCAACAGTACGCTAACAATCCTCACAGGCATCATGTCTATCTTCTTGCAATGCCTCAACTACCTTATCGACAGCTATCTCATGTTCGCCGCCTCCGCCATCGCAGCCAACACTTTCCTCAGATCCCTCTGTGGAGCAGGATGTACGTAAGCTGAAGGTACAAACTCAGCGAGTTGGTATTGCATAATTGACTAGCATTGATGAGACGGGGTCTAGGACGCTGTCTCGTTGATGTCGAACTCGGTTTGTGAGCTGACTTGTTGAACAAGTACCGCATCTCAATTTCTCCACAGGACTTTGCTAATTGTACCTTCACCAGTTCCATTATTCGCTACATATATGATCGAGGGAATGGGTATCCAGTGGGCCGGCACTTTGCTCGGGTTGTTCGCATTCTGCCTTGTACCTCTGCCCATCTGGTTCTACCTGAGGGGAGCACAGATCAGAAGCAAGAGTAGCTTTGCACCTACCTTCCCCGTCGCCAACAAAGCATCGGCCAACCCCGACGACGAACCCGAGTCTCAAAGCGTTAGTGCCCCACAGGATCTTGAGAAGCAGGCATAAGCAGCACTATGCTTCACTCTAGTACATGTGTTTTCGTATTTTTCTTCGTATACCCCTATTTTCTTGTAGCTGAATTTGGAAAGCATAGCGTTAGGAGCAAGTTGGTTATTGTCCTGTTCTGAGAATCGTACATATCTTTTTAATCACATCTATTGACTCACGCTCTCACGGGAGATGAGCTGTCCACAGTGAAGTTGCTATCTGCTGGCCAGCAGCACTCGCTCAAGCATACCCAAGATCTTCTTGTTGCCGTATCGCTTGTCTCCAGCCACACCCACGGCCTTGACGACCAGCGGATAGAGCAATTCCAAATGTGCCTTTTGACCCGTCCTACTTACGCCATCCCTCTCAGCCATGGCCTCTGGAGCACAGCGCAACTTTTCGATCTCAGTCAAGCAGAAGAGCAGCTCTTCGACCTGCGAAAGTGGCTGTGGCATTGAACCACGAAGAGGCTGATCGGCAATATACGCCTTGATGGGTAGAGCGAAGCGCAATACCAAATGAGCAGCTGCGGCCTGTGAGAGTTTGACTTGACTTGGGTCAGACTCGGCAACCAATAAGATGAGCTCGTTGAAACATAGATATGCCATGTCTTCCCTCAAACTTGGCTCCGGATCACGGACTCGTCCAAGACGCAACGAATGTAGATTTTGCAATCGATCGCCATCCCGGCGCACATCACCGCGCTCAACGGAGTGGATGAGTGATGCATCAAAGAGTGAGGACGTGTACAGCTGTCGTACTTCGTCAGGGATTTCGGGAGAGCCCAGTGCTTGTGTCATCACGGCCTTAAGTCGCTTCGTGCTCTCGCAGTCGAATACTTCGTCTTTCTCGACGGTCTCGGGTGTAGGCTGTGGCGAAGCCTCCTCGATATCTGCGTGCATGATAGCATGAGCAATATTGACGATAGCGGACCAAATACGAGTCTTCATCTCCTTCGCCATGTTAAGCTCTTCCATCTGCTTTAATGTCTTCTCAATGATGGCTAGCGATGCAGTAGTGGCTTTTTGCCATGGAGCTGGTGCTTTGCCGGATTGCGTCCAGCGGTACTTCAGCCTCATAGGGGTCACCAAGTCTTCCAAAGCCTCTGCTACTGCTCCTGAATGAAACATGTCGGACTTTGCTAGAGACGTAGTGGTCAACTCGACCAACCAATCCATGCTAGATTTGGATAAAGCAACGAATGTGAGGTTGCTTTTGGTCTTGTGCTGCGATGCATCGAAAGGCAGTGATACGAGCTGAGAGGCAGCATATACCAATGTTGATGAGACAAGCTCAATGTTGCCGTGTAGCGCTCGAAGATGCTCAAGAACTTTTTGCTGGAGCGCAGTAGATAAGTTCACGTCAGTACTGTAAGCTCCGCCAGTTGATGACTTGACGCAATTGACCATGTTTTGAACCAGTTTATCGAGGCGCTCAGCTGTGGTGCTCTTCTTCACCAGATCATATATGCTTCTTCCACAGTTGACGTAGGCAATGTATTGATCCTGTGCAGCAGTCTGTCCCTTCACATCTGCGGAGCAGTCTGGTATATCAGATGACCACAGAGATTCTGTGCGCGCGACTGCCTGGTCCAAGTTGTGTTTGTCAGACCTGAAAGCGACTAGTAGAGTGCTGAGGGCGTTGTATATAGCTGCGTTAATGACAGAAGAACGGAAGGATGATAGCGTCTCAAATATTTCCATGAGGTCTGACCATAGTCTGTCAAAGGAATCAAGTGATGCCATCTGGTCAAACTGGCCAACCAGAAGAGTAGCAATGTCACCAATGATCTCGCGCGAAGTCGAGTCGAGGCCAATGATAGCATCGATCGATGCTTTGCCAGATCGAAGACTCTTCTGCTGTTCGGCATTCTCTCGTAGGATCTTGAATAACAGGGTCTCAATAGCTAGTTGCCATGCCGGGTTCGAGAAATCAGTACTATGGTTCTTGAATATTCGTAAGAGTGTTTGGAAAGCACTGTTCCTAACTTCGGAGCGCTCGTCGGCAATGATGTCGGTCAGTCGATACATGAGTAAGACCCACTGAGCAGGTCGAGACTCTTTGCTCTTTGTGACGATACGTTCGTGACCTAGGACCAGTCGTTCCTCGGCAATGCCGCTGGTAAGCTCGTTGAGTCCAGATACCACTTCTTGCTTTACGAGAAAATCCGAGACGTCCCAAAATAGCGTGATAGCCTGGAAAGTATCAGCACGTCGTCTATTCAGCTGAACTGAATACTTACCGTGAGTGAGATGTTCAGATCAGAGGTCTGAGAAGCAAAGTGAAACAGTATCTCGACCAGCGGGCTGAGACATGCCTGTGGAAGAGGCGCCAGGAAGTCTGAGCATACAAGCTGCATTACACCAAATGCCGATCGACCCAGATAAGGAGCCATGAAACTACTTGACAACCTCAACCAACCCTCTTTGTCGATCCTTTGGTTAGTCTCGTGCTTCTCAGCGTCTTCGGAGTCAAAGACACTGCCTATTATGGCAAGAATAATATCCCATCCAGCAGAAAGTGCCTCCCCAGACTTTTCAAGTACAGCTCTGACCGAGTCAAGGACCTTGTTGTGGATCTCAATATCGATGTTCGCAAGGTCGTGGCCCTGCTCATATAACTGATAGACAAGCGAGTTCAGCGAAGACAAGACCATCTTCTGGGCCACCGCAGCATCATCCGATTCCTCAGATGTGCTCGCTTCAGCAACAGCAACAGAACAACGTGCCAAGATGTCGGTTGCGAGACGTCGAGCATCATCGGGAATGTTTGTAGCGATAGTCAAATCTATGATACGATTCACCAAGATTGCCCACCCACTTTCGGAGGAGGCATAACTTGCGAATCGCGCAACATTGTGTTCTGCAAGGTCCTTGATTCTTGTCAAAACGAAAAGATAATCTTGCGTAGAAAGAGCAATATCGGTTGTGATCCCAGGCAGGCTCGAGATCCGGCGTGTGACGGGTGGGGGTTTCGCTTGAACTGGTGACGAGGGCAAACCTTCAGTTCTCCCGTCAAGTAATTTGCAAAGGGTGGTGAGTACGTGGAGGAAAGAGTCGTTCGGATAGTCCGCTGTGCTTTCTAAAAGTCGTAAGACTGCGCCTTCTACAGCTGAGATCTCAGGGCCAATTCCTGTGGATTTTGCTTGCGAGGCATTGAGGACGACGCCAGCTTGGAGCAATGTTTCAAAGACGATGTTGAATGAGGACTCCAACGTTGGACCGATAGCGATGGCAACATTTAGAAGTGCTCTCAAACAGAGGAGATTCCGTGTCGACAATGTAGGCCTCGACGCCGGATCATATGATGCTCGTCTTGACCTGTCATTCCCTGATACTTGCGTGGCAAAGCTTTCCACGCTGAGTAATCCCTTGCCATTGGAGTATACGCCAGAAGTTTCAGTTGTTGGAGATGAGACTGCGGACATGCTAGATGTTACTATACTCGGAGGTACCGCAGCTTTCCCAAGCGTGGTCAAGAAGGCATCTCGTGCGGTGGACAATCTGAGAAGACCGGAGACCTGGACAAATCTTTGATACGACCTGATCAACGCCCGATAGTAATCGTTGTCCAAGGATGCGTTGAGGAACGTGGAATACGTTGCAAGTAATGCAGGCCAGCACTCTTCAACAAGCCTTGCAATTGCTCTGATACGAACAGCTTCGGTACTCTCGTCTGTTGAAAGCGGGTTGAGTGGTACCGTTCGCGATCGGTAAGACTGCGACCTCTTTTTTCTATTCCTAGTCCTTTGTGGACTTGTAGTGTGTTCTTCACTGTCGTCAGCTTCATCATCCGAAATCTGTTCTGGGCCTTTCCTGTGCCGTGAACCATCATGCTGCACTGTCAGAGGGAGCACAACCTTAGCAAGGTTCTCAGATAGGCCGTTCAGACACTCAAGTACAAGACTATAGATATATGTCTCTGGCAAGGCTGGAGGATCGGTTTTATCAAGTTGGTCCATGCATTGAGTCTTCGGTACGCTCCATCGCGTACTAATGCCTGGGACGTTGGTTTCTCCAGAGTTTGATGTGGGGACGATGACACCAGCAACGCCGCCAGCAGCTTCCATCGCAACTTGTTCAGCTATCGTATCTCTTGCCTGGTCCGTAGGAACGGTTGAGTGTTGACCCAGCCCAATCACAGAAGGCTTCTCGGTCGAGATTTTGACGAAGGATGCAATGTTGTCTCGTACAATCGAGCGTTTGCCCTCTTTGGCATCGTACTGTAGATAGATTTGCACAGCCAGGCTTGGCTCAGTGTAAACAAGACGGAAGACTTCCATGCACATCGCGCGTTTCCAGGATGTCGCTTCCGAATCTATCATGTGGGTCAAAAGACCTAGGACAACCTCACACTCGTCAGGCATGGCCTGAAGATGACGACGTATGATGAACGACGCGACCCGTAGGGCACGCAGTGTGACACTGAATGCTTGACGTTCTGAGATGACGCGAATTACATGCGGCATGACCACTGTTCGTAGGATGTTCGTCTGCTCGGGATGAGATGCAAATATCTTGGGATGACTACCAAGGCACGCACCCATGAGCTCCAGGCCCGAGGCGGCAGAGAGGCTAGAGAATCGTACGAATCGTGTGTTTTGGCCCTCGGTAGCGAAGCAAATATCCAGAAATACGCGGTAAGCATCGTAAGCAGCTTCTTTCAGGGCGATCGGACCATCTCCACCAGATATTCGAGTGACAATGGGGACTTTATCACCAGCTTCATCTTCGACAGCAACTCTATCAAACACGGATACGATAAGTTGTTGAAGGGTGGCAGCAGCTACACCACTGACTGTAGCAGCTTTGACGTTCTGCAAAGCTGCACATACTTGCAAGGCGGCGGCCAGATGATCACCTTTCAGATCGTCCGCATAGTTCTGGGCAAGAGCCGGAAGAGCCTGGAGAACCTTGAGCTGAATATCAAGGCCGAGTGAGGTACAAGCGTTGAAGGCATCCAGCACATCTTTCAGGCGCGACTTCGGTAGACCTCGAATGATGACAAGGCGTTGGAGACAGACTGCAGCACTACCAGCATACTTGGCATTTCTTGTATTGCAAGCGAGTAGAAAAGGATCGATGAAAGTTGGTCGACGACTTAGATCTCTTCTTCGTCAGCAATTTGGAGAATGAAGATGACATAAACACATCTCACCAGCAGCCAGTTGTTGTTCTGACGTTGATGGGAGAGACTTGAGATCTTGTAAGGATTTCTCTGCGGCCTATATCAACGTCAGTATTCACACATATAACAATAAGTTAGAAGCGATAGCATACAGTGCGTATCTCTGGATTCTTTCTCTTAGCCTCTTGAGCCAGGCTCGTTAATTCGGCCTGGAGAGCTTGTCCACTCATAACTCTCTCTAATTTTTCAGACAATGGCAAGCATTCTATCCTCAAAAGGTATGGTGAATTGGAGCAACAGTAATTTGAAGTGAAACAAGAATATCAATCAACAAGTCAATGGAAGTGGTAAATTGACCATCCAAAGGGGGAGCGAGGAACGGAGGACACGGATGATGTTGGAGTTTGCCAAGCTGGCAAACATGTGGGTGGGCAATGGCAGGGCATGCGACCGAGGACGTGGGTCGAGCTTGCTGATTGTGACGCTCATGACAAGCGTGTTTATCCCCGTCTTGTAAATAGAAGCCCATCTTTCTACACTTTTGCTTCACTCTTCGATCTGTTCAAGAAATAGCGTCGGCCTACCACTCGGCTGCCTGTCCTCACCAACAAACTCCAAACAACATGGCCAAAGTTCCCCGCAACTTCCGTCTGCTAGAAGAGCTCGAGAAGGGCGAGAAGGGCCTCGGTGCTGGTATGGCCAAGCCGTATGAGTGAATATAGGACAGGATGGTGACTAACGCTGTCGTAGAGGCATGTTCTTACGGTCTCGATGACGGCGACGATCTTCTCATGACCAACTGGAACGGCACCATCCTTGGACCTCCTCACGTACACGACCCCGTCCTCACCTCTCAACCTCGATCAGAACAGCCATTGACTTAGTGTCCGACAGAGTGTGCACGAGAACCGTATTTACAGTCTGAAGATCCGCTGCGGCGAGAACTACCCCGACACCCCTCCCGAGGTTACCTTCATCTCCAAGGTCAACCTGCCCTGCGTCGACCAGAGAAACGGCAAGGTATGTCTTGCCCGGAATATATACTTGATGTCAGCTTGACCAACATCAAATACAACAGGTCGATCTCTCCAAGCTCCCCAGCCTGAGCCAATGGAAGCGTGACTTTACCATGGAGACCATCCTGATTGAAATTAGAAGGCAAGTTGAACACCAACTAAGCCATGGCAGAAGCATCACGCTGACTCCTCTGTAGATTTATGGCTGCCCCTGCACACAAGAAGCTGCCCCAGCCCCCGGAGGGCACAAACTTCTAGATGGCTATCCCCCACTTCTAGATGGCTATCCCCCACTTCTTGTTCCACAGCTCCTTACGAAATGAAGAACTCGTCGCTTAACCGTACCCAAGCGACGACATGACGCTCAACATGACCCACTCTTCTGTCCCATACTTTCACTGGCATAGCATTGGCGCCCGGCGCATCGAGAGAAAGAGAAAGGGCCCGATACCGTTCTCAGTATAAAACTTTCATCTCAATATTTACATCTACTTCTATGTCGCGACGAAACATGGAGGTATACGGCGGCCGTCCCCTGGAGATGCCATCTGGAACGACCGCTCGCCATGAACAGTGTGCCTCCCAATGCCCTATAATCTATTCCTGAACTCCAAATCCATATCTTGTATTATGTAGTCGTACATGGCATGATTTAGTCATCGCTCGAGTACAGTCTGGCCATGTTCTTTGCACCTCTGGGCTCGATGAACAGAGCCTCGGCCTCGACCAAATGCTCGCCCTCTTCGACGCCCTCGCCCAAGAGCTCGATCCAACCCTTGACCCAGGCCTTTCTGCCATCGACCTTTGTTGTCTCGGCTCTGAGAACAACGAAGCTGTTTGCCGGGCAAGGCTTCTTGTAGGTAATGTTCAAACTTGCGGTAACACCGACCTTATTGGGAAGAGCAGGGAAACAGGCACGAGCCAGACCTTCGTCCAGAAGAGTTGCGAGAAGACCTCCGTGGATGATGGTAGGGTGACCGCACAACTTCTCACCAAGGTGAGCAATTTGAACGATGGCAGGCAACTCAGCCTTCGTTTTGGCAAAGGTGAGCGGCGGGGACGCGATTTTGTCGTCTCCTTGCAATGTGCCCGCTGTCAAGTTGTGCGATCTCATGTTTTCGGGGATCTTCATGTGCGGCCTGGACTCGATCCATTCCGGGTCTGCGCGCAGAGACTCGGAGAGAGGGTTTGAGATGATGCGCTTGTTGATTTCCTCGGCCTCTGCGCTGGCAGGCACGAACAAGGAGAGAGTCTCGGCATTGGTGGGAGGCTGGAGGAAGCCATTGGCCGTCTCGATGGCGGGAGCGACAGACATTGCTAGACCGGCGGCTGTTGCGACTATGAAAAGAGCGGTTGCACCGAGGACGCGGGAGGTTCGGGAGCGAGGAGGAGGGAGTGTCGGGTTTGAGAGAGTCTCGATCGTAGGTGTGGTATGCGGTGCTTTTGATAACAAGGTAAGCAAGAGGTCAAAGCAAAGGACAGCCCACAGACACTCACTAGATTGGGTGGTTTGGAAACGCTTCTGGATTGCGGGCTGGCGGGCTCTATATATACAACGACTCCGGGCACCCAAGAGAGTCTTCCGAACTAGTGCCGCTCCTGAAACTGTGGCCATGGATACTTTGGCTTGTGACGAATGCCAACAGCTCCTTGAATATCCAAAGCCGAGTCGGTATCGTTTGAGAAATCGCCTATTGCTCTGAAATTGTTCGAGGCCAAGGCCAGTCGTCCGAGGTCCAACGCTCTTCCGCTGCCGTAAGTTGAACACGCCGATGTCCCGACCCTGCCCAATTGGGTAATACTTGCGAAGTGACAAAAGAGCGAGCAAGAGCGAGATACAGTCTGTGATGGATGACAAGACTTGAGTGCTTGGTAACACGTATGATCATGTCAAGGGATAATCCTACAGCACGAGTTTGAGTTTGAGTAGTCGCTTTTGAAGAACAATGTGGCAGTTCAAGGTGATCACATTTCCAAAAGAGAAAACACAAGCCAACACTCAGACGAAAGTGTCCTGCTGTCAATACAAGCAAAGAGAGAACAGTGTATAGAAGAACAAAGCTCGAAATGTGAAGGGTAACAGCGGCCATTGCAAAGAAGGCTGTACCTTTTCACAACCACATCAGCGCCTGGAAGGGAGAAGGCCATGAACATACAACTATTGATGCGTTTAACGACACGACTTGACACACTTGACACAGAGAAAATCATATTTGTAGACACGAGAAATTGGTTTTGTAGTCATCCAGATCTGGATCTTCGAAATTTTGATTTTGACCACGCAGTTGAAATGCGGGTTCCATCCTTCTAAAAAGGGTTGAATGGTGATGTGAGAGATATGAGAAAAACGCCAGACACCATCGCCTTTGGGTTCGGTCCCTTCTTGCTAGCCGTTGAGGACCAAGAAAGAGAATAAAGTCGAGTTTGGATCCATCACATCGCCCCTTTTTGTATTGCCCCGCCTGGTATCATTGCACATGTTGAATCATTAGCACCCTCTTTTTGCTGCCATAAAAAGCTGTAGAAAAACAAAAGAATATCAGGGAGAACTGTATGACAACAGCCTCCATGCTATGCAGAAAGTGAAACGGGAAATGCTGGAGAGAAGAGAAACAGCAAGATATCTAGTATCTGTACATGTCGCTCTTGAAGGGACCCTCGACGGGGAGACCAAGGTAGTCGGCCTGGACGTCAGTGAGGGTGGAGAGCTCGGCGTTGACGTGCTCGAGGTGGAGAAGAGCGACCTGCTCGTCGAGGATCTTGGGGAGGACGTAGACACCGACGGGCATGACACCGTTCTTGAGGTCACCGACACCCTCACCCTCGTTGGCGCGGGCGAACTCGACGTACTTCTTGCCGAAAGCCTCGTCACCGGCCTTGTACAGCATGATCTGGGCAAGGACCTGGTTGGCGAAGGAGCAGGACATGACGAAGGAAGAGTGACCGGTGGCACAGCCAAGGTTGACAAGACGACCCTCGGCGAGGAGGATGATGTGACGGCCGGAAGGCATGAGGAAACGGTCAACCTGGGGCTTGATGTTCTGGACCGAGGTGGCGTTCTTCTTCAACCAGGCAACGTCGATCTCAATGTCGAAGTGACCGATGTTGCAGACAATGGCGTTCTCGGGCATGGCCTCGAAGTGCTTGCCAACAAGGATGTCACGGCAGCCAGTGGTGGTGACGAAGATCTGACCGACGGAAGCGGCCTTCTCCATGGTGGTGACCTGGTAGCCGGAGACGGCAGCCTGGAGGGCGTTGATGGGGTCGATCTCAGTAACGAGGACGCGAGCACCCATGGCGTGGAGAGCCTGGGCGCAACCCTTACCGACATCACCGAAACCAGCGACAACGGCAACCTTACCGGCAATCATGACATCGGTGGCACGCTTGATACCGTCGACGAGCGACTCACGGCAGCCGTAAAGGTTGTCGAACTTGCTCTTGGTGACGGAGTCGTTGACGTTGATGGCGGGAACGAGGAGACCCTTGTTCTTGAGCATCTTGTAGAGGTGGTGGACACCGGTGGTGGTCTCCTCAGAGACACCGTAGCAGTCCTTGAGCATCTCGGGGTACTTCTTGTGGACAAGGGCAGTAAGGTCACCACCGTCGTCGAGGATCAAGTTGAGAGACTTGCCCGAGGGGAAAGACTTGAGCTGCTGCTCGAGGCACCACTCGTACTCCTCCTCGGTCTCACCCTTCCAGGCGAAGACGGGGGTACCGCCAGCGGCGATAGCAGCAGCGGCGTGGTCCTGGGTGGAGAAGATGTTGCAGGAAGACCAGGTGAGCTCGGCACCGAGGGCCTTGAGGGTCTCGATGAGGACAGCAGTCTGGATGGCTGTGACGGACAAGTCAGCTTCAATTCAGCTTTCCCATGGTAAAGCTCCAGGGACTTACTCATGTGCAAGCAACCGGCGATACGGGCACCAGCAAGAGGCTGCTCAGCGGCGTACTTCTCTCTGGTGGCCATGAGACCGGGCATCTCGTGCTCGGCGAGCTCGATCTCGCGACGACCGAAAGCGGCCAAGCTGAGGTCGGCGACCTTGAACTTCTGGGCGGGGGCACTCATATTGATGGTATAGAAAAGAGGGGTGGGAGGTGGAGGGAAAGAGAGATGTGTGAAGGAGAAAGGAAGGAAGGGGAGCAGCAAGTAAGTAGTCGCTCTGAATGCGCGCCAGAAAGCAGCCAACAAAAATGGGCCCACACCCCTCACTCAATCTCTCCAATTGCCGTAAATTGTTGGATCTTCACCGCCTCCAATCTTTCTGCCCCCAGCTCGACAAAGGGTCTTCAGCTAAAGCACGTTGCGTAGGGAGGTCGGTGTTCGTATTGTTCACGCTTCATCTTTCCAGAATGGGTGAGTAGAGGGGTTTGGACCGTCCGACTTTTTCACAAACGTCTCAACGACAGCGAGCTTCCACAGTGGGGCAAGCTCCTTCGTCCGTCGTGGACCAGCCATTCATCTGCGTGGTCTTGACGTCTTCCATTCATCTTTAATTCTTCAACCTTTCTTTTTCTTCGCAACCGTGTCCTCATTGTGATGAACTGTTTGACGTTTAAGAAGATCAATGTCCAGCTATCCAAACATTTTCCCCCGAGGGTTTGATGGCTAGCACATGGGTTTCCATCAAGGTCATACGCAGTAGACAGGCAAAAATTGGTCCGGTTGTTCAGAGGATTGGGGTGTATCTGATCGATTTGACATGCAATTCTCGAGTTAGGTGGCTGTATAATGCACAAATTGAAACAGCTAGGCACAAGCACGACCGGAGCGCTTGTATTGCCGTTGATTTTGAGCTCCTGATGGATCGCTGCGGCGCAACGCCGGATCGAAGCAGTTTGGAATTGCTATCAACTATCTCTTCCCATGACAACCCATCTCTTGAGGTGCGACTGTTGCTGCCTTCGAGGGACGCGTTTGTGCGACGTGCTGCCTGAAGTTTAGCGCAGGGATGATGCTTGGGGCGACACTGGCTAGGAAACTGGGGCTCTGCAAGGCTTCAACTGTCGGTATAAATATTCGTGGTGTACCAGGAAAACGGACATCATCAAATCATCGGATAGCAGCACGCATGTCTGAAAATCACTTACTCGAAGCTTTTGCTTCTGCTCTAGGAGAGTCCGACAGCAAGAGCACCTTCGCCTGTGGCGGAACTATACCGATCATACTCAACACGTCGAGCCCTTCTGAGCATACTAGCAGCATTATGCCAACTCAAGTGTTCAACCAGACCGTCAGGACTAAGCCAGTCACCATACGCTATGGACCATCGGGTCATGGCCAGACTTTGAGCCTACCAACAGAGACCACCAAGGATCCGGCCTTTCTCAACCTGATCAGCACTTGTGAGCCTGCCTCATTTGGCTTTGAAGGCAGAGATGTATTCGATGAGCAGTACCGTAAAGCGACTAAACTTGACACACTGAGTTTTGCTCAAGCTTTTGTCCTTATGAGACGGGAATCATCGACATTGTTACTCAGCTCTTCATGCCTTCAGTCAAGCGTGAGATTGCCGAAAGGCCAGCCCACGGACCGGAGGTTCTGTCTGCACAGCTCGCAGAGGATATTAGAGCTCTGTTTATTGCAACCGAGAATTACGTGGGTGTGGACACGATGACACTAACAAAGATCATAACTTCTCGCTCGAATGAGGATCTCCTCACGATCATGCGTGCTTACGAGCAGAGATACCAGCGCGAGCTTGGTCGGGTTCTGCAACAGAAACTTCAGCGCGACGACATGTTCATGTTGGACATACTCGCACAAGTCTTGATTGAGGATCGTGCTAAGCAGCGCGAGATAGAACGCAAGATCAAAAGTACTACTGGTATGGGCATCAGAGCCGAACTCTATAAGCTCAATGTCTACAGTGGACCTTCGGGCAGATTCAGAGCCCATGTCGATACTCCTAGAAGCGAGACGCAGATTGGCAGCCTTGTTGTCTGCCTGCCTTCTGAGTTTGAAGGCGGCGTCTTGTCAGTTTCGCACCAGGGTAACACTGTCCAGTTCGACTGGTCAGCTTCTTCCCCGGGAGGTCAGCAACCTTCAATCCAATGGGCAGCTTTCTACTCTGACTGTATGTATTCCCCAGTGTCGCATCTCATGATTAGAGGCTGTCGAAAAGCACAGTACGTTCCAGGACAAGAGCTCATGCATGCTGACCCACCTCCTGCACCCTAGGTTCACATGAAGTACAAGAAGTCACCGCCGGCCACCGCATCACTCTAACCTACAATCTCTACGCCTCACGTGGCAGCGGACTCCTCGCTGGAACAAAACACAGCCTGGATGCTATACACCTACCCATATATCGACCTCTGATGAATCTGCTCGGATCGCGTTCGTTCATGCCATCAGGTGGCAGAACGGCAATTGGTCTCGCCCACGCTTATCCATACACCCATAGCACCTTACACCGCAGTATGCCCGAAGCTCTCAAAGGAGCAGACATGATGCTCTACGAAGCGTTACTGGCATCAGGTCTCGGAATCGAATTTATCCGCATCATGGACTTTAGCGACGAGCTGGACGGTTTCGAGGAATATTCCGACGGCAAGGACATGGATGATAGCGGAAAGGACCCATTCGAAAAGAACGTCTTCTATCGATCTGGATTTGAGTCGATGCAGGTCGTGGACGGCATGATAGAGCGTAGCGACATGAACCAGGGACTGCCTGGATGGACGCGCCTTGGACACGTCACGTGGATAAGGCGCCCTAGAGACTTGCAGTTGGAGATGACCTATTTGGCAGTAAGTTTCTGATGCATTTCCTTCCTTGAAGAATGACTGACGTATTGGCAGTATGGGAACGAGGCAACCATGACGACCAAGTACAGCAGCGCCGCCATCATCGTAAATGTGCCTTCTTTGCAGCATAGGTTGCAAGTTCTCGATGGCTAGACTGTTGTAGAACTCGGTTTTGATTCAACGAACATCTCACAAATGGTAGGGTCACTCATTCAGGTTGCCACAATGCAGTATATTCATCATTTCAGTCTTTGCTTGTTACACGCTTCGATCTTTGTGCGCATTCAACACGCCCTCTTCCTGTCTACGGTCATCCCATCTCTTTGTGATCCGGAGGTTGCAGCTGTCAAAATACATGAAATTTTCCGAAGTTGCAGGCGTGGCCACCAAGAGGGTCCAAAGCAGCTGCTTTCCTTGATCGATACTGGCAACTCAAAGGCCTCCGTGAATATCGGAGAGTAAGTAGTATTGTCAAGCTTCAGCACATGCGGAGGGAGGAGCACTAATCGAATTAAGAATTACCCATTGATCATTGGTTGACTATCTGGCTGGCTGCGGGCTTTCTTATGGTGAACAACTATAAGAATACAACGCAAATGCTGGAAAGGGTCTGCGGTAACCACAATTCCTCCTTTCCTCCTGAGTGTCGATGAACCCAAGGGAGAGTGAGCATCCTGAAAGAGAATAAATACCGCGGTAGCCTTTTGGCCTTTCCGGGAGAATAAGAATATGTCATGTAGTCGTAAAGATCGTGTTGGGTCTCCATCTGATTTTGCTATGTTTTGATCATGCTGTCGGGTGCTTATCCCAAGATGATCTCTGAGCCTATCCAGTGGTTTGAGTGTCATCGGCAATGGTGGGCATGCTGGCGTCAACGTTCCAGAAGATGAAGGGGCCTGAGTACTCGGGTCCGTCGTCGAAGGTAGGGCTCCACCAGCGTCCGAGCATGACCATACCTCCAGGTAAGACAACACCCTCGTATGCCCACAGAGAGTCGAGATCTGGCTGACCGCTAGACTCATCAATGTAGTATTTCATCATGGTCATACGGTGCCATCCAGGAATCCCGTGCTGAGGCGGCAAGGGATTGAACCAACCTGATGCCTGAAACTTCTCGCTGGCGTCCTCGCCGCCACCTTTGAAACAGAACGAGACAGGTTCACCTTCGGGCAGGGCGTCAGGACCAGTGGCGCGTTTCTGAGCGCGCGTGGTGGGTGTGCGGTACTCGATCTTGGCGCGAGACTTGAGAATGTGTTCAAAGATGTCCGGCCAGAACTCGAGCTGACCTTTGGGAAAACCGAGGCGGAGGTCCTGCAAGGGTTAGATGTGACGGACAACGAAGCGGTCAGTCAAAGGACTTACCTGGAAGGTTTCGGCAGTATCCTCACCACACATGTGGTCTTGAACTGGATAATCTTCGTGAAAGCCAGACCGTATCTGAGCAATCTCGTCGTGATCAACGTATGCGTAAGTGCCTTTCCAGTGCTTGCCTAGCTTCAGCGGACTGGTCGACAGTGGCTTAGTCCAGCCTTGTGGACGCTCAAATCTGTCTAGGTTCTCATAATGTATGTGAGTGGGCTCCTGCTTGCTCAGCAGGTAGTTTCTGAAGAAGCTGGCAACATGCAGTGTCCAATCAATGTCAACCTCCTGACAGGTAGGTCCTTTGAAAATGGGGCGACTCGAGTTCGGCAAATACACCACGGCCTGCGTATCGGGGAAGCCCCAGACTTTAGCCATCTTCGAGCTCAATGGGGCAGTCAAGGATAGGTGGGTGAGGATGAGCTGTATGGCGAGAAGGACAGGGTTTGTTGGAGACTTGTTGGCTCGAGTGGTAGGTCGGCGGAGGACGCAGTCTAGCAGGCCCTTGGCTTTGGCGATTCTTTCGATACGATCCATGTTCGGAGAGTGAACAGACTGCTTCTTTGCCTTGCAGACGCTAGTGTTGAAGGTGTCTGGTTGAAATATCAGTAACATGGTCGGTATGTCCATTCTTTCACACGCACCGATGAGCAGATCCTTGAACAAGACGAGACAGTTGGCCTCCTCTTCACTGTTTCCACTGTCGAAAACGAATTTCTGGCCCTCGGCTCGCTTGCGAGATTGGTATTGCTGTTTGAACCATTCGTTGACGGTGGAACGATCTCCTTCTGGCACGCTCTCGGGAGGGTCGTAGGAGTTCAGAAATTGTGTGCGCCAGAATGAGCCTTCGTCTTCATCGATAGAATAGTTGGTTGATTTGCAAATGAGTCTGTAGGATGCCACATCTTTGTCGTCTTCGAAATAGTCTGCGATGAGTTGCCTGATCTGTGGGATTTATTCAGCATGTGACATTGAACAATACGATAGAATAACGCACCTCGACGGGCAGGATCTCGAAAGTACGGGCGAAGCGATGAGCAGATGTACGAGTGTGAGTATGAGCATGAGCATGAGTATGAGCATGAGTCTTCGTTTGGGGTTGCATCTTAGGTTTGGGTTGCAACCGAGATCTGCCCGTTGTAGACCTGAGACTTCGTGGCATTGTGAGTAAGAACGACCAAGGTGATGGGCGATATCCAAAAGTAAATGCAAAAGTGTAAACAGTACGATGGATGAGAGAGGGAAAGAAACAATCCAGGGATAGAAAGAGAGAGAGGGAGAGAGGGAAGGAAGCGATTGGGAGAGCTGTTTATAAGAGGAGGGTAAGGGAGATCGGGGAAAGTGTGAGTGAAGAGCGAAGCTTGGAAGAGGAGTGAAGTGTACCTTCCTTGAATCAGTTGATTTCTGGAAACAAAATCACCACCAGTGTGAATATGATAGAGTTTGACGACGATGACGAGGACAACGAGTTGTGTTGAAGACGATATCAACGAAGTGCAGGATGGCACGATGGTCCTTTTGTAGCAAGTTCGATGTCAATTCGCAGCATTTGTCGATGAAAGTTGCCTTTAAGAAGTGAAGATCGTCGTGTATGCAATTACTTGTCAGATGCGTAGTGCCCAACAAGTTCTCATCTATGTTTGGAGCGAGACGCAATATGTTCGACTAGAGCTCGAGGTGAAATTGAGATTGAAGTCAATACAATGATGCTGATGTTGAGAAAGGAAAACACTGCTGGGTATTTTTGAGGCAAGCCTCCGAAGGGGTACATAGCAACACATGAAAAATATACCTACACTCATTTGCTGAGCTTCTCGAGCAGAATCTTTGCGCCTGCATTGCCCTTCGGCCCCTCGCTTGTCTTCTTCTTCTTCTTATTTTGTGAATCATCGGTCTCCACGGGTGCCTTCTTGGAGGCAGCGTCTTCGCCCTTGGCCGCCTTCTCCAGCGTCTTCTTGCCCTTGGCTAGTTCCTCGCGAACAGCCTTCTTGTTTGCGGCGCTGACATCCTCGCTCTCGAGCATTTGTAAAACAACGAAACTTGAAGGACTTGTGGCCCAGTCGACGAACTTACCCTTGAGTGTCTTGAACAGCAAATCGCCGAAACCAAGGCGGGGCTCGACCAATTTGACTGTCTTGGACTCAAAATCGAACTTGCCGCCGCTGACTAGCGCTCTCAGCATCTTGCCACCAGCTGCGCTCTGTGCAATGTGACCTTCAGAAGTCACATCACCCTCGGCGAGGGCTACGACAGCCTCAGAAGCTGCCTTCTTGTCTCCCTGGGCTTCCAGGAGGACCTCACTGATGTATTGGCAACCGAAACCAACACTGGCGAGGTCAGCGGCGCGGGATTCAATGATGGGTAGTAGGTACGGCGACATGTATGCGATCAATTCTTGGCGACGGATTTCGGGGTTCTTCTTGGAGGTGACCTCACGCACGGAGTGCACTTCGGCGATGATGGTCTTTTGAACGTCGGAAACCAGCCACTTGGCTTGTCCAGCAAGAGGGTAAAGTAGCGGGATACGGGCAGTCAAATGAGAGATGAGGTCAACAAGGCGGTTCTCACGTTCGGCCTCGTCCTTGATGTTCTCGCCCAACAGCTCAGGGAAGAGAGCCTTGGCGGTCATCTTTGTGTCGTCGACAGTGTCCATAGCAGCAAGCAAGACAGTGTGTGCGTTAGGGTCGAGAGCCATCATTTCCACGGCATCCTTGTAAACACGAAGAATAAGCTTGCGGTCCTTTGCAGTTCCGTAACCAAGAGCCAGGCATACGACACGACTGCCGTTCTTTGTGAAAGCCAAGTTTTTGAGGAGATCGCCACCATTCTCTTCGTCCAGATCCGATTTGAGCAGCTCGAGGAACTCAGAAGCCTCGGGAGTGCCAGGAGTTGTGTTGAGGAAGTACTGAAGCATAGCGTCGTGCAACATGGTAAAGCCAGTCATCTTCTTCTGGACCAGCTGGTTGATGAGTTGCTGGAGGTATTGCATCATGGGCTTCTTCTTCTCGGGGCTCTCTTCCAGAATAGTCTTGAGGTCGGCTGTGACTTTCTCTTCGGTCTGACCTTGAGCGGCCTTGGTCTTGCCGAAGATGGCATATTCGGCGCCGTACCATTCGCGGAGCATAAGAGCTTTTTGTGAAGAGGTTGCGACCTGTCGGTAAATGTCGTCGACGATCCAGGCGGCTTCGGGGTGGTTGATCAGACGACGAACGTGACCGTAAAACTGAGGAACGACCATGTTGCGAATCTCAGCATCACTGCGAGATCGTGTTAGCTGAGAAAGACTGGGATGGAGAGGACTGTAACTCACCCTTCGACAACCATCTTGGCGACCAAGAACTTGCCGTACTTGCTCTCGGCCAGCTCGCGCATGTCGGTGCGCAATTCGGTGACGATTTGCTTTCTTTGTTGCATGTTGGCGTACTTGAGGGCGCATTGGATGACACGCACACTGTCGTGCTTGAAGACAAAGTCGCGCACTCTTCCAGTGATGATCTCGAACAGCTCGCCGACCAGAGCCTTGCGCTCTTCGGTAGGCACATGTGACTTTCTGCGCAGTCTCTCCCAAATCTTCTTGCTACGGCCGATGATGTCTGCGTTCGGTTTGGCGGCTTTGCGCTCCTTTGCTAGAGCGCGCTGGGCGGCATGTGCTTCTGCTGACGATTGTCCAGCTGCATTGCATGTCAGCCAAGTCCTTGGTTATGTTTGTCTGTTACGCACTCCTGATCTTCTTGTCGTCTGAATCGCTGTTTCCGCCATTTAGCTCTACACCAGACATGGCGTCTTCCTCCTCATCCAGTTCGTCCTCGTCTTCATCCTCGCTTGTTTCTGATTCGGGGGTGGGCTCCTTGACTGGGGCAGCCTTCTTCTTGGAAGAGCCCGTCGAGGCCAGCTTTTGCTTCTTCTCTGATCCAGATCGGACGGCAGCGACGGCCTTGGGTGCTTCCTTGCGTTTGATTCCGGCCATTTTGTTGAATTGTGTACTGTGCAAATGTCCTGCGTGAGCGTCTCAAGCCTGGCAAAAAAGCGCATGGCTTGGATTATTATCTAGACCGCCTTTTTCTGCCACGGAGATTAGCTCCACATCTCCGCGTTACCCTTTTCTCCACCACCTCTTCCAATTTGCTCACCCAATATTCGAACTTTTCTCACCTTGGGTCTCGAATGCGTCATACTGGGAGAGTTTATTGATCCTCGATATCTACTGCTATTCTATCTGAAGACCGCCTTGTTCGACCCTCTGCCGTGCCTTCCATAAACCTCCATTTCCGTCTCTTATGCGCTATCAACGTGCACTCCATTCGCAAGTGCCTCGATCCGGTTGTTTTCTCTTGCTGATACATCTAGCGGGGCATCTGCTGCGACTCTTTAAGACGCAAGAATTCGAGCTGGACCTGGTTCTCAATAGAGAGACGTTCAAGGACACGCTGTCTAAGAATGAACGTGCGATCCTCGTCCAAACCATACTCGACATCTTCAGGCTCACACTTGCCGAGAAGTTCCTTGGTGAGCTGGTAGAACATGATCTCCAGTCTCAGCTTGCTCGCCATTCCACACTCGTCCACTAGACGCTGCGCCTCGGTCAGAGAGCTCTGTACGACATTAGTCATGAACACGCTACTGTTGCTTTCAAAACCTTACCAGTCGCTCCTCCATCTCACAAATCTGGGCATGAACCTCATCCATCTGGATCAGAAGTCTCTCGGTATCGTTGGCACTCGAGTCACCGCTCTTGAGGCTCTCAGCACCGATGCGCTTGTGGCTGATGTCCTTGGTCAGGCGGTCGATTTGTGATTGCATCTGAACGATAGCAGCTGAAGTCGGGTGCATCTTGAACAAGCCATTCTCGACCTGTTGCTGACCACTGAACTTGGGACTGCCGCTTTCGAGGACCTCGATCTTGGACTCAATGATGTTGATCTTGCCGTTGGCTACGTCGATGCCAGTCTGGTGGGCAACGAGAGCTTCGCCGACAGTCTTGAGGTACTTTTCATGTGTTCCATGAGCCTGCTCGAGCTTGTTGATGGGGCTGTCCGCCTGAGGGACTACGAGTCGTCAGCAGTGACCATCGTAAACATTACACGGTGACTTACATTGAAGGGCGGTACCGTTGGTCTGAGGCTTGGAGCCGTCATAGCTCTTCGAGATGACCGTGTCGCCAGTCTTCTGTTCGGCTCCAGCAAGACACTTGTCGTTGAACTGAAGCTGGGCAATGTGCTGCTTGATCTGAGAGGTCACAGAGGACTCAGAAGTGCGCACAATGCTCTCGACTCTGTTGATGCGCGTCTCTTGGTGTTGGAATCTCGGCTCCATCATGCTAGCGATTGTCTCCAGACGTTGGTCGAGCTCGCGTGCATGTCTGGCGCGTTCGTCGGCGAGTCTCTTGCAGATCTCAAGCTTGTCATGGTGAGATCTGATCTGGCCCTTCAAATTGACAACTTCGCTACGCAGGTCCTTGTTGATCTCGTCACTCTCAGCTTGCTTCTTTTCGGTTGTTGCGCGCTGAGACATCAGCTCGCCAACCTGGGCTTCCAGACGTAGAAGCTTGCTGTGCATCATGAGATCGCTGTGCGCCTGACGCTCGGCGCGTGCAAGTTTGAGGAACTCTTGGTCCTACGAAAAGTCAGCAAGAGCTATGATATCCACCATGGGCATTTGCTTGCATCGTAGCCTGTGTTGGACTCAAACTTGACCAGTGAGAGATTGTCGCGAGGGCTGCTCACAGTGTCGGAGGCTGGGACAGTGGCTGGCACGAAATTGGTGCGCAAGCTGCCAAATACAGTTGCGAGATCTGCGCCATTGCTGCTGCCACTGGCAGGTGCGTGGAACTTGTAGTGGGGTGCGCGAGGGTTCATGTTGAGAGTCTAGCTCTAAGATGAAGCCAAGCAAGATCGACTGGGTTGAAAAGGCTGCTTGTAAAACAAGGAAAGAAGACGAGGAAGGAAGCAAGTAAGTCTGCGTTCGTGGGTTTTGTATGGCAGTCACGACCGGCTCGACGACTAAGCGACGACTAAGCGACGACAGAACCTTCCGAACCACTGGAAACCATCCCGCAAACTGCACTCAAATGAGACAAACGATTCGTCGAGGCGATCGAACTTTCCGACAGTGATATGCACGCATCACTTAAGACAATGTGTGATTAGAAGTGCGCATCCATCGAGGTAGGTAGGCTTCGACCAGGATTATGACGTGATCCGTACTTTCCGATTACTTCAGATTCGTGAAAGCTTCCTTCCTCACATGAATCCTATCTTATTGCAAAGTACAGAGAATCCTAGAGGGGTCTGGATCCATTGAGTCTGATGGCCGTCACAACTTCAGAGACGAATCGCGTAGCTCGTGAGTGTGTATTATTATGGTATTTTATCGAATCGCCGCCTCAGGGAAAACGGTAGTTATGAGCTCATCTAGCAACGTGAACACTAAATGCGTACTATTTGTTGTCAGCAAATATCTTGAAAACTAGACAAGAAGGCTTACTTCAGACGTTGATTGTTCAACATGGCAAACACCTTTCGACTTGCTGCTTGGGCATTTTGCCTACCCACTACACTACCAGCTAAGTCCGGTACCAATGTCGCAAGCAAAAGTCCTGCTTCTTTCTGGCTTTGCGCCTTTTGTGCAGCTGTGCGCGGCACTCCTCCCTGCTTCATCTGACCTTCGGGCCACATGATGTTCTTGACTAGATCAATGTATCGTATCACTGAATCTTCTTGACCAAATCCTTTCGCTGCATCTCTAACCTTTCGTTCGATTGTGCCACCCAGAAGCTGATGCAGAACAACTACTACAGCACGTCCTCGTAACCAGCTGGTACCTTTTTGCAGCTCGAAAATCTCCAAGAAGATATCACAGATGGGTTTGACAAACGGCTCGGCTTCTCTGTCCTCGAAAGCATTGATTTCCGCTTCGGCTTCTGCTGCAGACGCAGGGTCCGATGAGAATTCGGAAGCATTAGGGTTCAATGGCACCCCACTCATCTGAGCAGTTGCTGCCGAGATCAGGTTCTGACCAGCGACAGATAGCTGATCGAGTACTGGAATGTTGCCCAAGAACTCTTCCATGCCATCTGTGACCGAGTTGTAAATTCTTGTCACAAAGTCTTTCTCGTCAATCTGGCTGCCGTTAGCACCAGATGTGATTCTTGATTGTGACAAGAAAGCACGGAGTTCTCGACTACGACAGATAGCCGGAATTAAGAGCAGAGCCTGCAGGTGGTCAGCGTCGTCTAGAAAGTGTTCGTCCACGCTGGTCTACATACCTTGAGATACTTCTCTAGGATCACCCGTCGCTTCTGCAAAAAGTCTTTTTGCAACGTGAAAAGTGTCTGCCGGCGAGGAAATTCGAGGTTTCTAACAGCAGGGAATCTCGCTCTCAAACGTTTGTTTAGCTCATGGAATTCGCTGTATCGTTTCGTCACCATCCAGACGGCAGCAGGCATTTGATCGCCTGCTTGGCGTCGGACTTCTATGACATCTTTCTCTCGTTAGTGTTAACCCCTCTTCTTATGGAAGATGTGCTTACAAAGTGCGAATTCATGACCATCTTCCTCTCTCCCAACCATGATTGATTTGATGTTGACTGCTGCTCTCCCGTACAGGCTGTTATCGCTTTCCTGGATTGTGTACTGCTGTTTTTGCATCTCTTTGCGATGTATCTCTCGCGCCAGACTTTGCTTGGATTTACGGAGGATTCTCAACTCAGCTGCGTTATTGGTCAACTCGGCCTTCTTCGTCAGAGAATCAAGAATGGCATCTTGAGCAGTCAAGCGATCGATATCAGCATTGAGAGTGTCAATGGCTTCAGTAAGTCCGAGATCACCAGGTGCAGCTTCGTGGATATCATCGTCAAGTCCCTTGTCTGCCAGATCAGAATCCTCTTTTTCGTCTTCGGCGAATTTCTCCTCTTCTCCAAACAAATCGTCAGCGAAGACTCCTTTGCTTGATGGAGCTCCCACCAATCCGAGAGAGGCTATACTAGGCTTTGACCTCGTTTGAACCAAGGTAGGCCTTGTTAAGTCCAAGGAAGCTCGTGGCGAATCATTATTTGCTGCGGTATTCTCGGCAGAGAAGATGGAACTGTTGTCTGGCTCATCCATGATTTGGTTAAGAGCGGCTTGCATAGCATCCACTACCTGAGCAGAGTCATCCACGGTATGATCTACGTCGTTCTCTAGATCCATGCTACTGAGAGCAGATACAGATCGAGTCATACGCTCATCCTCAACATCGTCATCAAAGAGAGGCCGTGGTCTCGAACCGTCCATAGACTGTCGCACCGGGCTAGCAATAACGCTTGGCTTGATAAAACTCTTCAGATCACTGGATGACATAGCCGGTCTTCTGAGCTCAGGGGCACGAGGCGACTTGGGGGAAAGTACAGCTACCGATCGGGCTTCCCGGTGAGACGGTCGATCTCTTTCGCCGCCAACTGACAGTGATCTTGACAGCTCGGGATATCCTTCCGAGGTAGCAGACATGATTGAACTTTCTTCCGTGGCGAGCCACTTGTAGAACAAGTCTGACTTTCTGAAGCTATCGAAGTGCTGATCCTTCATCTCTTCAAAAGCAGAGGTTTGCGCTCGGAGCACAGCACGCCGGGCAGAAACGTAGAGTCGAGCATCTGCCGAACTGCCAGCTCTCAAAAAGTCTCTCACAGCCTGTCTGTCGTGGTCGGGAACACCGAGCTCAGGTTTAGTGAGATAAGCTTCATACATTTGCTCGAGATCCATTCTGTCCGAGGCACTCCAGGGAGTATCGTGCGGAAGCTCTTGCTCTGGTTCATCATTGTCAGCTTCCAGAGGATTGCGAAAGCCATCAACGACAATCCAGAATTGCACCAAACGCATACGGCTCTTCCTGTCCATGTATTCCATAAAATAGGAAAGGCCCGACGCACTATGCAGCACTTCGCCCAGAGAAGCTTGGCTCAACTTGGAAGAATGCTCAACACTAGAGGCAGACGCTTTCACAGTCAATTTCGGCCTTAAGGTACCATTCGCAGTAAAGTGTGCGATCTTCTGATCCAGTATACGTCGTCCAGTCTCCAATCGCCGAAGATAAACAGGGTCTTGATCAGAACCTGAGGTGGCTTTTCGAACTTGACTAGTGATCTCGCTTCGAAAACGCCTGGCATCTGATAGGGTGGCACAATTTCGAGTTGCGCGAATAAATCTTTCGAATTGCCTCTCATTGTCGCCCGGTCTGAGACGTGGAAATTGTACTGACTTGGGATGCTGGGGGGCTGGTACAGCATGTTCATCTAGAGCAGCTCTAAGTTTGCGAACCGATTTGCGATCTTGCAGCATGGTACGTCCAGAATTCTCGATGAGTTGGTTGAAGAAGTCCGGATCAGAGAGCATCAATACCACAGGGGTCAAAACAGCACATGCAACAATTTCTTTGACCAGAGCGGACACAGCGGCACTACTCTTCATATAATCGGGCATGACAAGCGGCAGTATCTTTGCGACTATACGTCGCAAGTGCGTCTGCTGCAGGAGCTTCGTGTCGGAGAAGGCTAGAGCGGCAGCAGGGTGAAGCTTGCCGTCTCTGAATTTGGCGGCGATAGCGAGATCCAGCTCTTCTGACTCGGTCATGTCGCGAGACAGGTTCTTGCCTCTAACCAGACGCTCAGCGTTGTAGAAATCGCGCATGTGGTTGGTCAAGATAGGGACGATCCTTGCGACAGCAAGTTCGACCATGTCCAGTTGTGCTGTCCTCTTACGAACGTTATCCAGAACCTGCCTGATGGCGCGATCCACCTCATTTTGAAACAGCGGGCGTGGGCTGATATTCTTGTACCACACGGTGATGAAATCCCGAAGAACAAAGTCCAGCAGACCGTCGATGCTTAGGGAGACCTTTGCCGAGGAGGGATAGATGGGTGTCTTGTCGTATCGTGAACGCGTCTTCAAGGCGGCTTTCTCTTGGTTCCAGAGTGCTGGAGTAGTAAAGGCTGGGGGTACGAGGGTAGTCGCATGGTTGTAACGATGATTCGAGCCCTTGGAGGCAGTCAAGACGAGCAATACGAGGGCGATGAGGGTTGCGAGACAGCCCGCAACAAAGGCGTAGGGAATCCAGCGAAACGACGGCACCCAGTGCGTGAGCAGCAACCACGAGACGAGCGCCGCAAATCCGGCCGTGATCACATCCTTCTTCTCCAGGCCCATGTCGCTACCGATTCATGCTGTGTAGGCCGTCAGTTGTCCACTGTTGACAACCCGCACTTGCCCAAATCATTGAACACCCAAGGCCTCCGAATCCCCGGATCTGCAACGTGCGCCGCCGCACTCCTCCCGTCCAAGCCGTCGTCATGGCGCAGCGTGCGCCAAAGTCTATTTGTCTATATCATCCCGCTCGTCTTTAGGCACAGCTGGGAGCCATTGTTTGATGACATCGATTATGCCTTCTGAGACAGGCAGTATAATGGTATAAACAATCCTACGTCTACATATCCTCGTCGTCTGCACCCAGCAACTTGGCATAATCGTCCATCGATGCGAATGTCGGCAGGTGCTTGAGCTTTCTCTTCTTTTTCTTCTTGTTGTCCGCTTCGTCCTTCTTCGTGTCTTCTTCTTCCTTATCGTCTCCCAGACCCTCGAAGTCGGATGGTAGATCCTCGTCGTCGCCAAGCATGGCGTCTTCGTCTCCACTCTCCAACCCTTCGAAGCCATCGTCTTCCAAATCCTCGTCCATGTCTTCTCCCAGATCTGCCTCGTCCATGTCGTCTTCGGCGAACTCGCCAATCTCGACACCATCATCACCTTCACTGTCCGAGTAACCTTCCTCAAGGTCTTCCATGTCAAGGTCATCATCGTCGTCGTCATCGTCTCCCTCGATCTCGGGCCTCGATTCAACGAGAGCCTTCCAGATCTCGTCTTCGTCGGCATCGCTTTCTACATCGCTGTCGGCGGCATCCTTCTGCTTCTTCTTATCCTTCTTAGTGGGCTTGGCATTGTTGACCTTGGTGAAGTAATCGTGGAAGAAGACCTCGTCAGCTGCGATGTCCTCGACCTTCTTCTTCCAGAAGGCGTCCGAGTTGAGAGGGATGCGGTGAGTGGGGTCCGCACGGTCCTTGATGAGCACGTCAGCAGCATTTGATCCTGACATAGGCTGCATGATGGACGCTCCACGCGTCGTTGTGGATCCCTTGGTTTTGGCATTGCGGTAGACGAACCGGTCCAGGAAGTGCATCAACGTATGCTTGGTGGGGTCTGGCTTGGGCGGCAGTGTTGTCTGGTTTACTAATGCTTCGGCGAAGATTGCTACAGAGGGGTGGAAATGAGAAAGCAGAGGCAACACCTCCCACAGTGCGCTGCGATCGGCATTGCTGTGTTCCGGATTTCTCTTTCGTGCATCGTATCGAACTGCGGGGTTCGCGGTTTCTTTTGTCGATTCCTCAGGTCTGGACTCGCCGTCTTCTGGCGCATCGACAAAGTGTTCCTCCTCGTCCTCGGGATCGGCTTCGGGCTCGCGAATCATGTTCCTGATGGTAGGGAATGTAGCCTCAAGCTCACTAACCAGATACAGGACACCACACACGAAAGGTGCTTCGTGCAGGGTGATGGTCTGTAACAAGCGCTTTACAAAAGCCTGTACACGCTTGACGTTGACGTCTGACTTGAGCGACTTGTAGAGAAGGTTGAGGTACATGATCTGCTTGGAAGAAGTGATGAGACGGGGATCGAGGAGCGATTCGTAAAGGGTGCGGTAGAATCTGTCGGCGGAGAAGTGCTTGGTGGCAGAGATTTGTTGAATGAGCATCAGAGCCTGGATACTGGTGTTGAAGTTGGAAGAGTGTGTGACACGGAAGATGGTGTCGAGATGCTGTTCGAAGGTAGGGTCATCTGTTTTGGCGAAGGGGAAGGCGCGGTTGACACCAGTCAAGACTGCTGTAACCATCTTCTCGTTGAGCTCGCTGTCAGCAGCATCGGCCTGTTCCAAAGCCTTTGCCTTCTTTGCCGCCATCTTACCACCCTTTCCACCACCACCTTGGACCTTTTGGGCCTTGGCCTTAGCATGCGATCTAGGCTTCAAGAATTGGATGAAAAGCCCGAAGTAGATATCGAGTAGCTTGTTAGCAACTTCCGGTTCCTTGACACTCAAGATGGTCTGGTTCAAAGTGATGATGGAGTAGTACTTTGCGTGAGCGGCTTGTCCAGGACGGAAGAGCGATTCGGTTTCGATGGCGTTCACGATAATTCCCTTCATGGCCGGGTGTGTGTTCTCCAGTTGAAGCAAGAGATACGATGTGCGAGACGCGATCTTCTTGTCCTTGTCACCGAGCTTGTTGACCAACAACCTCAAAAGGTTCTCCTCTTGTTCAGGCTTGTCCCTCAACAGCTCCCAGACGTATGTGATTGCTCTGCTTCTTGCGTATTCAACCTCATCACCACACCAACTCTCCAGAATCTTGAGAAGTTCGAAGTACTGCTTCTTCAACCAGTCCTCGAAGGCCCAGTAGATGAGATGAGTCTTTTCGAGGCCATTGGGCAAGGGGCTTCCAACCCTCCAGACAGTGTGATGCTCCTCTACAATCTTGGCCAAAGCTGGCTGTTTCGTGAAAGCGCGCAGCTTGCGGTCTCCAGGGAGGACGTCACCCTGGCCGAGCAAATCCTTGATGGCAGCAACAGCCATAAGGGCCTGATTTCTGCTCTTCTTCTTTGCCAGACCAAGCAATGTCTCGAAAGCCTTTGTGTTGTGCAGCGGCGACTCCTGGACCAGCAGGGTCAAGGCTGAGATTTTATCCTCGAGAGTACCGGAAGCCATGATTGTCGACAAGAACTTGTGCGAGGACGAGGCTGAGTTGTTGTTTGCAGCATAGCTTGTGTTCTCGGATTCGAGCAGGGTGTATGCGTAGTCGTGGATTTCTTCGACCAGTCTCTGCGACGGCGGTTGGGCGGATGTGGACACGGGCAATTCGGACAAAGCAGTTGCATACCAGTCTGGTCTAGAATCGAAAATCTGGGTGTGGATTAGAAACGATGGTCCGAAAAGCAGCTTTGCAGGTCGCATACCAAAGCGGTCTTCTTTGCCTTTTGTTCACCACCTTCTTTCTTGGGATACTCCTTCTTGGGATACTCCTTCTTTGGGTAAGACTTCTCCGGGCGCGCATTGCCGCCACGGGCCTCTGAGGCAGAGCGCTTCCTAGTAACACCCATCTTTGTATGCTTCGCCGAAAAATGTTATGTTTTTCTGCAAGGAAAAACACGATGGTCTCTCACGTCTCTCACATGCGCCGACCAAGAAAATTTCCCCGTCAAACTCCGCGTCTTATCCCCGATGTCCGGGGAGTCTTCCATCCCCATTCACCATCATCCTCTGACAACATCAATCAATTCTCTCGTCAAACATACATCCCGTAGAAGCTGCGGATGTACTCTCACGCTCAGATTGTGAGATGCGCGCCTCTGCTTAGGGTTGCTGGTCGCGAGAATAACCTCCTTCCTCGCCATGCTCTCCAAGGGTCATTGAAACCATTACATGGACTCAGACACTCATCAAGCAGTGTACAACGATTGTCTCGCTTCTGGATTCCCACCGTTGGTGCAGAGCGAGCTCGAGATGCCAAAGACGAATCTCATGAGTTGCTCATCAGGGCTGGCTATGTGCGACAAGCCCACGCGGGCATCTTTCACATGCTGCCACTAGGCAATCGCGTGCAGCAAAAGCTCGAAGGCCTGATTGACAAACATATGGAAACTATAGGTATGGAAATTGCTGTTTTACGAGAGGTAGGTGCGATTGGCTGAGACATATGTAGGTGCTGCTAAAGTGTCACTTTCTACCATATCATCGGAAGAGCTTTGGAAGAAGACTGGCAGATTTGTAGGCCATGGCGGCGAAGTAAGTGTAATGTCCTATGTCTCATTACTACCTCTATGCTCTTCCTTGCACCTCTAGACGACCAGATTGCTCACCGTTTCAAGTTGTTCGGCTTCCACGACAGAAAAGATGCAAAGTTCTTGCTTTCACCAACCCACGAGGAAGAAATTACATCTCTAGTTGCCAGTACAGTACAGTCCTACAAAGACCTCCCGCTTCGCTTGTATCAGATTGGTCGTAAATTCAGAGACGAGGCACGTCCACGACAGGGTCTTCTACGCGGTCGAGAGTTTACCATGAAAGACCTTTACACATTCGACATCACTGAGCAACAAGCCAGAGAAACGTACGAAGAAGTTCGTCTAGCATACAGAGCATTCCTGGATGAACTCAGATTGCCATACCTTGTGGCCGAAGCAGACTCTGGAAACATCGGTGGCACTCTGAGCCACGAATACCATTTCGTCTCGGCAAAGGGCGAAGACAATGTTATCAGCTGCGGATCATGTGGCTACACTATCAACGACGAACTCGCCATTACATCAGTAGATCAACCGGAGCAAGTATCCGTTGAGCACAAGAAGCATCTACAACGCTGGATCGGAATTACCAAGGACAGAAAGAACCTGGTCATGGCATGGTTCCCCAATACCACCCAACAGCCCTCAGGGGACGAAGTTAAAAATGAGGTCAACCCGAACGTCATCAAAGCTTTGGTTCCAGACATCGACCTGTCTGTAGAGAACCCAATCGAGATCTGGGACAAAGCCAACCCGAGGCAAGAAGACGGCTCTCGCCCTGACGCTCAGATCATTGAAATCAACGACGAACGCCTACCTTTGGGCGACGATGCCGGAGCCAAGAGAGCAGAGATACAGCAAAAGTTGATGCCTCGCGAAGTACTCAAAGCCGGCGGCGCGTTCAGCAGCGTCCAATTTCAGCTCCGACCGAGAAAGGACAACAAGACCATGCAGCTCACACGCACGCTGACAGGTGATCCATGTCAAAAGTGCGGTGATGGTAAGGTCAAGGTCGACCGTGCCATTGAAGTCGGACATACATTCCACCTGGGCACACGATACAGCAAGCCACTCGAGGCAACATTTGTCGACAGCAACGACCGTCGTGTGACGATTGAGATGGGTTGTCACGGCATCGGTGTATCGCGTCTTGTTGGAGCGATTGCGTCAATGTTGTCGGATACCAAGGGTTTGAACTGGCCTGCAGCAATCGCACCCTTCCAGGCCGTTGTAATCCCTGGCAAAGGCAACGAGTCGGATGCGGAGGATGTGGCACGAAAGCTCAACTCCGTGGCCGACACAGTCATCGACGACCGCCAGAAACCAATTGGCTGGAAGCTGAACGATGCTGATCTAGTCGGCTACCCCCTCATCATCGTGCTGGGTCGTTCTTGGAAGGCCGAAGGCAAGGTCGAGGTACAATGCCGCAGGCTGGGCATCAAGGAGGAAGTCCAATGCAGCCTCGAAGCCTCAAGCACCCTGGAGCAGAGGATTCAAAAGTTGCTGCAGCTGCTGTAGAAGGTGTTGTAATACAAGATCGAGTGTAGTAGTAGTGTGTACTTTGTACAGATATCATGCGCATCCAAACTCTTTTCAGATTCTCTACTCCATGCCATCCATCAATTCTACACGATCCAACATCATGCCACGAAGACCACAGAACTCCTTGAGATAATCCCATTCCTCACCTTCTTCCTCTCCCCACTTGTCTTTGCTAGCGAAACCCCAAGCTTGTGAAATCTTGTCGATGGCACCGCGCTCCTCTTCACGAACCCAACGTTCCCATAATGGTACACCCATGGACCAGGTGACTCTGACCATTTGGTCGTTGGCTGTGGTCAGAGCAACATAACCAACAGTGCCAACAGCCATGGTATACGTCATGATGCCAGCCATGGCGATATTCGTAGCCATTGCAGGATCCATAGTGCTCTGATAGTCACTGAAACGGGTTGCGAGCGTGTAAGCAGCAGGCGGTGTCAACAAGAAACCAGTCAAAGGGAAAAGAGCACTGCGCAAAAACTTGGAGCGTTTGTAGGCAGTTGTGCAATATGTTGCGTCAATAGTGCCTAGGGCGAGGCTCAGATCGCGGCTCTCAATTGCAGCATCGATGGCCATATCAGCCACTGCTGGAGGCACGGAGGCAGATACTTTATTAGGGTTGGTCTCATCATAAGCAATGACACCAGACTTTGATGGGCGCGGTACAGGCTTCTCGCGATATAGCGTGAAGACGGCGGGAAAGGACTCTGGACGTTGTAGGAGGCATTGCAGTTCGACGTAGGATTTGAGGATGGCGGGGGTGATGAAGACGGGGCGGTAGATGAGCATGTCGAAAGCTTTTGTGGTGAGGGCTTCGATGATACGAAGCCTTGTGATTGAGGACTTGTCGGGAGAGTTGAGATTGCTGAGCAGAGCAGAGGTAGCCGTATTTTCTGCTTGCGATGTTGTCGGTTTCTGTGGCGAGTCTTTGGCATCGACGAGCTTTCGGGCTATGGACAGATATTCCCTCAAAGCTCGTTGGACAGCGTCCTCGTCTGGTACGGCGGGGTGATCAAGGACATGTCTGGCAAGCTCGTCGATGCGTGTATTGAAGTCGGATAGCTCTTTTTGCGACAACTGAGATGCAGGGAGAGTTGCATCTGCTACTGGGGCGAGACTGGAAGCGGATGCCAGCCATCTGCGTGGCTGTTGACTTGAGCCAGGAATGGATTGCGTATGTCTAGGACGGTTTTGGTTGTGTATAGAGTTGGAGGAAAGGGTACGAGATTGTTGCGCCAGGCGATTTATCGTGGACCATGGTGCTGCAACTTGTCGCGTGCTTGATTGACGACAGACTTGACATACGAATGCAGTACGCGACGGGGTGAAGGCTTTCATTTTTGCTTGTATCGTCATGGCAATCAATGGCCTAGAGAGGACGATGGAAAGTCGACCCAGTATGTCAGGCAGGTGAAGAATCTTATCTAATCCATCGTTCCAGTCGGCTTGATCAGCCGGGAGCCTTTGTCGAGTGACGACGCCGGCGGGCTTCAAGGTTGCTCAGCCATCATCGACACATTTCCACCTTCTACCAAACCCCAACTCGACTATATCTCAACCTCTCGCTATCAGGCACATTGACGCCTCTCTCCAATCGTCTACATAACTACCACAACTCGCTTCCACTTGCTACTGGACTCTGATCTCGCCGGCGCGACTTCTTACCCGCTGCCTCCCGTCACGCGCCCGTCCACTCTGTCAACTCCAGGTACCTAGGACCGCTACAATGCCGCCCCCTCCTCCACCGCCTCCTCCGCCCCCTCCAATGCCGGGATTCTCGGGAGGTAAACATATCGACTTCTAAAAGATACTCCCAGGACTTGTGCTGATCCACTGCTCAGGGCCACCACCTCCTCCCCCTCCTGGCGGAATGCCGAACAGGCCACCTGCAGCTGTCGCCCAAGGCAGAGTATGTCTTGCTGTCCACGTTACAAGCTACAAAAGCTGATCATATCCCAGGGTGCTCTGTTAGGAGATATCACAAAGGGCGCGAAGCTCAAGAAAGTCACCCAGATCAACGATCGTTCTGCACCTATTGTGGGTAATGAGAAGAAGTCGTCTGGCCCTGCCGCCATGGGCGCTCCTCCGGTGCCAGGAATGATGAAGCCTCCGGGAGGTGCTGCTCCTCCTCCCCCGCCTGGCGCAAACAGAGACCGTGCTTCGAGCGACGTGGGAGCTGCACCACCTCAACTAGGAGGCCTCTTCGCTGGAGGCATGCCCAAGCTGCGGAAATCTGGTGGTGTCAAAACAGGTGCGGATACGGATTCATCATACATGGGTGCCTCAGAAGCCCCCTCTCGTCCTGTTTCTGCTGCTCCTAGACCACCTGGCGCTCCCCCTCGTCCAAGTGGTTCGGCCCCTCCAGTCCCTCCGTCTGCGCCACCTTCAGCGCCGCTTGCCAATCCTGCCGTGTCAGCCATCAAGAATGGCCTGCGACCTGCTCCACAAACAAGTAGCTCTTCGCCTGCTATTCCTTCAAAGCCAAAACCGCCTCCAATCGGCAAGAAGCCACCAATGCCTCCTCCATCCTCGCGCAAACCCTCAGGCAACATACCACCCCCTCCTCCATCATCCGCTTCGCCTGTCCCTCCATCTGCCCCTCCAATGCCACCTTCCTCGGCTCCTCGACCGCCACCCCCACCTCCTTCGATGAGCGCTCCGCTACCGCCTATGAACAGCTCTCCTTCGTTGGCCGAAACAGCCGCGCGTAACGCCTTTGGTCGAGCTTCACCTGCTGCACCTCCCCCGCCAGCACCAGCTATGACACCTCCGAGATCGCCTGCGCCAGCACCACCTTTGCCGCCAGCAGCTGCACCCTCACCACCTAGACCGCCAATTGCGGCCCCAAGCCCTCCGCCAGCGGCAGCACCGTCTCCACCTCCTTCGGTAGCCCCCTCAAGACCACACGCAGGCTCGATCTCGCGATCGACCATGGATGCCTCAGCGTACACATTAAGCAACGGAGCATCTCTCAAGTCTCCAAGTCAGTCGTATCAAGGAGCAAGCGGAAGCAGAGGTGGTGGCGGGCGTATCACGATCGACGACACACGCTTCAAATTCCAACCAGATGAGACGCTTCCCAAGCCACGAGAGTTTTCGGGCGTGACCAAAATGTACCGAGCGGGTAGAGGCAGCACGGTACCATTGGATTTGTCGGCTTTCGAATAGTTTGGTAAACATGCATCGAGAAAGAGAGGTAAACTGGAAGTGACCGCAAGTGAAAGAAGGGAACTTGTGCATAGAGGGTATCGTACGAAAAGAGAGGAAATTCCAAATCAAGATTTCAGAGATGAAGGCCTTCTTCCTCCTGGTCTTCATGACTATGCTGAGCCAGTCTAGCTTCAAGCTGTGCCCTGAGTTCATCGTCGGTCAAGCGTCCGCTTTGGGATTGTGTCGGTTGTGTTTGTGTTGCAGAATCCCCGTTGACCATTCTTTCGCTGACCTGAAGATCCTTAACTTCGGCTTCTGACCATCTCATGCCTCTCTTCTCGACTTCGGCTCGTAGCAATTCGATGCGCTCGTTCATGCGGTTGATGACAATGAGATTCTCGTACATGGCATCCTTGCAGTCTTGGAATGTGTCAGGCCTCGCCTTCAGGAATGAGGAATGTTCAACCATACCTTGATCGCCTTCATCGGCGAACGGCACCATCTGTTCGTTTGAAGATCTGAGGTGGTTCATGTTGTTTCGCAGCTCGGCAACTTTGGAGTGCAGCGCGTCGAGGGGCAGCGACTCGAGTGCCTCTGCAAATCTCACCCGATCGATAGGCAGTGCTTCGTGTGACATGTTGGTTTCTGAGGGAGTCCTGGATGGTGAGGAAAGAAAGATTAGAAAAGATGGCAGCGGTGCATCACTTGCACGATCGTGGACAGGCAAACGACCATGACGCCGATCTGTGTGGTCCGAGCACCACCGAAACTCCGCAACTCATCATGGTCCATTCGTCGACGACGACATTATTTTTATATCTCGACTGTTTCAAAACTTGCCATTGTCTGTACCTCTGGCCCTTCTGCTTGACCATTGAGGGCTAGTAGACAACCATGAATCATGCACGCCCGGTTGTGATGCGGGCATCATGTTGCGCACACACATCACCTTTTGCGCCATCTCTTCTGGCTTCTGTTCTTGGCCATACCGAAGCTCAAAACCTCTCTAACTCTCTTCTGCGAGGTCGATTTGCTGTTGTCGCTGGCCTCCGCTCTTTCTCGGCTTGTTCAAAGCTCTCGGCCCGGAGTCGCTTCATTTCAAAGTCACCTCCTACAGTGCAAAGGACAGGTCGAGACACAACTCGGGACGGCTCACGGGGCACTCGAAGACGTCGAGATAATGCTTTTCACGCTCCTACATGGCGAGACTACGATCCAGCGGTCGGTATTCCTTTATTATCAGGAGAACTTGATCAAACCACGATTACCACCATCTTTGGTCCTGATATGCATTGTGATGATGGAAACCATATTCTGAGGTTGATGTATTACCGCAGACTGTCTGGCAGTCTCATCGATGTTGGTGTCGACTTTCCGAAGGAATCGGGCATCTCCTCTGAAATGGCCAAGAAGGCTCTAGACTACATCAGAACCCAGGACCCATCTTTTGACGAGAACGAGGCTGGAGCTATCTGGGCAGAGTCAGAGATCATGAGAGTCGAGGAGGAATATATGGCTCGCGCCGAGAAATTGGGCATCTACAAACGTACCGACAATGAGCAGGCACCGGACACTCAGTCGAGCGCCAGCACTTCCGACATCTATGGAGAGAGTGCCTTGGACAAGCTGAGGAAGGCAAATAAGGCAAGATGGATGGAGGAAGACCGAAAGAAGGAAGAAGCAAAGAAGCAGCAAGAGGCTGAACGAGTAGCTGCTCTCAAAGCTGAAGCCAGAGATGAGAACTCGACAGCTGACACGAAAGATGAGCCCGGAAAGATCTTCAGTCCATTTGACGAGATTGCACTTGCGCAACCCGCCCAGAAAGCATGGCTGGAGCCTGTGGAGCGTAAGCCGTGGGTGAAGTACTATGAAGAGCAAGCGACTATAATTAAGGACAACAAGATCCCTAACCTGTCTACTCTTCGACGATTGGGCCCCTCTGCTTTGGTTCTACTCGCTGTGCTTGGTGGCTGCTGGATGCTGACTGAAACGTACACCCCTCCTCCGCGTTCTGCGAGAATGTTCCCAGATGTACCACCTAGCGTTGCTACTCTCGGAGCCATCACTGCCATCAACTTCGCCGTCTTCGTTGCCTGGAGAATCCCCCCTCTGTGGAGGACAATGAACAAGACCTTCCAGGTCACCGCAGCGTATCCGTTCGCTATTGGAACCCTCGGCGCACAGTTCAGTCACCAGAGCATTCGTCACTTGTTCATAAACACTGTTATGCTTTGGCCTTTCGGCTGGATTTGTAAGTCCTGGAATGTGCGTCTCGATCGCCAAATCAGGCTAGCTAACTGGTACGCAGTGCATGATGATGTTGGAAGAGGAACTTTCCTAGCTGTCTACCTCGCTTGCGGTACTGTGGGCACGTATGGCTCTCTAGCCTTCAATGTGCTTGCTAAGCGCTGGATGAACTACAGTTTCGGTTCATCTACTGCCGTCATTGGCACTATGGCTGCAGCCTGTTTGATAAGGGCAAAGTAAGCGACTACCTAACCCTCTCCTCATTTCGATAGTCCCACTAACAGCCGGTGCCACAGCAACAATGTGACTGTCCTCGGCTATGAGATCCCCGACATTACCGGCCTGACCGTCCTGGGTATCATCGCAGGTTTCGAAATCCTCAGAGCTTGGAGGGGCAAGAACACCAGAACGGACTATCCTGGCCATCTTTCGGGCCTGGCAGCAGGTGTGCTTGCTGGCTTCTATATCCGCTACCAGACAACTGCAAGTCAGATGACTCGCAAAGAGTTCACACCTCTGCAGTCTGAACAGTCGACCGACTGAGAAATATGCTTGTATACCAATGTAACAATATGTAAGAATAATATGCGAAGTTGTGTAGGAGATCATCTCAGGGGACGTCCCAGTGGTTGGCTTCTTCTGCCTGGGCAGCAAAAATGAATGGAATGCCTTTCTCGTCAACGTCTTGGCATGAATCGATCAAGATAGAAGTATGGCTTTGCTTGGGCTTCACACTACCTTAACAATCATGCGCTGTATCGGAGCCGGAACAAATACTTCTAGTGAGTATGTTTATGCTCATCATACTGCGAACGAGTCAAATGGAAGATGTCGCTCTTGAAGAACTTTCGCATCATCGACATTCGTGTTTTGTGCGACTGTACCTTGGACTTGGCATTCGTAGAAGTTTGATAGCGTCAAAAAATTGGCACGCCGTCAGATCGGCCATTGCCCCACACGAATCATCAATCAACAACCGGGGGCCTGTGCGCCACCATTTCATCACCTCTCGACTTGGAAAAGGATAATCCTCGAAGGATAAATACAGAGCGGACGCTTCCTTCCACCGGGCATTAGACATGCTTCGGCCACCCACTCCATTACTGGACAATCTCTTCTTTTGACGCTTTATACAGGGCGTCTTGATCTTCTATTGCTCTGCCTTGTTGGTTACTACATTTCGGCCAAAGAGAAAAACAAAACAGTCAATCTTAACCCTCCTTTCTTTTTGCTCAAGACATTCTACCTCGGCAAACACAATCTATCAACACATTGAAGATCTCGGTATAGAGGTTATCAGAAGCGTAATTGTTGACATATTCGCCACATCTGGACTGGTACCCGGATCAGCAAGACCACAACTTCGGCCATGGATGCTAAACAAGACCCGTACACCTGGGAAGGTGCAACCGGATGGAGACGCTATCGTATGCTGAGACCAGGTCGTGGCATGTATCACGACGTCAAAAGACGACTGCCGTATTACTGGAGCGACATCAGAGACGCATTCACCTATAGAGCATTTGCCGCCACCGTCCGCATGTACTTTGTAAAGTGGGTGTCAAGCATCTATTATCGATTGAAAGAGACTAACAAGAAGTTTGCAGTCTTTTGCCGGCTTTAGCATTCTTGTTGGATATGGAACGACACACAGATGGCTTTTTTGGTGTCAATGAGGCGCTCTTCTCTTCAGCCCTTGCAGCAATTGTCTTCAGTACTCTGGCTGCTCAACCATTGACCATCGTGGGAATTACCGGATTGATATCCCTCTTCAACTACACAATCTACGATATTGCTGTAAGGCAAGGCATTGGCAATCTATACCCAGAATTTCTGGCATGGGTTTCTATCTGGGCCGCTATCACGCATTGGATCACTTCTTTTGGAAACTTATGCGATTACATGCGGTTCATCACCGATTTCTCAAGCAATGCCTTCGGCATGTACGTTGGTATCATCTACATGAGTGAGTGGCACCATTATCCATCAGACACAACTGCCAGATGCTTACTCTCCTCTAGTCAAGGGTGTGCAGGAACTCATTGCACAGTTCAGCCAAAGCACACATGAGGCAGGCTTCTTGAGTATCGTCGTGGCATTATGCTACTGGGCTACGGTTTATGCTTTGGAGATGTTGCCTCACACGGTAGTGTTTACTCCAGTCACCCGCAAACTGCTCTCTGACTATGCATATCCTGTAAGTGGTTCCATCAACATGACCTTAATGGAGACTGACATAAATGTTCAGATTGCCACCTTGTTCTGGACTGGATTTGTCCACATCCCAGGAACCATCAAGCAAGCAGACGTGCTCACGTTACCTCGTACCAGAGCATTCTACCCGACAGTAGACCGTAGCTGGTTGATTCATTTCTGGACTTTGCCCGTGAAGTGGGTTTTTGTCGCCCTTCCGATCGGTATCCTCGTGACATTGTTGTTCTACTATGACCACGTAAGCTGAAGCACAGTGTATCATATATGAGACCAAGCTGACGATGTGAATAGAATGTCAGCAGTATTGGAGCTCAAGCAAGACAGTACCCCCTGAAGAAACCTGCTGGCTTCCATTGGGACTTTGCCCTCCTCGGAGCCACTTGCTTCATTGCTGGCATTATCGGCATTCCTCTTCCAAACGGTCTGGTGCCCCAGGCTCCTGTGCACACTGACTCGTTGACCGAGTACAAGGACAAACTTGTCATCAGCCACGAAACTGAAGATGAAAATGGCCAGCCTATGGAGCGTAGACGCAAAGTCTTCGAAGCCGAGAGCGTCGTCGAGCAGCGCATCAGCCATTTTCTCATGGGACTCGCCATTGTCGGCACAATGACTGGCCCGCTACTCATTGTGTTGGGTACCATTCCTCGTTGTCTATTTTGTGGTGTCTTCTTCGTCGTCGGCTGGGGTTCCATTGAGGGCAATGGCATGACACAAAAGGTGATATTCTTGATCAAAGAGCGCCGCTTCATTGATCCTGCAGAACCACTCCTACAGGTTCCGAGAACGAAGATCATGCTCTTCCTACTTTTCCAGATCCTTGGTGTCGGATTCAGTGTCGCCATCTCGCAGACTATTGGCGCCATCGGCTTCCCTGTCATCATCATCTCACTTATCCCTCTCCGTTGGTCCGTCATGCCACGTCTTTTCACACGCCAACAGTTGGAAATCATGGACGCTTTGACTGCAGACTCGGACGTTGTACTGTGCAGCCTGGGTGGAAAACCAATCATGCCAGAAGTCGCACTCGAGAGACGGAAGAAGGGTATCACCTCCGTCGAAGAGGGCGACAGTGGCAACATGAGTGATAAAGAGAAGGACAACTCGACGGGAGATAACGACTCCGAGGAGATGAGAAGGCGTTTAGATATGGAGCAATCAGGAAGGACTACTGGGCCGTATCATTCGGGCAAGCATGACTAAGGGAAGTAAAAGTAATCAATACAGTATGTATATGGGTTGTAAATACATGGGTTCATAGATTATGACAACTTTGATAACATAACACCCAACACCCAACACCTGCAGTGGCTAATGTATGATTGCGCTCGTCAGTCTGTCAATACTTGACCTTGAAAGGTGTCAACACTGAGTAGCTGGTCCAACAAGGGCCATAAATTAACCTCCAGGCATATACTCAGAGTCATTATCGACTTCACGTTACACTTCGGAGGGCTAAAATATCAGGATTGAGCTGATTGAAGAGCTTGATAGCGAATCTTGTCGATTTGAGGTGAACCGTAGAGGGCTTTGGACCTCATCGACTGATGAGAGTAATGTTTTCATAAGCGGCTGTCCTGGCCACCCTGACCAAGAAACTACATCATGCGAAAATAGCGATGATCTTATGCATTTGGTCCTTTCTCCAGCACACGATACTTGTCAATGGTCTCCTGATCGAAGTAGGGAGGCAGCTGTCTCGCGAGTGAGTGGAAAGTGTCAGATGCATACGCACTGTTACGCCTCATGACCATATCGACAACCACATCCACGCCTACTTCTATCCCTCGTGGTTCCAGGACGTTTGCAAGTAGGTCTGGATCCCACTGATCCAAGACCAGACGATCGACTTGTCCAACGAGAATTTCGAGGATTTGGAGCGAAGGCGTGCAGATTTGTCGATGATCAAAGAGGTCTATCATAGTGCTGAGAATCGCTTCGTTTCCGTACACGGGCGAATTACCGGGGCAATCCTCCTCTGGAAAGTCGAAGCCGTCTAGGTTTATCCAAAGATTGATCAGCGTTCTGGGTAGCGTTGCTTTCAGGTCTCTCGTTGCGGTACGGTCGCCTAACAATACTTGCAACGGAACATGCAATGTGCTGAGCTTTGAAAGTCATGAAAGGGCATGTGGCCGATGATATGCTCCCAGTACTCATTCCAAGATCCAGAAGCCCAATGGTATTTCTCTATATGCAGATGGAAGGTCTCGAGTGTTGCTTTGACAGGAAGAAGTGCTTGTTGAAGTTCTGGCAGCCGCACGATAGCTTCTTCTGTTTCTGTTACCTCGTAATCTTTGACAGTGGTCCAGAGATCGTACTTCAGACTGCGTAATCTTGGACAAGTCTTGAGTACATGGGCCAAGTCGTGTTCGTCTAAGAAGGTAAAAGCGAGCTCGAGCGAGGTCAGATATATATTTACAGGCGGTGAAGTCATGTCTGGCCAAACAAACTTGCGACCCTCAAGTGGTTTCGGTATATTCAGCGAAAGACGGCGAACGTTTGGTAAGTGGAACAAGGTGAGAGATGAGAGACTCTCAGATCGTGCCTCGGGCGTTCGGCCTGGTCCCATGAAGACCTCGTCCTGAAAAGCACCAATCGAAGCCGTGGTGAGTTGGGTGAGACTTTTCGGAGTGTGAGGTCCGAGAAACGAAAACAATTGTTGGAAGCCCGCGCCCATCTCGACCGCCTCGAGGTTTTTCAAGTTCACCAGCAAAAGAGCGGCAAATGCACTTGGAGAGCCTTTATCAAGCTCTCCGATCCACTTTGCCTCTGAGCATTCAGTCCGTACACTTTCTCGCAGTATGCATCGTATTTGATTACTGTCTTGGTTTGAGAGTCCAGTCTGTTGAGGCTCGGTCCACACCGATCGAGGTACCGCACCGACAAGACGAAGACAGCGTACGAGACCTGCGTGCTCAGGGGAAGATATCAGCGTTCTCACCAAGAGATACAGTGAAGGGTAAGTCCTGTTTTGACAAGAAACCGTTGTCAGACACGAGCACCACCCACGCTTCCCAAACGTTTCTTCTGGATGGTATTCTGGTTTGCATGGTGCTTGTTCTTCGCAAGAGCAAGGTCTGCCATGTCTCTTGCACCAGAGTCTACGACCCAGGGTTTCACGACAGAAATACTGTGTGCGACGCCACACGAGTTCTATGTTCCTGTACAGTATCGGCGTCACAGACATGTACCAGGATTTCGAAACCAGTGAGAGTAGAGGCAGACTTTCCCTTGGAGTATAGCATAGTATTTGCTGGAACACCTCCTCAGGAACGGTCAGATGTCCGACGATGGGCATGCCCGGTCGACAGATGAGATGATTTCCCACGAAAGAAGAAGTTGGGATAGATACGACGAGAAGTTTGATCTCCTCAGATGGAAACCCAGGCATAACACACAAACATACCTCAACACGCTTGGGATGGTCGATATCACTGTGCGTGCCAGCGAGTCATAATTGATTGCACTGTGCGCACAGCGACAACTTTGGTTGCAGTAGATGGGTGGCCTGAGGATGGACCCAGATCTCTGGAGGAGGCAGTGCTGGTTATTATGCACGAGATGTTGGCCAGATAGGACTCGTTAGACAAACTAGAATTCGGATGAATGTTCTTAATGAAAGATCAAAAAATGGCTTCTGCTGTCTGTTCAATTGCAAAAAGATCACGAAGCAAAACGTACAGCAGCAGGGATTCCCACGTGGTCACCCACCGTAGTACTAATCTGCCGTTCAACTGCTTATGTATGGCAGAGCGGACGGGATGCCCA
>JGI24891J29808_1000059_pt1 | contig 155352 bp, 163 predicted proteins | sample FreactcultuFSWF8_FD_29808 | JGI IMG/M metagenome (IMG submission 29808) | reverse complement strand
CCTCACCTTCTCCTCTTCCGTATCAAGACGCGTGATTCCTTTTTTTTTTTTTTTTGCTTGTGAAGTCCTCATCCTCGATAATCTGTCTTGATTGGAAGCACAGCTGTCTGCAATTGCTCTGTCCTCACTATAGAGAGAAATAGTTTCGATGTAGGGAGACGGCATTGATGGTCATCTATTCCAGCCACTTACATCTTAACCACAGCTCTTTGAGTTCGCTTGAAATGGGGGCGAGATGGTTTTCTGAATCTGTCGGGTTTCGCCAGTGAGGATGGGCTATTTCTCGCACTACTTAGCAGTTGTGTCTTTTTTTTTTTTTCCTGAACAACATCTTGCAATTGTACTCGAGGCTGAGCAACTCTCGATCACTGGACCAGAGAGATGGATGACCATGACATGGCATTTTTGTACTGGGAAACACTATCCTCAAGAATGGAGGGTAGTAGCTGGTGAAGGCGGGCGCTTGTTTGGTGATAATTTTCAACCACTATATCAAGACTCGGGCAGGAATATCAAATCTTCTGATAAGGGCACTAGGATAGGGAGGAGACTTGCCTAGGCTAAGAGGTCTGGAGTTTTGCTATCGCTATGCTGCTACATCTAAATTCATGGAGGTTTATCTATACTCGTTACTTCCTCGCCATATGCTAGACCTTGTCACTTTCAGCCTATTTCTCGCGACCGCAGCCATGGGCTGTCCGGACTAGAGGAATTCACAGTGCTTTCCATTTACACTCTCAGCGGAAGGCCGCACTGATCTGAAAAACACTGTGCGTTTCTACAGCAATGCGCCGTGACCAAAGTTCTGCACATGGCAAGGTTCCTATTTGATTTTTCGCTGTTGGGTGTGATTTCTTCAGTCTAGCGTTTTTTGATGATGGCTATCTATCGCTCTTTGCTATCGTTGGACATATCTAGGTTCTTGATTGCTGATTACTGGTTGTTTTTGGTTTTATTTTCGTTCGAGTGTTTTCTCCACTACTCGTACGTATAACAGAAACTTGCTTGGTACATGGAATCAAGTAGTGACAAAAACTCGATCAAAGCCCTCGAAAGCTTGACTCGGACGTGGCAAAATCTACAATCTTAGATTACTAGCTACTACCCTTAATTAAAACGGCAATAGACAAACCATGCCAAATGTCAGTAGTATAAGATATGATCAGGCAAGGCAGATAGTGATACGGTGGACTCACAGTACGTTGACAAGAGATCGATATAGAGTACCAGACGAGAGGGAATAAACTAAACATTCAAGGTGAGAAGAGGGTTGTGGAGCGTAGATGCACAGTCTCGATAGAAACGGCGCTTGCTAGAACAAAGGATTAAGGCATGAAGAGTGAAATGCAGAGCGCGGTATGTTGAGAGCGTTTTGACATGGCTAGGAAAACACCCAACCGAAGTAGTACTGTACTTGAGATAGAGCGAGAAAGTAAACAGCGCGAGCCCAGAGGCAAAGCAGGATGAGGTAAAAAGTGCAGCGGGAGTAGCATGAAGGGGGACGAGAAGAAACCCGCACATGTGAAAGAGGAAATCTTCGAGGGGCTTTTTAGAATAGAAAAACCGAAATTCATTGTATGATATGCATCTCTATGTACAGAAGTGTTGTAATGCAAAATTTACTCCCCTGATCCCTCCCATGATATCTTAGAAAAATCAAAACCCGAAATAACACCACCTCATTAAGAAAGGCTCAAACCCGCGATCTATTTACAGTCCTTGACTTCTGCAGCAGAGCAATCATCTCCTAACATCTACTAAGCAGGAACAACCGATGTTGCGATGTAGACAGTAGTGGGAGAAGCAGTGGTGGTGGTGGTGGCAGTAGCGCCGGAGGTGACAGCCAAACCACAAGCCTGGGTGACAACCGAAGGGGCGTACTTCTGGAGAGCAGAAGGGGTAGCGGAAGTAGCGCGCTTCTTGAGGGCACCAGCAGTAGTGAAAGTAGTGGCCGAGACGGTAGGTGTGTAGACGACAATCTGAGTGGTGGCAGCGGCGAGAGTCAAGATAGAAGAACAGTAGCTCTGGAGCGTGGCAGAAGAGATGGCAGACTTGGCAGAAGCAACAGCGCAGGGGTATCTAGGCTGGCCGGGGTCGGTCTTGTTGGAGAAAGAGTACGAGAAGCCAACGGTGTAGACATCCTGGCCGTAATAGTAGCCAGTGTTCTTAGCGTAAGATGATGCCCAAGACTGGTCGTAGAGAGCGCAGTATTGGCCAATGTTGACCTTGTTCTTGTACAGGAGGTAGGTGTTGAAGAAGTTGCAAGCCTTGGTGAACTTGCCGTCCTGAGCAGTGGCACGAGCATAATTGGCCTGGCTGTTGCAGGCGGCTGCGCAGAGGTTGGCATCGAAGGGCTTGTTGTTGAACACGTGGGACTCAAGGAAAGTGTCATCACCAGTGCAGTCAAGAGGAGCGTTGATAGCAGCGTTGTTGAGGTAGACACCAGCGTTGTAGCCGTCAGGGGTAGCGATGGATTTGTTGACATATCCGTTGGATCCAGCAATAACGACCTGGAACTGATTTCTCCACTGACCAGCATTGTTTGCGTTATCAGATGTAACGGGACCTGACCAGTACACGCACTTGATCTGCGTGGTAGACGAGGGGCTGCTGCAGCTAGAATCGTCGGGGTTGACAGTGGGGTCACGCTCGAAGTAGATGTTGAAAGCCTGGCATCCGTTGATCTTGGTGCACTTGTCTGCGCAAGTCTGAGCGTTATACTCAGTAAGAAGGGTGTAACCCATGTAACCGTAGGCATTGTTGGATGCCTTCTGGTTGACAAAGGTGTTCACGTAGCCGGAAGGAATGGCTGTGGCGGCAGCTGCTGCGGTGGCCGATGCGGAGAAGTCGGGTAGAGCCAAGAAGGCAGATGCACTGTCGGGAGTAGGGACAGGGCCGGCGCCAGTGGGTTGGGTTTGGCAAGTGGCAACTGTGGCACGCTTGGCAATGTTGTTGTCCAGAGGGAAAGCATCACTGGGGTTGGCCTCAAGTGCTGAGGTGACAGCAGCTGCGGCTGCCTCGCTGGAGTAAGAAACAGTTGTGGCGGTGGCAGTAGTAGCAGGGACTGTAGCGTAGACTACAGGGATAGAGACCTCGGCGATAGGAGTTGCTTGGAGGACGACATCCCAGTCAAGGTCCTGAGCCTGGGCAAGAGCCGCAAAGGCGGCAGCAGCGATGAAGGAACGCATGTTGAAGATAGAAGAGTCGAGAGGAGGTTGCTCTTGATGATGGAAGAGATAGTTGAGTGAGGTGATGATAGAGATACAACGTGCGAACCTACCTGATATATATATCCACCTACATACCTGGATGATGTGAGCCCTTCGGACTAGCCAGACCCCATTGTCCCACGTCCGCGCTTAGCTTCGGGGGCAGCGAGCTGAGAACGACGCTTGAATCGTGGAAAGCCACGAGACAGCAGATGCCAGGGACGATTCGTGGTAGACAAGATCTCAAACTTCGAGTCCACTTTTAGCGAAGTCTTGTGGCGCATGTGGGCGCAATGCATAGTGGTCAGTTATGGCCCAGGGGCAGGCAAAGGTTCCGGAAGCCTTCAACGGTATATCCACTTGGTGTAGACAAAGTGCCGGGAGCGTTCTTGTCACACGAAGACGGTGCAATCGAGATGAACCGGCCGTTCGTGGGGTGTAAACTCCCCCAAAATTTCGCAACGGTTCATCGAAGAGACGCTACCCAAGGCTCCCCTAAAGCTGTTAATGTGATTGAGCCAGGCAAAAGGTCTCCGGCGGCACGAAAAGGAGCAATCCCAACCGCACAGCGGCTTGGACGAAGACTCAGCACGGACTGCCGTGCATCCTCATGTGCTCAAAGCGGACTCCGAGTGCGGGATACAATACTGGCGTACCGCACGGCATCGCCGAGAAGAGAAGTGCCAGCACAGAAGCGACACGAGACGACCTGTTCCTTGAAAGGTCTCGGTTCAGGTTGCTGTGCCATTTGCACAGAGAAAAACATGGTGAAAACCTGGAGATGTCTCAGTTTGACGGCTTCTGGACTGTCCGAAGCTCGCCAAGAAAAGTTACTGATTGGTCCGGAGTTCGACGAAGTGAGACGTGAAGACAGCAGCTGAAGGGCCGCGCACTGCTTCAGGTTGCTACGAAAAGCCGGTGAGAGACGAAACTCGACAAGACCGTCTTTCGGCGATGGAAAATTCTTCGTTGTGGTATGACTTTGAAGTGGTGGATGGTGTCGGTGAAGCTTTGATTGCGACAAAAGCCCTCGGCGTCGCCTATTCAGCCCACCTCAGAGCAACCACGGTCTTTCGACTGGTATAGCCGGTGCAGGCTGTATTCTCAGCTTGACGGTCAAAGCGATCCGATGTACCAGATCAGGCGAAAGGTCTTCGGACTTTCCAGCTTGGTCTGAGTGATGCTGTCGCACCTGCTTGAGGTGTAGGAAGGATGAGCTTGGCGTCACAAATTCTGGCGTACCTGCCTACTCACGGCCACAACTTCTGGCCACTCAAATCTGCGTGTCGCGTTGGCGCCTTGCGTCGCGTCGTTTCTTCCACCTCACCTTCAGCGCAGCTCTCAAGTCTCACTGCCACATACTGCAGCCAGGTGTGTCTATTGGCAATAGTTTGTTCATACCTTTAGCCGTCTTGTGGCCGAACCTATCATTATTCTCTTTGGAGAGGATACGTTTTGTCGCCGGACCGCTTCAAGTAGAGGCAAATTGTTGTTGGTGTTCACGCCGATGCTACCGAGCTTTTTCTTCGCTCACCTCATTTCTTCCTTGTCACCAGAGTCAGGGCTGCTCATTTTCGCTGAAAGCCCGGGTGGGAGGGTTTCCTGATTCATTCAGGGGTTCTCCATATCTGCTTACCGTATCTAAAAGCACTCTTCCTTGTTACAGGCATGCCAGCTGCTGCGAGCGACGTCTGGAGGTCGCGTCGGGCCGCTTTCATCCAGAACCCTGCCCTTGACCATGGCTGCGCCTGCCAGGTTCGCTTCCTCCACGACAGCAGTAGAGGCGAAGCATCCGTATCACTGCAGTATGCTGCGAATCTTGCCGAAGTTACTGTTAATCCACGACACATCGTTCTATTCATTCGCCCATCACTCGTCGAGTCGTGTAGGATAGTTGAAGAAGAGGCATTGTCGCCGTACTTGTTGCAATATATACCTTCTACCTCTGTCTCTGGCCCAACCGATGTCTTGACTGTTGCTCTTACTCTTAGATCTCATGGTGCTTTGCACTACCCGAAAGAGCTTACAAGCGTCCGTGCCGACCCAACTGAGGTTGACCTGGCATCGTTCGCCGAAATATGTCAAGCAACGACTATATACCTCCACTTCGCTAAGGCTCAATTTGATGATCAAGAGAAGACACGGTTACAACATCTGGTGAATGGTCTCGACAATGGAGGTCTGTCGGCGCCGCCACTGAACCTTGGCCGAGAGGATCGCGGCAGAGGCTTGCAAGAAGGTACATGGGAGGTATTCAGCCCAAAAGCTTCTACTTCCAGCCACGCTCAAGCATCATCTGTGCTGGGCAAAAGATCAAGACAAGGTAAGACACATATTCGAGCTTTCCGTCGACATTACAAGTCTAGGCGAGTGTTGTCGCAATGCAGCAAGCGGTTTTGATGACATGTCTGACCACCGAGTGCCTGCCTGAGGTAGCCATGTCTTCGGGGTCTCAGTGAATACGAGTGTCGTCGTCACAAGCCTTAAGCTGTTTTATGGCTGGAACTCAATTATCTTGGCTCTGTAGATGCTAATGTTCACTACCAGCCTCTGCATCTTCTCCTGCTGAACCTTCAAAACGACTTGAAGCACATCACTATACGACTCCGCCTCCCTATTCCCCTACCGATATCGACCCTCTAACGCCTACCACCAAGTCCATCAGTCCAAACTATATACGTCCCACTGTCTTCACATTACCCCCCTATCGCAGGAATCCGGTGTCCTCAAGCAGTGATGCCCAGATATCTCTCCTTGCTAACATGCTTGCGACTGTACCTCAGCACGTGCTTCGCGAAGCAATCATTCAGTCTGGTCACCAAGCTCTGCTCGGTATGTCAGGTACCCTCAAGCCAAAAGTTGAGGTACCCTGTGTGAAGGTCGCCTCGCCCCGAGCCAGCCGTCTCTCTAGCCCTCGCCTTCGTTCCCTAGTCAAAGATGTATTCACTGCAGAATTCGAAACTCGACTTAAGTATCTCGTCGAGTCTGGCCTACCCCTCCACACCAAGGATGCTATCGAAGAGATAATGGACGAATACCACAATCAATTCCACGTCGACTGCGAAGCCGCGGAAGCTGCGATCCAAGAGAAGGTCGAAGATGCCTCTTTGGAGGTGAAGATGGCACTCGATGATGGCATGAGAGAGATTGAAGAGCTGATCGAGGAGCATATCCAGAAGCTGGCAGATGGATATGAGACCATCGATGGTAAGGCTGAACACGAACTTGATAACCTAAGGTGCTGGTTTGTCAAATTCGCTCGTACTTTGTTCTTCGAGAAGCGGACAGAGAACGGTCCAGCGAGGCATATAGCAAGATGTATTTCTATATAGACACGATCAACAAACATTCCGCATTGAAGGATGCCCCATTCAAGGCGCAAGGCTTCTGGCCAGCTGGTATTATAGAATCTCACTCGAAAACACCTTCATGAATGGTTGCGTGGCCCAATGGCAAGGCGCTTGACTACGAATCAAGAGATTCCAGGTTCGACCCCTGGCGTGATCACTCTTTTGCCTGTCTGGATCAAGAAACTGGAAACCTTTTTTGGTTTGCTCGGAGAATTTTTTTGGTGGGCTTGGAGAAGCACAGACTTCGTTGTCGGTCGCACTTACCGCCGAAATTCTGCCCGCTTCTCCAGCTCCTCCAGGGAACCATCAGTCATTGTGCATACCAATATTCTATAAACAGACCTCAAGGTTCGCTTCTGATTCTTGATACAGTACAAGTAGGCTTGTAACTTTCAATGATTTGTTTTTTTGCGCATGGCTGGGATCAAGCAATCAGAGCCTCGCGGCTGGCGTAGCGAATCTTCAAGCCATCATGATCGGGCTCAGCTGAAGAGCAAGCGCCGACCTCAAGCCCTCCGCAACTTCCCCGATTCGCTACAAACCACTCCTTCTTCCCTTCTACTATATTTCTATTTCACGAGAGAGAGCCTAGAATCGTGATCACAGCTCCTTGTGATCGCAGCCCCTTTTTACCACTCGTGTGTTTGGGTTGTCCCAGCGGTTCATGTCAATAGACGAAAACAAAACCCGGGGCCGCGCGCGAACCTTCCCGACTACAGCACAAGCTACCTTTTTTGCTCTTATCGCTGCCGCTTTTCTTGGGAGGAGAAGTCTATTTTCTCTCTCCCAACTTCCAGGCCGCCGCCACAAAATCAATAGTATGGGTTTTTGCGCTTCTCGCGCTTGCTTGCGTGTAGGGCCGCAAATCCCCAGATACTCCAGTTCAGCCAATGTCTTTCCCTACAGGGCGTGTTGTGCGAGGGTGGAGTTTTGAAATTTTGCGTCCCTGACAAGGCTGGATTATCATGCGCTTGGCGCTTCCTTCTGCGATCGCAAATGGTCTTGACTCTTGGTCGCGGCTCGTCTCTGCAGACTTGCTTCTTTGCGCATTGGTATGGGATTTCTTGGTCTTTTTGATCGTCATCTGACGTCTTTTTTGGAGCGGGTGTTCCTGCATGTATGATGCGTGCTGGCCCAGCTTTTCACGAGTTGGTACCTGCACATCCGGCATCTACCCTACTCTGATTGTTTATTTGCACCACAAGTGATCTTCTTGATCACCACATCACCGTATCACTCCATCGCTACATCGCACAACTTACAAGAGGGTTCTCTTTCTCGCGCACACATCTTGGCCCAGACCGCGCGTCCGAAGTTTCTTGGACATATTCTTATAAATGCACCAAGGCAACTTAACCTTCCTCGCAGCAACAGGGCTTTTTCGGTGCTCGTGCCCCTTGGTCCATCCGCTTGGGGGGGAAGGAATAAGGTATTTGGGTACCGCACCCTTGCTCTACTAAGCCCGAAATTAGCTTCGGCTGGGCCATTTCACACTATTGAAATCTGTGACCTATGGCACTTTTATGTGTCACTGTGTTGCAAGGGGTGTGGTAAGTCTTGTTGTTGGCAGGAAATTCTTGGTGGCCAACGACTGTCGTGATGGCAGACAACTCCGCAAAAGTGGATGCGTAGTGTTTATGCCGTCCCGTTTGAAGGATTTCGATTTATGATGGTGATGGGATGGTTGCTTTCAGCTGTGGTTTTGCTGGAAGGATCGATCGCGATGGGATATGGAAATTGCGACAGATGTATGAAGTGGGTGGGCTCACGGACGTTCAGCTCCTGCCATCCCGCATAGCAATGTTGGGGATTCTCTTCGCCTACATCTTGTTTGTATGCTAGAAGTCTGTGCTGACAAGGAATACGAGATGCAGTCTGCTTTCCATTCCAAATCAATCTTATCAGAGATTTTGCACGATGCTTTGTCTGGCAGGAAAATGGAGGGGAGATCAGATATGAAAGTCGGGTCAGGGTGACAAGTCTGACAAGCACTAAAACCGCATTTTCGTGATTACCATGGCGACTATGAGCTTGTGTGCTTCTGTACCTCTTCAGGTCGATGGTCGTATCCAATTTCAGGAGAACATTAAGCCTTGAGCTTGTGGCACCAACATAGCTGTTGTCAGAGATGAAAATCGCTTTTCCGAGATGCATTTTTTGAAACGCGAACAAAAAGTGTGCAGCTCACACTCAACTTACCACATGTCTCAAAGTCAACGACAAGCTCGCTAGGAAGAGCCTACAGCTTTGCCAATCAATTGTTCGGCGTCAGTTTCGACTGTTAGCCATATCTTAGCTCTATGGGATCTGGAGAATGGGCATCGAGGATGGGAGCCTCGACAGACAGGGTCACACGGGCAGCCACAGCCAAGAGAACAGGGTATCATGCTCAACACTCCACCATGTCGATCACAAAAAATCGTGATATCAAAGCGCATAGGAAAACTCGGAAATGAACATGCATAGATGAAGATAACTCAAGTAAGGAGTCTGTATTCACCGAATATCACAAGTCTGACAAAACGCGTCGACACGTCTGACTCGTGTCACGACATCCAGGCAGCAGTCGCGCTAATCCTTCAAGAAACGATTCATCACACGAGTTGAATTCCTAAGCATACTCCGTTACAAGCTTCAAGCAACCATCGCCGCATAGAATCGATTCACCATGGAACTCCCCGACCAAATGCTCCTCCTGGAGCCTCTCCATTGCACAGCAGACGAGATCATGCAACAAGGAGCCAGAAACCCTACAGCCGTCCAGAGATATCTCGACTGCCTATCTGATGGCTGGCTCGGTCAAGCGCTAATCGAACGATACACATACGGAGAATCTCCCGATACACCTCAAGGAATGCTGCAGACCAATGGCATCATCGATGGAAAATTCGTCGAGTGGTTGAAACCTGTCAAGGATGAGATCAAGGATGATCTACGGGAGATTCTTGAAGGTGGCTATGAAGACATGATTGCAGTCGAACGAGATATTTATGAAAAGGCGATGGAAGACAGCAATGATCCTGGGAAAGAGCTTTTGAGCGAGCTGGTCGAGATGATTGATAAAGGTCTTCAGGTACGACGGCCTGCTGATAAGAGTGTCCGGCCAGCCTTGCTAATCTGAGGATAGAGTATGCCAAAGATCCTGGTGACAATCAACACGTTGCAAGGCAAGGAGATTGCATCCTCGATTGAGCTGAAATGGTCCTACGGACTGGAAGATGCGATTACTCGGCTGAGTACAAAAGTCCTCGAGAAGGAAATCGTTGGTACGGAGATCAAAAAGTCTGGTCGCGACTTCCATATCTTGTATCAAGTTGATGATGCAGCGGAAGACTCTGTAATTCTAGCTTTGGTGGAGGAAATGAGAGAATGGGGTTGAAAAGATGGCTTGAATGCATGGATAATCGGAACAGTCACCGCCTTCTCAAATTAACCGGTGGCAATCAATAGGAAATCCAAGGAAATATGTGTGATGGCATGATGTTAAGCGCAAAGGCGGCACTTTTTTACATTGACATGAATACAGCCACTTCCCAGATACCTATCTCTGACACATGGGGGAGAAGCATGTTTCAAGCTACTCAGAGATGGAATCCCAATTTCCCGTCCATCGAAGCAGTGCGAGAGCGTAGAAGATCGGTGGTTCGGAGCAGAAGAAGGATATAGGAATTTCGTTCTGCTTATCATGTGACAGCACCGCGCATGGACGCGGCAGTGCTACACAGCCCAGTCTTATTTGAAGAGAGAACGAAGTGCCCCTTAACACAAACCATGCACCTGCCTTAGAAAAGGGCAAGGAGCAGCAGATCACTCATTGCCATGGAGATATGAGTTTGGTAGTACACCACCGCACCTGCGCAGGAAAGTTTTGTCGCGCAGCTCTTTGAAGAGGAGAGATGGCAACGATATCCTAGAGTAAATCGAAACGGCGCGGGAGCGTCCATCAGTCAGGTTGGTGGCGTGTGGAGAGAAGATAAGCTCTCCTTGGGCCGGAAGAAACATAGAGAAGGGCACGAAGGTGTGAAATCCCACGAACACAAGTGAGCTGTGAAAGGGCACGCGCATAAAAGCGGGAGTGCTGTAACGCTGACTACCTTTGGAGAAAGTATGGGGCGTTATTCGGCGTAATACACATGTCTTCGTTGGAAAGGGCAAGGAGGGCAAATCGTTCGCTGCTTCGAAGACAAGCCCTTGCTTGAATACCATCGCAAGGGCGCGGAAGTGTTTGGTGGTACAGGTGTGTGGTCAGGGGAAAGCCTCAATCAAGCTGCGCTGCAGTCACCTCTGCGATTACATGGACAGCGTGTTGTCAGGGTGCGCATGTATCCAGTAAGCGCTCCTGATGCGAGTGGCTCCGCCAACTTCCTTGCCAACCTTTGCATTAACTGATGGAAGAAGGAAAGGCTATCTCAGCGATAGAAGACTTTTGTAGTAGCTTGAGGGTTTCGAGCTCCTTCACTGACCTCAAAGCATGTTTTTTTCGCCCCCAAGAGAGTTTGTGCTGACATGAAGAGACGTGAGAGATCTACACTGTACTTTAAAGAAATTGTCTGTGATTATCTCAAGTGAGTAAGACGCATCAAGTCGTTGGCGATATCCACAGCAAATCCTTCATCATTGATGTCTCTCTCATCAAGCACAATCTTAATTCCTGTATCTTGGAGCCCAGATGTCAAGGTTTCAATTAGTGCATCATCAGCATCTCGATCCTCGAATGCCGCTCCTGGTGTGGCGATCATACTGATACCACCCTTTGGTAAAGTGATTTGAACCATGCTGGGTTTAGTGGCAAAGCGTTTGACTTTGTCTACGATGAACTCGCCAATAGCCTTACACTCGTCCTTCGTCGTCCGCATCAAGGTCACAGTGGGATTATGTTCGAAGAGCTTCCGTTGTTGATACTTCTCCGGGACTGTTCCCTTGGGCCCAAAGTTGACCATGTCGGTAGCCCCGAGAGAGATGATGGTTGGAATGCCCGCCTTCAAGGCTGCTTCGAGGCGGTCAGGTCCAGCACTCATGTTTCCGCCCATGAGAAGATCACAAATTTCTGTCGTAGTCACGTCGAGCACAGCATCAAGGCGATCTTCAGCTATCAAGCGCTCCATTGCCTTGCCTCCATGTCCTGTGGCGTGAAAGACATATGTTTCGACAGGATGATTCGATTCGAGATGTTCGCGAATCTTGTCGACACACGGAGTCGTGACGCCAAACATTGTGATTCCGACTCGCAGTTTCTGGCGATCCATGGTCGTCTCGGATTGCTGTAGTAGCTGTTGTTCGTACGCTGCGGACATGCCGGCCACAGCAGCCGCCGAGTTGTTGAGAATAGTTTTCAAGAGCTCGTTAGTGCCTGCAATGTCCACAACAGAGTACATCAGGGTGATGTCGGTCTCGCCGACGATAGGTCCTGTATCTCCTGAAGCGACTGTACTGGCGATGAGTTTGGGTAGTCCGATCGGCAGAGTCCGCATAACAGCCGAAGCCAAACTAGTACCTCCGCTTCCTCCCGCACTGATGATACCATGGATTGGCTTTTCCTTATGTAGCTCCTCGATGCATAGAGTTGTGCAGCTAATCATGAACTTGATAGCTTCGCCGCGCGGAAGGTCCTTCAAGGTATTCCTGCCGTCCTTTGGGCCGAATCTTGTGACAAGCTCATTCTGTGAAATAGTGATGGCTGTATGCTCAACAGAAGTACGACCGCAATCGATCAAGGTGATGGTTGTCTCAGGTTGGGCGAGCGATAGCAGCCGGGAGTGGAGATAGAGTATCTCCGGAAGTTTGGTGTCCAGTGTTCCTAAGAGAACTATGTGTGGCATTGTGACGGGAAAGAGGAAACGGAAGACAAAGCGACCTATCTCGAAGCCATTGAACTTGAGAAGGTCTTTCTTCGAGCGCGAGGTGATGGCGTCCTTGTCGCGTCGGAGGAGAGGTGCGGGGAGGTTGGTGATGTTCATGCAAGGTTGCGTCATGATGATCGGCAGCTTGACTTCGAGTCCTGAACAGCTTCCTCCTTCCATGTTCTTTTCTCTTCCAACCAGAGCTAAAAAAACAGCCTGAAGCCTCCAAGGAATCATCATGGCACCTCCAACAGATCGCAAGCAAATTCTTGACAACTTCCGCAAGCAGATCGATGCTGGAAAGCCTATTGTCGGTGCAGGTGCGGGCATCGGCCTTTCTGCCAAGTCGATTGAAGCAGGCGGCGGCGACCTAATCATCATCTACAATAGCGGACGCTTCCGAATGGCGGGTCGAGGGTCTTTGGCAGGACTCATGCCTTTCAGCAATGCCAATGATGTCGTTGTTGATATGGCCAAAGAAGTGCTGCCTATCGTGGAGCACACCCCCGTCATAGCCGGAGTATGTGGCACCGACCCTTTCAAGGACATGCCTCGATTCTTGTCACAACTCCGCGACTTGGGCTTCGCTGGTATTCAGAATTTTCCTACTGTGGGCTTGATCGATGGCCAGTTTCGTGCGAACCTCGAGGAGACCGGCATGGGTTACGACAAAGAAGTCGAGATGGTACGACTGGCTGCCGAGATGGGTATCCTGACAACACCCTACGTCTTCAACGTCGAGGAAGCCAAGGCCATGGCTGGTGCTGGAGCCGATGTTGTTGTCGCACATATGGGCCTTACAACCAGCGGCACGATAGGCGCTCAGACTGGCAAATCTCTGGAAGACTGCGTCAAGGACGTACAAGCCATCAAGGATGCGGCTACAGAAGTCAAGAAAGACATTATTGTGCTCTGCCATGGCGGACCCATCGCAAAACCGGAAGATGCGAAGTTCGTTCTGGAGAGAGTCAAGGGTTTGCACGGCTTCTTCGGCGCCAGCTCGATGGAGCGCCTACCAGTCGAAGACGCAATCAAGAGTGTGACGGCAGAATTCAAGGATATTGCAGTACAAAAAGCGTAAGGAAGCCTGGTCGAGATGTCAGCCAACATGCCAACTCTTTGCACCCGCCCACGTCGGGCTTGCTCAAATCTGCCATGAGGCCGGCCACCATAGAATCTACGAATCATCAAGTACACAACCCAACTCACGAAGTTTTGTGCTCTCAATGAACGACTGTAGTGTCGATGTCGGCGATAGCCGTCTCCTATGACAGTTGTGCGCTTCGATTTGCGCAAGTTATGACGACTGATTGGAAGCTCCTCCGGTCACGAGACCAATATCTGCTTCCGCGCCGCTGTAATGCCTCGGCCCTCAAGTAAAGCACTTATACAGGCCAGCTCTCAGATACGCCAATATCCACCAACAGTACGAGCGCAAGCTATCAAGGCGCTCCTAGCTCCCACTCCAAGACACAATGGGGGACAACGAACTATCAAAGCGCTGGAAACGCCCCAAGAAACGGACCACCCCTGTTTTGGAAAAGATTCTCGTCCGGAACTTCAATGGGAGCCGCGCCGAAATTCAGAGATCCCCAGCAGAATCAGCTCAGGCCAATCTTGAGGACACTCTCACCAGGTATGGTGGATGCTTGATCAAGCAGCTACGCGAAGAGAGCTTCTTGCCCGAAAATGGGTTCTTCCGCATGAATGACATTGTTGAAGTGGGAGGAGCTGAATTGAAGCTGAGCGATGGCAATCGGTTCCTGCCTAGCACTCAGATAAGGTTTCTCGGCTCTTACTTCCCTGCCATTATTATCAAGGTCGTTACCGCCAACCGATACCACAAAGTACTGGAAGAAACACGTCGGGCTATGCTTACCATGCTTGGCAAAATCCGCGTCGCTATCGTTATCAAAATCGAGAAAGCTCCTCCGAGAGCGGCTGAGCCATCGGGCACGTCAACCGACAGCACCAACGCCAGAAGCACAACAACTCCGGAGGACGAGAGGTTGTCGATGAATGACCGCATCACGGTGAAACTACTCCAGCTCTTCCACACGAGCGGTAGCCAGCTGGTGCAACTGCATATTTCCAAAGAAGAAGTGTTTCCAAAGGTCCCGGATACTGTGTTCGTTCTCACCTGGGACGACATCTGTCCGGATCCCTGGCCGTACAAAGACGTATCACCCCCCCTCGCCCAATTGCCGCTCAGGGCTCTCCATGATCTTGCGCTGAGCTACAGGATCAACGGTACACCCCACAGAGGTCGCCCACGTAACATGGACCACGTCTATCTCCCCGATGTGGAATTTCGTGAGATAGATTACACGAGGCCTCCACGACCATGCATAACCTCGCAAATGCAACCTCCACCCGGCTTACCACCGCGGTCTCGGCCTAGCTCATCATCGCAGTTTGCATCTACATCACCATCGCATCCTCCTCCTAGCTCAGCGTTGCAGTCGCAGCTCCCATCTGGTCTACCACGGCACATTCCACTTAGCCCGCTGTCGCAAGTTCGCAACAACTAGTGCTCAAGAGCCGAACAATATCTTCCCTACACCCGTGCACATCCGTGGAAGCCTCGGGTCGATCTTACTGGCCCCGTGGATGACATGATGTGGATGAAGAGAAAGTCTGAGGATCATCGCGATAAGACAAAAAATACTCAATACATTTCAACAATTGCGGCAGAATATGACATGCCATCCCAACTCTTTATACAACATAAAATTAGATCATTCTTGCCTTTTACCAATGCCATCATTAGCCCCCTGTCCTTACAGCCCCAAAAAGCGAGCAAGTATTTACAGCTACCAACTACCCTCTATTACAACAGACCCTTTTGTACCATCGCATCAGCGCACAAGTGCTATTCACCGCCACCTCTGCTGGTAGGAGATCATGCACAATAGCACTCCACCACGCAGACCTCTGCAATCATGTGCGTAGCCAGTGCGGTCAGAAGCGCCTGATCATAGTGCGAACAGCACGTCCCGGGTCACTCGGAATTGAAATTGATATTGATCAGAGTGCACGTCGTATGCGTGAAGTGGAAAAGCACAAAGCACAAGCACAAAGCACGAGTAGAGGTAAAGTGGAGATAACGCGCACTGAGCAGACCTTTCGGCCTTGGTATTCAACTCGACAAGTTTTGATCTGAGCAAGAGAGTTTAGAGGGGCAACCAGCTTGAAGCTGTAGATGGTCTTGTTTCACGTTCGGAATCTAGACATGATGAGCAAACGTTGCACAAGGCCTTGGGAAAAACGGAATCAGATCAAGCTGGAGATTGTCAAATTCTTCTATTGTGTTCTGCCACGAGCTCCACGAAATTGTTCATATGTTCCATCACTAAAGTCTCTCCAGATCTTCGAGATGGCTAGATCAAAATCCCAAGGACGGCATCCACTTCTTCAAAGTATTAACCATCTGCCTTGGACGAGCATTGTAGAAAGCGTACAACCTCGGCGACAGCTTGACAGACCGATCAGGAACGTTCCAAACCTCAAAATCTTGCTCCGGCTCTTTCCCTCCTCTTTTGTCTTTGCCCAGCTCTGCGATGGGGGCCAGAGGAATCTCGCAAGATGGTACCGGCAGGTTTGCATGCGGCCAGGGCGCTGGTGTCAAGTCCTTCCACTCGAAGAGGACGGTCTCCGTGCTATTGGAAGAGATCTCGAGGTTGTCATACACACTCTGCAGGACGTGTGTTTCGCCGTCTTCGGACTCGTAGAGCTTCAAGACGGTAACGGTGACTTTGCCGGCTTGGATGAGACGTTCAATGGCCTCTACCTCTGACTGCTGTCCTTTGTGTAGAGAGATGAGGATGGCGCAGCGGAGACGACCATTTGTTTGCATCATAGCGGTGATTAGCTGCTTGAGTCTCTTCTCGTAGATGTCGCTCCAGCAGATATTGAAGATAATGGCCGGCACTTCGGCTCCGAGGAAGGAAATATGTGCATCGGGTTCGTAGACTGTGCCGTCGTTGAGGTGGAGTTTATGAGTACCCTCGACTAGATTGCCAGTTGGAAATAGGTCGTTCGGGAGGAAGTTGTTTGAGTGTAGGTGCGCATGGACCGAGCTGCAGTAGCTTTTGAGGGAGTCGCGTAGTCTCAAGGGTGTTTGATAATCATCGGAGCGATTGCTGGCCGTGCGAGAAAGAGGTGTATGAGCAATCTTGTCGAGCGTGGGGTACGAGCCTGGCATCTTTCGGGGAGAGTCGGCGACGGAACTGCTCTCGGTGGAGTCTTCAGGGTTGTCAGAGAGGTCCTCTGAGTCTGATGGAGCACAAGAAGTAGATGGACCAGATGCCTCACGGGACCAAGGCTGCTCTTCCAGGGTGACGTTGTCCGATGGGGAGTCCAGAGTGTCGGCAGAGGAAGAGTCGGCCTTTCCAACATCGTCCACGACACCCCTAGCGATGTCCTTCGGTTCTTCTTCTTTTACAGCATTCTTCGATGAGGTCTTTGATTTGCGGCTTCTTCTCTTTGTCTTCTTAGTAGCTTGCTGGCGTAGCAGACCTTCGTCATGGAGAGAGATGAACTTCGGTGCGCTGGTGGATATCATGGTGGCAGCCTCTGAGGTACAAAAGATATGCGACTTGATGCGATGGGGATATCGAGCTCTGGGAGAGAAAATCCGGAGCTGCGAGATATTGTTGAATCAGTGACTTGGAAAGAAAGCGTCATGAGATTTGTATTGAAGGTCATCGAAGCGTATAAGCAGTCGAAGTGACTCAGTCATCCAGATGAGGCTGTTTGCGGTTGTTGATGGAAAATGCAGCTTCAGACGTAGACTGCATTGTAAAGTTACGACGTCTCAGAATGTGGAGAAGAATCGTGTCGCAATGTGCCGTTATGGCGTGTTCGTCATGTTGTCTTGAGAGGCAGGCACGTTCGTCGTCGGGATTCGCGGTCGAGTCTACCTTCTCCATCAGACGAAAACACAACCACGTCCAAGCAATCTTACCCGACACTCTCGATCAATCCTCGTGTTACGTCACAAATCACACTGCGTAGTGGTAAATATAAGCAATGTTCGTCGGTCCATGGAGATCTTACATCAGTCCTCGATGGTGCCTAAACATCGTCTCGGGTACACTACCGAGTCAGAGGGCTTCAATTGAGTGACCGGATCCAGAGCATGTTATCAAAATGCGACGTGCTTTTTGGAACGTCCTCGCTGTCCGCTGAGAGCATCAACATACGGATTTCTCAGTGGGCAACGGACATGTATCATCAAAGAAACGACTCTCTGCATTTGCACATATGAACCTGAGAGTAGCGGCATGATGAAGTGGTATAGGCGTGCTCAACAGGAAAGAGTAGAGATTGTAGAGCTCCCGTAAACAGCACCATCTACCAGAAATGCAGATCAAGATGTAACATTGAACTACTATCAAGTTTGTCGATCAAGTGCTGAAATCCAGATACAACATCTCTGGCTCTCGTTAATTCCAAAGAGATCCCAAAGCAGCACTGTCTGGTAGTATTGCTTTATTAGATGCAAGATACGATTACTATTGAGCTCGTTGTCCACTGAGAGAGAAGGGTTGAACGCAAAAGTTCCTGCTTTCGGTGGACCAGCGGAGTACTGCAAAAACACTATGCTTTTGGATGAGGGTTGCTCCGGGGTGTCTCAATGCTGGAGAAGTCCTGCTAGCTCGCGGCCGGGGTAGTGAAGGGACGTGAAAGTAGGTCAGTGAAAGTTCGAAAGCCGCGTTCCATGTCTCGTTGTCGTGGGGCTGCGCGCTGCTTCGTTACCACTCTCTACCAACGCTTGATCACCCTCTTGTTTTTCGACAATCCAACAACACAACCAATCCTTCTCTTCACACGTCAAAATCAACACTAAGAACAATAAACAAGATGTCTGCTCGTTTCGACAGATACAAGCATCACAATAGGCAAGTAGAATTCCAAACGCATGTGCGCGCACTCGACTAATTAACGCCAGGATCTTCGCACTATTCCCCACAAGCGATGACTACAAGAGCTCTGTGGAGGCTAGTGTTTGGTACAAGACCATCGAAGACTACCAGTGCCATCGTGCATTCATCATGGAGTACAGGATCAAGACTCTGTTCAAGCAGCAGCAGGACTTGATCAACGTCCTCACCAAGCCCAACAAATTCCTCATCGTCGAGGAATACCAACTCACCAGACCCTGCAGAGTTGCTGCTATGGTCATGCAGGTTTGCGTCAACGTTGCTGCCATGAAGAAGGTGATCCCTCCTGTCGGAGTGGATGAGGATGAGTTTGAAAACGGTGTGCTCTGCCGCCCTTACGTCCTCATGATCTTCCCCGACCAGGACATCGACCCCAGCATTCCTATGGACGTCGCTACTCTCTCACACTGGACTCACGTCGAGTTCTCGACCCCCGACATCAGTGTGGACTTCCCTGGCGACGAGGCCTTCCGCATGCTCAACACTGAGGTGATCTTCTCCAGCATGAAGAAGCTCAAGAAATTCGTTGGTCAGAAGGCTATCGATCTTTCCCGCGTCCAGCGTATCATCATCGACGAACCTCTCCACTTCGACAAGCCTGGCTTCGAGAGCTTTGCCATGCTTCTTCGTCACCCCGAGTTGAATCCCAATGTCGATCTTGCCATCGTCGGCCACTCATTCACCGAGTTCACCGATGAGAACATCAAGGAAGTCACCGACAACAACCTTCCCTCCATGCGTCCTCACACCATTGAGAGCCGCAAGGCCTCCAAGGCCGAGTGGGACGCTTACGGCAGATCCCTCTAAGCAACCAAGCAAGCACTGTAAGAAGCGCTGACCCATCCCAACACGCTCGAATCACGCTGACGATCATCAGGCATGAAAACATCATTGCATGTGCATAAACAAGGAAAAGGAGGACTGTGTTCCAGGAGAATACGCCTTCCATCGGAAAGCAAAGGAAAGATGAGCTATGGGTGTGCACGTTGACTGTTATTCAAAGAGAACTCGCCTTTTATCAGAAAGCAAAGGAGGTGTGGGCTTGGGATTGGGGATTGGTAGTTGGAACTGGTTTCCGGCACCATGGCTCAGAGATGCAATAGCATCTTTACCTCGTCAATACCATCATTGCCTCTGTCGTCTCCAAGCTCCTCATCTATTTCCCGTCCAGAAATGTTACCGCACTGAGCAGTCAGAGGCGATTATTCTGAAAGTATGCCGCCGCTTGAAAAATTCCTACTGCTTTGCTTTGAGTCTTTGTTCACACTTTCCCTCGCTGCCTTTGAGCCTTTGTCCGCATCGTCGCTTCCGCAGACATCATCACTGTTCACGCTAATTGTAGGAAGACAATCGTCGGGTCAGTCTGGATTTTCCGCCCGTATTGACAGCACGCTCTAGCTGTCCTCATGCGACAAGATTATTGCGACGCAGAAAACCAACAAACGTCGAGCAGGACGTGAAGTTGGAAATCGAGAGATGGCCGGTATCGGTGCCCCGCCCCAGGCCTGGTATGGCCGCCACCGCTCGCTCACGAGCCCAGATTGCGTTCGCACCAGGAGAGATGACGGCTCAAGACCCATGCTGACCATCTTGTCAGAGCTTGAGCATCTACTACAGCTCGCATCAGGTTGGTCTTGATTAGTCAAACAGCTGTCACCTGGCCAGGACCGATTATGAGCTGGCGCGAAAAAAGCCGAGCGTCGCTCAAGCCGTGGGCGCAAGTAATCACTCCACGAAGCAGCTATAAAGCGAAGCCTGTCGAGAATACCGACTCCTCACCTTTCTCTCCTTGCTCATACACTCGGGGTGTTCTTTAGCGACCGCCAATCAATTGCGACAGGAACGAGCGGGCCGAGTATCTGTGGACACATTCCACGGACTCGCCGAATCGCAATGCATTCCCGAGCGACCACATCCGACGTTGCCGAAAACACTACGGACTGAGGGCTGACTTATATAAACCCCCAGAGGGCGCTCTTTGGTATCCGCTCTACTTCTGAAGAATTTTAGGCGGCAGCTCCAAAGTAAAGCCGACTAGGAAGCGAGTTCATGAGCAGACTTGTTGTCGACGAGGTGCACGGCAGTCCTGCCAGGGCGCCCCTGTCCAGCACACTCCTAGCCAATTAGCATACGATTATATCGCTAGTCACAGCATTCGCGGGTACCTCTGGTCGAGAGACGTTGCTGACAAGGACAAGTCACAACATTGCCAAGATGGCCTCAAGAATTTATTACCTGCAGATCACCCCGTCCCAGGACAATCACACGGTTGCTACAACGAAAGAGATTCTCTACCGCGACGAAGGAATGCATCGCGATTATCTGACCCTTGACGAGTCAGGAGCGTCTAAGATGCAGAGGTAGCGATATGGCCTTCCTGTTCTGGCACTCGCTCAAGCTTGCACCCGCACAACCAAGCAAGGGAGGGATTCAGCTTTGACCCGCCATCGATGATCTCTCGAGTTTACCGCCCAGACTCTCATGGACATCCAGAAACGACACACACATAATCAATCGGCCCACTACTTTGGAGGTAAGAGCAGCGAAGCAGGGTGCATTTGTGTATATCCTTGTGGCGTTCCGAGAGCGGGAGCGCATGGTGCAGATGCGGGCTGGCTCTCTAAAAGAAAGGACGAAGGCCTGCCTTGGCTTCCTGTTGATGCATTCCTACATCTCTACAACTGTAACGTCACTGATCCGTCAAGCAAACATAGCCAATTTTCTATGACTCGCAGGCCCAGCACAATGGCAAGGGTAGACCCGATAGATCGGCCATGTTGGTACAACCCTTCAACGTGGCGGAATGCAGAGCCGCACTTGGGGTATTCATCATATTCCAATAAAAAGCATCTTCGCTCTTTTCCCTACTGTGGTGTTTGGTGCTTGCCTGCGTATTCGTGTGGTGAGAACATGTTGCGAAACTTTCCTTCCCTCTTGGGACTTTTCTGTCTTTTCCGAGCGAGCATCGCGCAATCATCTTCCGACGAGACCGCCAGTCAATCATCAAGCGTATGCACTTCTTCGACTGGCCAGTACGCCATCTACACATCAGACTCGTCAACATATCTTATTCAAGATGGCCATAGAACGCCACAGGCCGTTTCGTCATGTCCGGCGGGCCCAACTTCGACGGTACTTGAGTTCTCAACTGTCTGGCAAACTAACAATATTTCTACTGTGTATAGGTCCTCGACATATTACGTCTCCAACCTTTCCACAATCGCATGCGCTTCGAGCAGTAATGCCACTGCATCCTTTGATTGCCCTGCACCGGCCACGGTGACCATACCCGCGTCGGCATCGACAGCCATCTTAAACACCTTCAAGCAGACGAGCATTTCGACCGTCTTCCAAGAACGCCCATGCCTATCTAATGCCAGTACCCCGGTGACGATAACCTCCGTCCTGTCCGACAACGAGCCATGCCCGACTTGTCCATCGAATGCGAGCGTTCCGTCGACAGTGACATCCTTCCTCCCTACCAACCAGACACAGCTCTTTTGTCCTTCCGAGACCGGTACAGATCTCTCCCTTTGGCTCTTAAGCCAGTCAGTCAGTTGTTCGCCTCTCGCCAACGTATCTATCGTGGTCACGTCGAGCATATCTGGCTCTCTCGTGAGCTCAGTGATCTACGGCACGGCTCTTTGTCCGGTCATCTTCGACTCTTCTCCAAGGTCTGGCTCTGCCTTGACCGTCGGATCAGACTTTTCAAGCAGCATTTCAACTCTTTATGGAAGCGCCAGCTGTCAGACTGTTAGCACGCTGCCTCCAATTACGACCTCGATCTACTTGTCTGAATCCAGTTGTACGAATTCAACAATTTTCTCCAATGTGTACCAGAGCGGTACCCCTGCTAGCTTAGCTCCTGGCAACTCAAGCTGTCCAACATGCCCCTCACGGGTTCTCACAGTGACCAGCTCAGGGACTGTGACAACCGTCTTTGCAAGCGCCGCGAGCTGTACTGCAGCAGCCAACGCAAGCACCATCACTCTGAGCCAGAGCTTTGTGTCCACCATATTTACCCAGGACCCTGCGTGCAGTTTTATCAACTCCACCTCGGCGATGGGTATGAATTCGATTATCTCTGCCACTCGGTTCACGACAGTCTATGGGCCGGATGTGACCGTCACGATGCCTGGCTCTTCCACCACGCTGTCATCAAATCCTTACTGCGACACTTGCCCTGATGAGTGCTATATGGACTTTGATGATGATGGCGTACCCGATGCTCAAACACAAGCCTCGACGAATTCTACGTCTCTTGTCTCACAAGCCAGCTCTTCTACTTCCGTTATCGCAGCGAATTCAACAGCACCCGTTCCTCCTCCGGTCGTGATTGCGGATAATAGTTTCGAGAATGGCACTGGCAATCCTCTTAACAGCTCTGCCTCAAGTCCTGCAGTCATCGCCGAGATTGCTCAAAGCAACGACAGTTCTCCTCTGACTGCGCAGAGTGGAGACAGCTATTTGTGAGTGATCTTTCGCCGGGTTTTCCAAAAGCCAATACTGACTCGTTCACTCCAGGTTCTTGACCTTCAATGATGGGTCTGCTGCGAAGCTCTTCCGTCGCCAGTCAGCCGCCCAGCCGCTCGTGTACAATGCCACTCAGTACTTCGCAACAATCGCAGGCGATACCTACAACTTGAGTGCCTATGCTCAGCAAGCCCAGAACGGGCCCAACCCTCCCGATTGTTCCATTCGTCTCTGCGTCTATGACTCCTGCAGCAGTCCCGCTCCTCTACGCACTAGAATTTACCAGCAATACTACTATCTCTTCTCGGCGACTTCAGACGATGATTCAGCTCTAGCAACCTTCAGCATAACTTGTGTTGGCAACGCCTACGTGGCTCTCGACAGCATCGCCATCGTGGACATCCCGCCTCCATCAGACGGCTCAGCTCCACCTTCCGACGGCTCGGTACCTCCGTCTTCGGGAGCTTCTGCGACGGCGGCAGCCTCTGATGGTGGCTCAGTCTCTTTGAGTACACTGTCTGATGGCAGCGTTCGAACGGTGACAAGAACAATCGTGCGGACGAGAACCACGTCTGCAATCGTCTCCACGGCAATCTACTACACCACAACGCAGTACATCACCTCAACGTATCGAAGCGACAATACCTACACTACTGATCGACCCACCACAGTGGTTTCAACTGCCTTTGCCACAGCCACATCGGTCCAAAACCTGACCGTTTCTGCGATATTTACTTCTACCAGTAAGTTGGAGACACCTGCTCCTGCTTCTTCTCATTTCCCTTTGCCCGAGATTTTGTTCCTTGCAAAGACCTTGAACTAGCTCTTGGATCGCGCCTCGGTCTCCCGGACCCGTGGAGTATCCATCAGACCCTCTGCGAAATTGCATGATGTCCTCAAGGGTTGGAGCTCTGTCCTTTGAGAGTGAGGTCTCTCTGAGCTCTCATTGAAAGTCTCCTGCAACCTGGAAACACCTATGCATGTCGATAGCAAGATCGTATTCTGTGCTTTGGCAGATTATCTCTGTCCCTGACGACCACGCTGGCAAGTCGAGAATCTCAATGCACATCTGCTAACCAGTGCATCTTCTAGCTACCATTATATACACTGCAACCTACAGCCAAGTGAGCACGGCTTACGAAACTGCAACTGCAACTCAAATGCAAATTCAAACCACCTCCTTGCAACCGTATACCACTTTTATAACCTCAACGATTACATCGATCATCTATCCAGAACCCAGCACGTACATCATAAGCGCAAGTCCCATCGTCACCACTATCTACTCAACTTTGATTGAAACATCCTTTCTCTTGCAGCCGACGACGATTATCGAATCCAGAATCATCACACTTGAACCGCAGAACATCACCCGGACTGAAACCACCAGTCTTGCCCCCTACACAACTACTTTTGTATCTAGCTATCTTACAACGCTCTTTTTCACGCAGACTGGCCCGACTATAATCTCAATATTACCAGCCTCGACGGAACTCACGACGATCATCAGCAGGGAAGCACCAGTCACTCAGACTATATATTCAGTCCTGCCTGCATCTACTATTATTTCGATTGTGAATGTTCCACCAGAAACTCAGTCCATAGCTGGCCCAACTACGACTGAATATCGATTGTCTCTTGTGACAACCACATTGCCTCCCTCGACTCTTACGACTGTCCAGACCATCATCTCGACACAAGCCGGGACCAACTTCACGTTCTACTCAACTTATCAAACGATTCTACCCGCATCCACTCTGGTGCTGACTGAGACTTTGGCTGCGAGTACGATATCTGTTTTTGGTCCCACAGTCACAGGCCCGACTGAGACTCGGACGTCAATCTCAGTTGTCTTAAGCACTGTAATTACAACATTGCCGGCGAGCAGCATCACTTTTACGACGATTAGCCTCAGCGTCCAGCCCGCCAGCAGCTTTACAGAGACTCGCGTCGTGATCTCCACTGCTCCTGGAACCACTATCTATTACACCAGGTGAGTTTTCTTTAGCATTGATTCATGCTTCTTGCACCTAATGCTCAGATGTTGCATAAGCAAAGAGCTTCTGCTGACCATTGCTCGCTTTAAGTACTTATATCACGACTGCAGCGCCCGTTACAATCACGGCGACCAGCCTATCCGTGTCAGTCCAACCAGCATCTTCGTTTACCACCGTTATAACTGCAACACTTCCTCAGGCCACTGTCACGTCACTCAGCATACAGCCGCAAGCAACAGTAACAACGCTTAGTGTTCAGCCGCAGGCAACAGTAACAACGCTTAGTGTTCAGCCGCAAGCAACAGTGACGACACTGAGTGTTCAGCCGCAAGCAACAGTAACAACGCTGAGTGTTCAACCCCAAGCGACGATCACGTCACTCAGCATACAGCCGCAAGCAACAGTAACAACGCTGAGTGTTCAACCCCAAGCAACAGTGACGGTACGTTCAGACAAGATACCACATCCTACTCCTGATTTGGAAGCCTCATGTTGGAGTGCTGCTTCTTGAAAGGCAGTACTTACCTTGAGACTTCCAGATCTGAGCATGATCTCTGAGCTCATGAGAGGCATGAGAGGCATCAGTGCAAAGTCAAGAAAGACTCGTGATATGTAGAAAAAATGTTTGGATCATTGCTAATTCGTGATTTGGCTCTAGACAACAAGTATTCCGATTGCATCTACCGTCACGTCAATCTCCGTCTACCTAACGACGCTGATATCTACCTATCTGACAACAGCTCCCGCTAGTAGTATCACATATACCAGCATCAGCACGAGCGTCATACGAGAGACTTTTACCACAACCTCGACAGTGATCAGTAGCGCCCCAGGACAAACCAGCACCTACTTGACGTAAGCATGATGAACCCCTATCCTCCGAGAACATGACAGACCTTTCCCTCAAAGAGCTTATGCAATTGAATGTTGTGCTGCTTCGGCACTGAATCCCTTCTATCAGACTTTGGGTGTTTTCAACTGGCCCACTCGTCTGGTTGACCTTTTCAATGGGTCTGCCTTGCTCGAGGCTCCCATGAGATGCATGATTCGCTCGTTGGCTTTGTCACGTAATCCTCAAAGCCCCAGCGCGACTGTTGTACGGTCGAACTCCTCAAGAAGATGAGTGAGCTGGTTTGAAAGAGCACTTGATGACTTGAGAGAGATGAGCCGAGCAGCTGACGCCTCCTAAATAATGTTGAGCGAACTTGGCTGACTTAGGCGTTCCAGAACCTTTTTGACCACGGTCTACAGCACCACCACGTCTGTCAGCCTATCCATCTCAACGCAACCTGCTTCCACGTTTACGACAACACAGAGCCTGACCCTTACTGCGACAGCCACTGCAACTTCGTTGAGTTTGAGCCTGAGACCAGCTTCTACCGTATTCCAGATCTCCACGACTACGGCCTACTCATACATAACTACGACCAGCTATCCCCCACAGACAACTGTATATGCTCCTGCGTCAACCGTAACTGTCACTGCATCCAACAGAGGAGCGGCAGCATCGTCGACTCGCCCATATTCAGCTTTCACTACGGATAGTTATTGCCCGGATATAAACAATCAGGATATCATGGATGTGAACGGAAATGTGTATACCATGCGATGCAGCTCTGACACAACCATCGGTGCGTTTGCAAACAGGGCAGCAAATAATGGTTATTCGGATTGCTTTGCGATTTGTGATTCGACTGCAGGTTGCGTGGCCTTTGCCTATGGTGAGTTCAGCAGCTCTACTAGGTACAACATACACGTAACAGCTAACGAAAATCAGTCGGTGGTGAAAATGGCAGAGGAGGTAAGTCACTCTTCATCATTTATCAGTCTTCAAGGCTTCAACTAACCCTAAAACAGGTGGTACTTGCTGGATGAAAAACCAAGTAGGATCACCAACGAGTGCTGGCACCAACAGCCTTATAGGTGTCTTGAAAGCTGCAGCACCCACTTCAACTATCGCTGCCGTACCAACTGCTCCAGTCCAGGAAGATTATTCATGCCCGGAAAATGATCGACAGCGAGTCATCGACAATTATGGCGGTGTGTATACTCTCGCCTGTAGCAGCGATACTTCTGGAGGTGGAGCCTTCGCTGGCGACTCTCCCGACTTCAATGGCTGCTTCGAAAAGTGCGACAGCACGGTGAATTGCGTTGGCTTCACCTATGATGGTAACAATTGCTATCTCAAGACGGGGGCAGCAAATTCCATCAGTTTTGTGCCTGCAGCTTCGAATTTCGTTGGTGCGATCAGAAACGTGCCTTCGGATGGCAATTTGTACAGCGTGACTCCGAGCAGCACACCTCCGCAGACTACTACTGTGTATGGAACACAGACGCAGTTCAACACTTTGACGCAGACACAAACAGCGTGAGCATCTCGCCAATCACTATGCTATAGTTGGTTCTGCAAGACTGAAGCTGACATACTTTGTTAGTACACGGACAATCACGCAGGTGATTTATCCAGCCACCCCAGCGCCCGTGACTTCGTATTCGACCATAACATCAACTGTGTAAGTGGATCTTGAGATCGTGCAGGCAGAAATATTCATATTCGAAATGAGACCAAGGTATATTCAAATGAGTTACATGCTAACACACATTCGCAGCACCTCGACTGCTCCGCCGCCTCCAGCGAGCACGAGCATCATGTAAGGGAAGCTGCAAATCGCTTCAAATGAAGCATACTGACAAGAATACTCCAGAACTACGACATTCACGAGTTATGCAGCAACACCGTCTCCAGTCACAGTGTAAGCTTCAGCTGCGACACCTGTTCTGTAAGCGTTGAAATACTGAAATCACCATTTAGCGTCTCCACAACCACTTCGACGATTTATGCTGCAACACCCTCGCCGCTGACCTCGACTGTCTATGCAGCGACACCCTCGCCACTGACTTCGACTGTTTATGCGGCAACACCCTCGCCATCCACCTTGACAGTCTATGCAGCTACTCCATCTCCCTCAACTCAGTAAGACATCTCACGTCTTTTAGGTGCGAAACCTGCTAATCAGATCTTCTTAGGACCACGACCTCCACAGTCTATGCTGCAACACCATCTCCAGTCACAGTGTAAGTAATACTCGCGATGAATTGTTTGAATGAGCGATGGCAGCTAAATTGATCTTCTAGCATCTCAACGACCACTTCGACGATTTCCGTCTATGCAGCCACCCCAGTTCCCTCAACCTCAACTCAGTAAGTTATGTCCAAACCAAATCCAGCTCAGGTTGATCTATACCGCAATAATGGCTTCTTGGGTCCATCGCAGATGAAGAAGTAGACAGTCTACTTTTGATCTCGCCTGGGCTTAATGACGATTCATCTTGACTATTCGATATGTAGAATGATCTGCTAATTGGACTTGGGTAGGACTACCACAATAGTGAGCTCGTTCACAGCGACACAGACGACTACTGCTCCAGCACCGCCTCCCAATACTGTGTAAGTGATGTTCTTATCCAGTCTCATAACAATTGGTTGCAGGGTTGCTGATATTGTGCCATAGGACTGCGACGACCACTGCTCCAGCGCCGCCTCCCAATACTGTGTAAGATAACTGTCCAACCTGCCCGAAAGCAATTGGTCGGAGCGGATGCTGAAATTATTCGCTAGAACTGCGACGAGCACAATCTATGGCCCAACTCCAGCACCAATAACTTCAACTCAGACCTTGTGAGTATTGTATTTTTCCAGTGCAAAATTTGACGGGCCAGAAATCACTTGTCTGATTTTCTGTTCTGGACCAATTTGCAACGGAGGTGAAAGCATGAGCTAACGAAATTGCAGGACTACCACAAGTACTACAACTCAAGGTAAGATTGTTCGAACCTCAATAACCAGCGCAGTCCGCAAAGATATCCCGGTGGAGCCAGCACGCCTCCTCTTATCGTCTACAATGAGATTCGAACTCGGAAACATTCTTGCAAAAAAAGACTTTCGATCTGGCTATGAAGAGATAACATTTGCTGACCTGCATATTTTCTAGTGGTCACTGTGACATCGACACCGCTTCTGTTCTACGAAAACAACCCAAACTCTTTCACATTCAAGTATTTGAATGTTACGGACAACGGAGTCAATGCCGTGGTTGGGTATCAATGTCAACCAAGTAAGCAAAAGCCCGCTGCCATAGCTTCGAAGAGCAGACGCTGACGTTTCTCAGACTCCAAATTCAAGCAGTACTCGGCCAAACAAGCTATCATCACCGGAGGTTTACAAGTGGACTACAGTTATAGCGCAGACACTTTCACCTCTGGTAGAGTGCCAAGTCGAGTTGCAATGATTGGCCCAATGATTGATTTTGTCAATCGCATTGTCGACAATGTGTCGAGTTCATGGCGAGCAGCGACCTCTTGGATGCGGGATAAACCTTCGAGTACGCCGTCGAACGAGGTCTACGCCCCAAAGCCGTCAGTGACCTTTGAGGCAAATGTTGAGGATAGCATCAACCGGAGGTGGGCAGGTGGATATGGCCGCCGTGAGAACTCCTCAACCTTAGCGTAGTTTCCTTTGTGGCGTGTTCCCTTTGTCATCCACTGTTTCATGATCTTCAATGATATCTCAGAAATGCCATGTTTCACTTCTCACAACATTCCGATTTGCTGGTGCCTTCACAAGCACGCCCTACAGGCCGCTTGGGTTCACCTGTAATAACAGTCAAGCATGGGGTGTCACAGATTTGAGAGTGAAGATGTTCATTTTCACTCAACCTTCACTTTCACATCCATGTCTGGAACCTTCCGTCGCGAAGAGCAGGCGCTGCGCAGCTATATAAACCCTCGAAGTCCCCCACTCCCTCTCTCTTTTCTTCTTCGGCGTCAAGGGGCAGACAGTAAAATGCCTGTTCACTGGTCTTGCCCCTTGGCGTCCAATTGCCTTGGCCTTCTGTTGCGCATACACGAATACTATGGTGCGCGCCTTCTCACATCTTCGCCTTTCGACTTCCATTCCATCACACCAACATCGAGACCAAATATCGCCCTAAGCTCAGTCCACTCACAACATGTCTTCCTCCACCAAGGGCATGACATACGTCCAGGTATGTATTGATCCCTTCTTGATGTGGGTGTGCTAATTTCTGACAGATCTTCGCAGCGCATGGCCGCAAGACGCGTTGCTGAAGGCCGCGATGCCAGTGTCCACTTTGTATGTGTGCCTCCCCCGCGCGTGGCCGTTAGTATGGCTCGTGCCTACCGCGACAAGTCCACCGCCCAGGTAAGTGAACGATTGTTGTGCTGTTTTGATCAGCAGCTGATTTTGTGCAGGCCCCAGTCGTCGGAATGCCTGGCAAGACCGATCCCGGCGCCAGTTCTGCTGCCCCTGCCTCTGTCGCCCCTGAATCTGCCGCCTTCAACTCTGCCACCTCCAACCCTACCGCCTCCAACTCAGCTGGCCCTGAGGTCCAGCCCGAAGCCCAGTCTGCCTCGATCCAAGCCTTGATCGGTGCCATTCAAGAGCACACCACCGCTCTCGACCGCAACACCGCCGCGCTTGACCGCGCAGCTGGCCTGTGGCCCTGAACAGGGAACACGCCACTGCGTGTGTCGGCCGTGGTAGGGTTGTAGAACGACCTGCGTGCACAATTTTATCTTCTAAGAGAGAGGCATCAGCATATTTGTCGTTTATAAATAATCAAGAACAAAAATGCCATTCACATTCTTTCTACTCCTCTTCAGGCTCGATCTGTTCAGCCGCGTACGTGTCTTCTTCAAACGCGTCTTCATCGAACCAATCCGAATAGCGTGACCGCAGCCCTCGCATGCTTTCCTGTTGCATCCCCTGAGCGTAATGTGCGTAAAACGAGGTCAGCTCGACTTTCATTCAACCCGGGTAGTCGAGACCATCACCCGATGCGTCCGAATCGAAAGCTTTGATGAATGGCTCCTGATTGCGAACCTCGCTATTGTTTTCAGGGTTTTGGTCGTGTATGTTGTCAAGCACCTCGCGGTCGACCACCAAAAACATGTAGTGCTCCGGCCACATCTGCTTTCCATGCTTTGAGTCCTGAGAGGCCGGCCACGAAGTAAAGTGCGAGCGGAGAGTTTTCACAGATGCATTCTCGAATTTCGGCTGAAGAGGCAGGTATTCTTGTTCCTGATCCTTGTCGTTAAAGGCAATCCAAGAAGAATATGATAAGACGTCAAAGATCGTGATATCGTTTCCGATCCTTGAGATCTGCCGGTCCCTCGCGTTGCTGTCCGCAAAATGAACTCTCCAGGTCAAGGGTATTATACTGATACCATTAGATGACAGCTCTCCTCTTGGTCCAGAGCAACTTACGCAGAATCGTCGTCAGTGACAGGGACCTCGGGGTCTTGATCTTGCAGTGTCAACCACATTCTCTCCTCCAGATGATCTGTAAGATCATCGTTCTCAAGCCCAACGTGCCCGTCTTGAGAGAAGAACCCACGAGGTTTCTCAACCACAAACCCAACGCGGGTATCTCGGCGAATTTTGGACAAAACATCGTTGTTGGTCTCGGAAATCGGTATCGCGTATCCGTTAATCTGTGGTATTCGCTGTTCAACATCGATGTCGTCCCCGAAAGAAGCAAGGTGGTCCTCGAGTGAATGACTATCTCTCAAGCCTACAATGTAGCTTTGAGGGACTTGAGAAGAAAGAACTATGGCACAGAGGCCCAAGAGAAATAGAAGTGTCGAAGTGCTCGTGAATGAATGTTAAGAAGGAGATGTGTAATTAGGTTGCAAAATTTCTCGGAGAATGATGAAGGTGGTGCATGAGCGCGAATGATAGACCACGTCGGATTTATCCACGGCCGCGGACGAGTAAGAACGTCATTTACAACGTTCTCGCCCACGGCCTTGGGTGCAATGCGGAGTGCATTTATACTAGTCATGTCGTCTCGCTCACTATTTCTGTTCTTCTTGCGAGACTTCATGACCCTGATGTTTCCGCCCCCTCGTGTCTTGACTAGGGATCAAGAGACTCGAGATTGTGATCGGCCCAAGGTCTTAAGAGATGGTAGTCCAGCGATGAAAACCAAGCCTGCTGGCTGGGCGGTTCGATATTTGGTCTGAACGCCTTGCCCACGACATCATCAAAGCATCACAAGATCAATGGTTATATAGAAAGAGATGTAAGCCGCAAGCGAACCCGTCAGTCCGTTGGATACCGAACAGCCGAGATTATAAAGGGCGCTTATGTACCATTCGTATGGGACCTTTGAGAATGAAGTAAAACAACGAGCCCCCATCAAAAGATGGGGGATGTTCGCCTAGGGTATAAGGTCCATCAACTTGAAGGAAGAAAGAAGAGCGTCGAGAGAGTGAAGAGTTTTGTGGTGCCTGGCAGCTGGTCTGTGCTCGTGGAGCGGGATCTGCCGTGGCCCGTGGGTGAGCGACAACGTCGACTGCTTCGAGGCTTCAATAAGTTATAACAGCCATGTTAAACACAAAGTAGAAGATACTTAATGTACGTTTGCAGCTTCTCGAGATGCGTCGGATCTTTTAGAGGCGGTCACATTGATGGCCATGTCCGGTTGTTGACCGATGATCGCTTTCGAAATGCACAATCATCGCTTGGTCCGTCATGACGACTTCCGGAAGATCTTCTCAATAAAGTGAACACGAGAATGGCACCCAGCTCTCTATATCGCGTCGGACACAATCCTCGAATGACACAGGTGAGGCTTTTCAGTAAGCTTGAGTGTCCATCGAAAATTCGTTCGTCCTGGCTGTCGATTGGTCGCTTCTGCTGAATATGTTTTCCAATTTCCTTTCCTGTCACGCTTCTCTATCACTTGCCTCTAGACCTTGTCTCCAAACGAACAATTCCTTTCAACTCTGCAGACGCTTGTGTCTCGCATCAAAGAATTGTCTGAGATGTCTTGCCATAACAGGTCCTCAATAACGCGCGAACAGCTGCCACCGCTGATACATTTCTTTGTTACCACAACGATCTCAGTTGATATATAGATGCCGAGTACCCGACCACCAAATCGATTTGCTTTCTCTCGAGCACCTACGCTTTTCCCATTCTCGATCAAACAAGATCTATCACAAATCAATTCTCAGTCGTCTGCAGCGCGGCTGATATACACAAAACCACAAACAAACCTCCTCAAACAAACCACAAACCATGGTCCACCTGACCGCCCCAATCCTCCTCCTAGCATCCCTCTGCCTCCTCCTCCTCACCACCCCCACCCTCGCCGACACCGAATTCGACTTCCAAAACCACCGCTACAAATGCCAACGCAAAAGCGGCGCCATCATGGACGCCATCGCCCGCCACTGCCGCAAAGACCTCCACATGCCCACCGGCATCGCCCGGCTCGGTGAAAGCTTCGACGGCGGCACCAATGTCGTTTCCATCGCCGCAAAACCCGCTTGCTGGATGGATGGTCGTGTGAATGATCAGACCCGTGTGTGGATCCCGGAGTATTGGTGCACGAGACAGTTTTGGAAGGTTTGTTCGCAGGGGGATAGTAGGGGTAGGGGCACGCAGATTTTTGGTGGCAAGGGGTGTCAGATGTTTACCATTACCGATTTCAAGAAGTATTAGGTGCTTGCTTGGGATTTTTGTTTTTTCTTTTTTTGTCTTTCTTTTTTTCGCTCATCCCTGTATCCTACCCTCTGTCTCTCTTTTTGGTCAATCGCCTATTTACAAAGTCCTTGCATTTCTGTAGTAGTGATTCTCATGTCAAGACGGTATGCAGCTTTCCTCGAAGTTGGCTGTCACAAAATACTACAAGTACATGTTCAAGACTCTCGGTTGGCAAGCTCGTCTTCTCAATCTTATCTTCTCGCTCACACCGAACTGTCTTTCTGCTAGTCGTTCTTCATGTCCTCATAACTGATATCTTTCGTGTCTCATCGGCTGTAAAACATACTGATGGCCCAAACACAAACATCAGCACTTGTTATCTCACAGCCTTATCATCTTATAACCATATCAAGATATGTACTCACAATTTTACCGATTCGAATTCTCATAGCCTCATCTTTATATCACCTGTTACTGCATCACCTGTTTCACAGGCGATTTCCCTAATAATTATCAAGAAGAAAAAAGATATGAGAGTGCAGCTGAAAAGAGTTATGGTTGGAGTGACTGGAGGAGTTGTGGTAAGATTCATCTCATCATTCGTAACGTGTGCTATATACAGCTATAGAAAAGGTAACGTACAAATTGTAGGTACAAGGAAAATCCATCGAGAGCACCAGTCGCATCTCAGTTGGGGATGTCATCAAGTTTAGTGACGTGCATCTCCTTTCTACCATTCATCTTACGACGCAGAGCACTCGATGCAGGGTACACGACCCTACGTAATCTGTTGGGGCCTCCAAGAGGCTGGTAGGACTTCAATCCATGCCAGGGGTCAACTCTCATGTGGTCTTCCCAGAAGGTCTTTCTCTCAAAGTCGAAGCTTTCCTGCTTGGGGATCTTGACGGTAGCGACGGTCTGCCAAGGGTACTTCTCGGGGTCCCAGACCTTTCCGGCGTATTCTACGGGTTGATCTTCGAGGTTCTCGCATAGTTGGACTTGGAAGAGATACTCTGCGTCGTGAGAGGCGTGGAAGTTCTGGAGCCAGCGGTGAAGGATGTCGGAGCCGTCTTCGGGGCGGACAGTCTCGTCGTATAGCTTGCGTTGTGTTTCGCCAGAGGGGACCAAGCAGTACTTCATGACGTAGTCGCCGAAGCGGTAAGCTGTCTGAGAGTACTGGCGGGTACTCTCCAAATGGGTGTTGCGGACCTTGTCGCGAGCAGTTTGCAGTTCGGTGTCATTGCGCTTCTCGAGTTGTTTACGGAGCTCTTCCTGGTCGTGACCATACTTGATGCGTAGATCGATAATCTCACGGGTGACCTTGGCTGTGGCCAGATCGAGAGCAGGTGTGCTGTTGAACTCGATGTCGTGTGTTGGGTAGTCCTCGTACATGTCTCCTTCAACACCAAAGAGCTTCATGGCAAAGCCTCTAGGGACAGGGATACGGTCCTATGAGAAGGTCAGCTTAGATATCACTGTAGGGTGATGTGCAACGTACATCAAGTCCTGGGTCTCCAGGCTCGGTGGAGTATCTAGCAACGATAGGGAACTCTCCAGGCTTTGAGAAGAGTTCACCTTGCTGGAGATGCTTGGGCAAGTTATCATGGACGACAAACGAGCCCTTGACAATTCCATGTGTACGAGCATGGGTACCGCTGTAACAATGGCGATGGACGTTCCATTGAGCCTTCTGAATCTGGTTGATCTGTTCGGCAACTGCATTGATATCGTCCTCTTCGTCGTCAGGGATCTTCTCTACACCTTCAGAGTTCCAGCGGATGTAGTTGCGTCCCGAGAGGTCCTCTTGCTTGACATCGTTGGAGTCCTTGTTGGGAGCTTCATGGACAGTCAATTTGGAAGTACGATCAACGGTTACAGTAGCAGACATGATGATTGTGCGAGAGGAAAGAGACAAGCACCTGTGTTGAAAGACCTACCACGGAGAAGACAGATCTATATAGTACGAGTGTCAGGTCTAGACCAAAGGCGGGGTTGCCGTCTTCAAGACGGGGATGTACAGCAAGATAGGCAAGAGAGGTCGATAAGCTCGATGCTAGCCGATTATGGGCATCTTGTATTTGACATAGCTGAGGAGTTCCCCGCCGATGGTGGCTGTTTTTGAGGGGTTCTCTGATCAGCGAGACATGTCCGGCCATACGGAAAGGCGGGATTAGTGATTGTGGCTTGGAGGCAGGCTGCAGGATGTGACACCAGATCAGATCTGGGGCTTGTTTTGACTGGATTTAAAGTCTTGGACGGTCATGATGAACCTGGTCGTCGGTATTGAGTGAGTTTTGGATGAGAAAGGAGGAAGGGTGGATTGGAAGGTCTCTGATAGAGTGCATGGAAGGAGCACACGTTGGCTGCGGCTCTCAGACTTGCGGCGGGAGGAAAGTGTGGGGAAGTTCGGAGCCCCTGCTTGCCCTCAAGGTGTGGTGCCTTCCCGATGCCAACTTTGAACTCCGTAGACAATTGTTTCTCCATAGCGTTGTGCTTTTCGCCATTTGAACATGTCTGCTGTCTTCAACGCCGATGTAGCTTCCAAATCCGGTTGGTTTGATCCCTCTTTCTGTCTCCCACACACAACAGGCTGACGCGGCCACGTTGCAGCTTCCAAGAAGAAGAGAAAGAACAAGAAGAAGACCAATGACAAGACCAAGACCTCGGCCGATGCTCCTGACGCCAATGGCGCCCATGACGAGCCTGATGAAGACGGGGAGGACGACGAAAGCGCAAGTCGGAAGCAGTCGATAGCCGGCCTCGAAGAAGACCAGGACAACTCCACCACCACACAACCACTGCCAGTAAATGGTTCCGACGAGACACCCAACTCGACCAATACACCCGCAAATACTCAAGCCGATCACGATGCGCACGCTGAAACTGCTGCGCGACTGGACACGATTGTCAAGGAACGAGACTCGCTTCGCCATGACTTGGCTGACTTGCGCAAGTCAATCGAGTCCATGCAAGAGCTGCATCAGAAAGAGAGGGAGAGTCTGCAATCACAAGCTCTAGAATTCAAGACTACCAAAGAGAGTGCTCAGGTTCAGGGCTTGCGCGCCAAGATGGACTCCATGCAAGAGAAGCATGACCAGGAACTCGACCAACTTAAGAAGCAGTCCGAAGACTCTCAGACACAAAAGGACAATGCCGAGGTGACAGAATTGCGGAATACCATCACAACCATGCAGGACAATCACAGCAAAGAACTTCAAGACCTCAAGGATCAGGCACAACAGGCACAGACTACCAAGGACAACGCAGAAGTCGCCGAGTTGCGTCAATCACTTGCTTCGCAGCAAGAGAAGCATGCAAAAGAGATCGGGACTCTGAAGAAACAAGCAGAAGAGGCTCAGGCCGCCAAGGACAATTCGGCAATCACAGACTTGCGTCGAACACTGGAGAACCTGAAGAAAGAACACCAACAGGAGCTCGAGACCCGCGAGAAACAACTACAAGAACGAGACAACTCGGAAGTCTCAGAGCTGCGTAAATCGCTGGAGTCTATGCGAGAGGAACACCATAAGGAGGTTGAACAGCTCAAGAAACAAGCCCAAGAAGCACAATCTGGAAAGGAATCGTCTGACAGCGAAGAAATGGAGCAACTCAGGACACAACTACAAGAAACGCAAAAAGGAAAGGAGAATGCAGAGAGCGCATACCGTACACTTCTGGGCAAGGTCAACACCATCAAGTCGCAATTAGGAGAACGTCTCAAGGCCGATGCCGAAGAGCTTTCCAAAGCTCGCGCCGAGATCGAAGAGCTTCAAGAGGAGAGCAGATCCGCTCGCGAGCGCAAAGAAGAGCTTCAGGCCACCATCGACCAGCTTGAAACTCAGCGACAGGAGCACCAAAGCGAGATCGAATCACTCCGAAGCCGTACCAACGTCAGTCAATCAAATTGGGTCAAGGAGCGCGATGAGTTGATCAGCAGAGAGGCGTACGCTCGTGAAGAGTTTGAAAATGCTCGACAGGCCATGCAGGACTGGGAGGTTTTGGCCATGGAAGAGAGATCCTTACGTGAATCTCTTAGCGAGCGTGTCATCGAGATTGAAGAGCAACTCAACGCTCGACAGGAAGCATACGAGCGTGCTGCGAGCGAAAGAGACACTCAAAACTCCACCGTTGATTCTCTCCAACGGGCTCTTCAAGAAATTCAGGATGCACGTAAGAAGGAGTTGCGCGAAATGGTCGAAAATTCACAAGCCCAGCTTGATGCTCTTCGTTCCCAAGCGGATGAAGCCAAGGCCTCGGCTGCATCATCAGCCGAAGAGCTTGAGAAGTTGCGGAAGGAGCTCGAGCGTGCCCTTCCCTTCGAAAAGGAAGTCAAAGAGAAGAACCTGCTGATCGGGAAACTACGACACGAAGCCGTCATTCTCAACGACCATCTCACGAAAGCTTTGCGGTTCTTGAAACGTGGCAAGCCGGAAGACAATGTTGATCGTCATATCGTGACCAACCATTTCCTGCACTTCTTGATCTTGGATCGTAGTGATCCGAAGAAATTCCAAGTACTGCAGTTGATTGCCGCATTACTTGGTTGGACCGAAGGTATGTTTCATTTCTACTCTACTTTGTTGATTTTCATGAACTGACACGCCAAACAGAACAAAGAGAACAAGCAGGATTGGCAAGACCAGGTGCATCAAATTCCATGCTCAAGATCCCACTATCTCCATTCCGCCGCACACCGTCAACGCCCTCGTTATCAGACTCTACTTTCGACAACCACCAAGGAGGCAGCAAAGAATCACTCGCAGAACTATGGTCTGACTTCCTGGAGAGAGAAGCTCAAGAAGGAGGCATGCATAGCAGTCGCAGTGGCAGTTTCGCCATGATGTCTCCGACTCAAGAAAGACCTGCATCTTCTGGAGGTCTGGGCTTGAGCAGTCCCAGACCGAACTAATCACCTGCTTTTGTCAAAGGACCAAAGCTTCATGTGTCGATATAACTTTTCTGTCTTCCCCATGCAGCGGCTTTTCATTTTCGTTGTTCTAGAGATGTATGCATCCACCTTTTTTTCTTCCTCTTCTACCCTGCATATCTCGCAAGACATCACAAAAGTCCAGCCTCAGATGACATCTGCCTAACCAGCCATCGAGATGCAAAGTGTTCTTGACAAACGGCATCCATGTTCAGAGAAAGTCTTTTGCTACGTATTTTCTCCAGGCAGTCAATCAAGCTCTCGACTTTCAGACGCATCTGCTTTCTTCACACATCAGAGTGCAGGATGATTTTCCACAGTCTGAGCTGTGGCCGCAGAGAGCATCACTTGCCCTATACCCTCCCTAGACCACCACGCTGATACCAAAATCCATCCTGCCTTTTTGACAGTGCTAACACAAGCCCTTGCCAGCAACAGAAAAGTCCAACTTTCTCTAGAATCCATCAAGCGATTTCCCACATCCATATCCCATTTCCACAGTCGAGATCTACAAACGTCGTTGTGTGTACTGTGTATGTAAAACTTCCACTCCTCCATCCCAGCACACTAATACTATACTATTACATACACTCCCCAAAATCCACTCATATTCTCCGATCCCTCATTTTCTGTGCATCCCCACTTCTTTTGTTGTGCTCGTGCGTTGGTATTTTTGTGCGCAAACTGGTCGATACCCATGTACGAGGATCAATAGTATTAGTCGGGTTGCTACATCGTCGTGATTTGCGTTTTGCCATCGCTTGCTCGGCTTCCTCGATTTCACTGAAAGGGTCGGAATGCACGATTGCTGCTAGATCGAATGGTCGAGGGTGGGATGATGGAGGTGTGAAAAGCATGAGTCGAGGGAGATGTCTCATCATAAGCGATACGCGATAAGGAGGATATTTGGACTTGGGAGAGACGATATCAAATGTCGCTATCGATTGGAGATGTGGAAGGGTGATAAGAGAGGATAGGTGAAGGGGGTTGATGGCGAAGGATCAGGTCTGTGAAGTTTGGGGGGAAAGATTGGGAATTGCAAATGCCAGTGGTGCAGTGGTGATGGAAATATAGGGCTGTGTAGAGATGCAGGAAAGTTTCCATGTGCAGATGATTAATCCGGTGAAAGTTTCTCAGATATCGTAGATAGAATGAGGCTTGAAGGATCCTCCCTTGGAAAAGTTACCAAGTGTAAATTCCAATCGTGCAGCATCTTAACAGATACACATATTTGCGTAATACTGTTGACGAAAACAATCTACTTCGACTCCTGCCACCTTCAAAATTCCATCTAACCCTAGAAATACTACCCTACCCTATCTAACTAAAATTCCCGTAAGATCCTCTCCTACCCTAAGCAAAATTCTGCATAATATAATGCGTCCTGATCTGCAAGACCAAAGAACCGGTACGATCTATGACATCTACACCCATACCCATACCCACACCAGCGACCACAAAGCCATTTGCGGCGACATTGACACCACCGGGCACCCACTCTTGCGAATAGTAGAATGGACGTTTATTGATGAGTGCAGGCGCTGTATCCGCATCAACGATATCGTATCTGTAAACCGTCTGTTTGGCAGTCTGATTACAAGGCAAAGAGTGGATATTAGGATAATGCGGAGAAATAGTACCACTAATACCAGCGATAGTATCGCAAATCTAAACATTTTTGGCATCAGGGGAGATGGCGATACCATTGGGTTGACCGAGTGAAATCTTCAACCACCCAGAGTTGACCGGTGGGAAGGACGGGAAACGGTAGGTTTGGGCGTGGAGTTGAGGGATTGTGTCTGTCCGGTTGCCATTCCATGCGTAATCGGGGTCGGTGAACCAGATGTCGCCGTGGGAGTCTACGAAGAGGTCGTCGAGGCCGTTGAAGTGGAAGCCGAAGTAGTTGTTTAGGAGTGTGGTTGTCTTGTTAGAAGTAGGGTCCAAGACTCCGATACCAGGGCGCTGTTCCGTGCCGCCGATTGAATTGTTACCGCCACCGGCACCTGTTGTTTCCATAGTCAGTCCATCATTCATACAATCGTTCAAGAATTGATATGCAGAATTTACCCCAGTAAACCAGACCACCATGACAAGTACCACCATTAGGCGCATAAACAGGCGGATCACTTTCAAATTCGCTCAAAGTAGGAGGATCCTGGTTCAAATCCACAAACAACTGCGGTAAATACCCTTGCTCAAGAACACCCACAGATAACTTGTTGATACCAGGCACATATACCGGTGCCTCGTGAACAGCCATGGTGACCTAATCCACAAACACCTTCTCACAAGTAGGATTATCGCCGAGCAACGGTAACCCTTGAGCTCTATCATAGACGAAAAAGTCCGACGAGTTGAGGCGGCCGAATGAAGTGTCGTTGGGAACGGATGTTGAAGCAAAGGGATAGTCGGTCGTGTTGTAAGAACTAGAGCGGAAGAAATGGTAGGGCATGACGGCTGCATAGCGGTTCAACGCATGCTACACTCGAGGCGTTCGAGGCGTTGTTGGAAGTACCACATCCTTATACCAATGGACTGACAAACCAGTCCTAAGCAGCTACCAACACAGCCAGCGATAATGTAACAATAGCCAAAGACGAGTACATCCTTGAAGAAGTGAAAGGAATTAAACGATAATAGAAAATCAACAAACGAAAGAAAGTCACCGACCTACCTTTATACATCCCATATCTCTTGCAAAACAGACATCACATCTCCAACACTGACGTCTGCGGATGCAGTCATAGTAAAGAAAGCATCAACCATATTAGGATGGTCCTTACCTTTTGAGGTTGTAGCATGGAGTGGAGCGGGTTGTGGAGAAGAGAAAGAAGCTCTCCGAGTGAAGATCAATGAGCGGATCATCAAATCTTGGCAGTCATATTTAACCAAAAGTTGGAAACAAAAAGTAAAGATCAATACTCCGTGACTGCCGACGGTGAGATGCTCCGATGGTATTAGATTCCAGTGCGAAGGACAATGTGCGCTCGAATCATTTGATCGAATTTCGATTGTTTCTGTGCATATCGGCGGCAGTTGATCTCTGAAGAGTGCCTGTCCCAAACCTAAATACCGATTGTGGGAAAGGGCGAGTGTACCAAAGCAGATCTCCTTCTTTCCTCTTCCCTTTGTACATCAGGCTGCGATAGTTATTTCCTATAGGACTGACGTCCCCGTGTTTTGCTTCCCTTTTCCATCCCAGTGATAAGCCCTCCTAACGCCGTGCGCCGCGCTTCATGCTCGGATTGTTGTTGTTACACACTCAGCATTTCTTGTGTGTAATTTTTCCCCTTTCCCAGCATTTGATCGTGAATAAAGCAAAGTTGATTCTGGCTCTGTTCGATAAACGAGAGCATCTCAAGAACATCACGTTCATCGCTTCTTGGAGTTAGGTCTGGGCTTGCACTCATCTCCAATAACAGGATGCAGCATGACCTTGTTGGGGTACTGGGGGTTGTTTCCTGAGTAACCTTGATGCCAGTCGTATGAAACGGCGTAGGCGAAGATGTTGCCATCGTGGGAGAAGTCGGTACAGCTGATACTACCACCGACCTCGGGGTATCCCTTCAGCCTGTGTTTGGCATCCTTGTCCCAGAAGTGGAAGGTGCCGTCACTACCGGCAGTACTGAAAGTTCCGTGGACAGGGTGGAAGGAGATGGAGTTGACCGAGTAGACGTTGGACTGATCGCGAGTGTTGGGTGCGTTCTGACGGTGGCACTTGAAGGAGAAGTTTGAGCTGGACAGACTGTTAGCGATTGACGAATGCTGTGGGGTTAGGAATGAAATCACCTTGCGTCCTTTTCCTCGACATATTGAATAGCACATCTGCCTTCAATAGAGCCAATAGCAAAGCCAGTGGCATCGGCGAAGCAACTGATGGTTCTGGTCTGCCATTTGAGAGGGCTCTGGATTTGCTTGTAGGGTTGACTGGGCTGGTTCAGGTTGAAGATTTCGACCCAGCGATCGGCAGTAGCGACAACAAGAAGCTGGTCGCGGGTATCCATGGCGTAGACACGCTCTTTGCATTGTACAGAAGCGGCAGGGGTTTGTTGGCGGAGATCCCAGTACTTGATGGTCTTATCCCATGAGCCGGTGACGATCATGGGGGAGTTGTTCACTGTAATGCTCTCCACGCACTTGATGGGGGCGTCGTGAGCAGCGACGACTTGAGGAGTGGTGCTGCCTGATCCGAGATCGAGCATCGAAACCTGCTTGTTTGCGCCTGCAGCGAAGACTTTCGTTCCATCCTGCGTCTGATCAGTGACTGCTTTCACGCGCAGAAGAGGGTTGTTGGCGCGCATACCTTTGACCAGCAAGTGCTCAGAGCGGGAGCACCGAGATCGATGAGGGCTTTTCCTGCGCTCTGACCCTCGCCGTTGATCTCATAAATGCGGACTTTGTTGTCCCATGATGCGACCGAGAGGTGGTTTGACTGAGGTGACCAGCTCAAGTCTTGGATGCTATCCTCTGGTGGGTTGTTGATAGGAATATCGTTTGTGATGGAGCCTTGAGTAGCAGTGGCTGCGTTGCTCGCTGCCGCAGTGGTACCGCCGAAGAGACCAGACATGTTCTTGTCGTGAAAGCAGTGGTCGAGGGAGCTGATGATCCGACGAGGTCGGGACGCGCGTTTTTCGTCTTTGAGAAGTACGACGTGGCGAGCAAACCAGTCGTGGTTGGAAGCGGCTTGGAGTTGAGCAGGAGTGGGGTGCTTCAAACGACTAAGACCTCCGATGCTGTTCCGTGTCAGTGGTCTTGATGCCCGATGTCTTCGTTTGGTGCTCTGTCTAGACGATGACCGAGTCTCATGCTCGTCGTCGGCTTCGAAACCAGAGTCATGCATATCTTGCGCGATGTTGCGCGAAGGGGAGAGAGCGCATGCGAGCCATCTGGACATTCGCGAGCACAGTGCCCGACCATTGATTACGTACCGTATTATATTCTTTCAACGCGACTCGACAAGCAATCGACAAGACGTAAGTGATAGCGCAAGTGTAGTTGACTATGCGACAAGCAACTCTACGGACCTCACAGCTGCCACGAAAGTTGTAAAGCTCACCACGCTTCGACGCTGCGACCACGCTAGCGCCCCGACCGCCCGGCAGATGCCACTCCCGATATTCCGCCGTCACAGCTTTCCGCTTCAAAAAGCCCGAAGCGCAAAGCTTTTTCTTTTCCTTCTCTTCAACTCCTCGCTCAAACAATCGCAATCAAAGCTTCCACACCGAGAGGGGCCTTCGTGCCTCTTTCTCCTCCATCACATACAGCTTTGGGAGAAAGTCCCCGGACACGCCATGGGTTTTTCTCGTGGCATGCGGAAACGCGCCGCCATAGATGCAAGCACACCTGCGGCTTACTCGCCTGCCCTATCCTCTCACAATCGGAGATCGTCCCCATTGCCGTCTGCACTCCGCATGTGCGCTGTTGGCTCTCTTGCTGGTCTCTCGCTCGGTCGCCTCGCCTGCAAAGGGGATGAGGATATGAGTCCGTGGCCGAGCACCGGGGGCTGGCTCTGGGCGTCTTCTGGCCTGCGTGAGGAGGAGGCAGTGGGTTCGTCTTGGTAATCTCGCGGTCCTCGGGCTGTGGGGCTCAGGTTGGGCATCTGGCATCTTCTTCGTCGAGGTCGAAAGATATGCGATTGCCCTCTCTTCTCTGAGGGGGTAACTCGATGGGGCTTATTCTTGATGCGAGGGGTTCACCTCAAACTCTTTTTTTTTTCGGATCTGCTTGGGTGCTTTGCGCATTCACTGCGCTCTGCTTCACGCCATTGCTCGGTCAAACGGGCCAGATTCCTTTACACAACTTCCCCTTCCCATACACAAATCGTTCTATATGATGATGAAAAGGTATAGAGTCAAGCACTGAGATTTCCACTTCGGTACCCTTCATTGGGGCTGAGGCTGGTCCATTGATGCTACATTTCCTACGACGGTATCTGACAGAACGATTTGATGTACACCCTTTTTATACATAGCAAGATGAGAAAATTGAGAAATGAAAAAAATGATCTTGCACATTCGATGATTCTACTCCCTTCCACGTTTGCATATTGTGCACGTCGCTTTGCTGTGCTTGATAAATTCGAAATGGCTTGATTTTGCTGACTGCTATTCTATCTACCACGAGGAGGATGAGAAGAGTGCTTGCCATCTTCATCGTCGTCGCTATCCTCGCCAACATCAAACCTCTCCCTCTCGGGATTGTGAGGACTCGTCAGCTCATCCAACTCTGCCTCGTCAAAATCCGCCGCCTCCAGGTCCCTTCTTTGTTTTCTCCTGAACCCCTCGGCGTTGAGACCCATGCCATCCATGTCGGGGTTGTGCGATAGTCCGCGGTATCCTGCGGCATTTCTTCTTTGGCGCCAGATGAAGTATCCCCAAGCTGCCACGGCAATAACAACCACAACAAGCGCAACCTCTCCAGATTTGTAGTATGCCTTCCATGTAGCCTGCTGTAAGGCTTCCTTCTCGGCTTCCTCAGCTGTGGTGCTGTTGGGATGCCCTCCAACACTGGTAAGAGGTCCCTTTTCGCCGTCGATTCGACTATCAGTGGGTGTGCCTCCAACGCTGTCGATGTCCACCTTCATAAAGCGATCCAACATATCTCTGCTGCGGCGAGGGTAGTCGAATGGAACCATGTGCGAGGCATTGTAGAAGACGACGTAAGTAAGGTTGCGAGCCTCTTGCCAGATACCAGCAGGTTCGTCCTCGAAGGTCCAGTCACGACGGGGTGCCCAAACTCCAGGTGATGTTTCAAAGCCCTTGCCGCCATTCCACTCCATGCGATTGATGAGTTCTTCCGTGCCCATGTAGTTGCAAATCAGATCCTTGTCACCAGAGAAGAGCAAAATTGGAACCTTCTCGAGCAGGGCTGGAAGAATCTCAATAGAGGGCTTAGCCTTGCGAGCGCTGAAGGCATGGCCGACTTGTCCATTACACTCGGTCCATCCGCTGGTCTTTCCAGCGTTGATGTGGAGAGCATCCGTGACATCCTTGCGACGAAGATAAGGCTTGACAGCAGTAAGGTCTGGGGGCCAGTTCATGCCACAGCTGGGGTATGTGTCGTCCAGGCGCACATCATACATGTTGACACACTTGCCATGCTCCTGATTGCTGACTTGTAGGATCTGCTGCAAGATGTTCTCGCAAGACGGCACATCAACATGATCCTTTCCGCCATCGCTCAAGTCTTGTATACATTTTGCGTGCTGAGCTTCGACCTTCTTAGCACCTTCAGAGCCGTCCTTGATGAGACCGGCTTTCTTTGCGTAGGGGAGATATGAGAGAGATTGGTCGACTGTCGAGATCCATCCGTTGCCGATGAGCAGACCTGAAAGGCTCCATTTCTTGCCCTTGGTTTCGGCGTTGCGCTTCAGAATGGCTTCGGCGAGGTATGGAATGTACTGGCCGGCGTATGATTCACCGGCGATGTAGAGCTGGACGTTGTTAGCAGTGTGCAATGAAGTAATTCGGGTCTTGGGCTTACGTCGTCGTTGCTGTATTCTGGGAAGAGGACGTAGAATTTTTCCAAGAACTGCACCATCTGGTTCGAAGCGTCTTCCAGCTCGTGAACATAGCTGTCCGTGTCGACGTAACTGAAGCCAGTTCCTACTGGCTGATCGACAAAGAGCAAGTTCGCGAACTCGGCCCATGATCCGTTGTTGTACGCGAGATTTCCATCCGGTTTGACCCTGTAGGGACCAACTTCCATCATGGCACCGTCCATAGAACTGCATCCAGGACCTCCGTTCAGCCATAATACTGTGCGCTGCTTGTTTGCGATGTGACGATTCTGGTAGTGCCAGAAGAAGAGGTTACCGTGGTGTTCGGGTGTGATTTCGACATGACTTGGGACAGTATGTTAGTGCATTGTCGTCTGAAACACAAAGTCGAGCTCATACCCAGCATGCATCTTGAGTAGGGGCTCGGGAGCTCCAGGCAGTGACGAGACAAAGTAGTCCGCTGCCGTCTTGTCGGCGACAGCGCTAGTCATCCAAGAGGAACAGTATAGGAGACCACATGCCAGCGATCCGGACCATGTTGGGTGGCTCCTCCGGCGAGGAGAGGTTGAGAAGAGGTGCATCGTGCGATTCCGCTACCTCATACCAGTCGTCAAGTAATCGATGTCGTCGTTCAATAAGAATGCCAAGGGTGAGGCTTCGATGCTGAGATGTGTCCGCTACGGCGGAGACGAGTCGTGTGGTCCTGAATTTTGGATGAAAGGGTTTCAATCTCACTCAGCAACTGTCAGGAAGCTTTGAAGAATCAAGGGAAATTGTTCAAGGCGCAAAAGGAGTCGTCGTCGCTGCCGTTGACAAAGCAGACACGCGGCTTCCCCGGACTTTCATCACCGAGTCCCTCGCCGACCCTGACCTGCATTCCCGTCACGCTAGCACGAAAACAGTCAAGGTTCGATTTTGGTTGTCAATAACTTTGCATCATTGACTTTTCTCTCAGTCTTTTAGCTACCTGTTCGATTGTTCTTGCTTTCGAGCAGTACCATCTCCTTTGGTTCCCTGCCCATTCGAGACTTAACCATCTTTCTTTGATAGTGTCCAGTTCTGATAGTCATTGTTTGATACAGTGATGACCTTGATTCCGGTCTTCTTGGTAGGTACAGCACCGTGGAGGAACTCCTTGACCAATGGTCTTGGGCACTCCTCCTCGGCTGCCAATCTTTCAGAAGCAGTAAGTTTGGTATCCCATGGACACAGCCACTTCCTGTACAGAGCGCGCATGTGGCCCTGTAGCTTTCCCTCGTTACAGTACTGGGGTGCTTTCACATCCATTGTCTTGCAAACCTTTCCCCAGTTTCTCTGTGCGTCTACAGCAGTTGATCCGCCACTCTGCTTGACGACACGGTGCAGCTCTGCAACATCGATTGGCTGCTTCTGGACAGATGCTTTGTGGAACCAGTCTGTTCCGTCATCGGTGAGTTTCAGCAATGCCGAGATGAAGTATCCTGGAAGCCAATCGTAATCGATCTCTTCGCGACTAGGCAGGTGGCAGCGGGTGGCGTCGCGTTCGATTGCAACGAGGTAACGGCAGAGACCTGAGTTCTCTGGCAGGTTGTTCCAGACCAAGCTGATGATGCCAGTATCGAGGCGTACAGGCATACCCTCGGGTCTGACAAACTGATCGAACTTCTTGAGAATCTGATCGCCCAGAGCCATTACGCCTCTACGGTCTGCGAAGCAGTAGAGCTCCACGTAGGCAGTCTGTACCTCCATGGGCTCTTTGAGCTCAGATTCCAGCTCGAGAAAGTCGAGATCGTTCTTGTACAGCCATGTGTGGAAGATTTCGAACAGTTCAAGTCGCTCGTCAAGCAAGATTCTGTTTGTCTTGGCCTCCATGAAACCACCATTCAAGGCAGCGTGAAAGTACGATGAGCTCTCACATAGGAGAACCTTGGAGATCTTGAATGTCTCTATTCCAACCTCGACTTGGACGTAGGGTCCCTTGTACTTAGATCTAGCTCCTCGTTAGTGATGTTTGCAGATTTTGGATAAGTGGCTTTGCTCACGGCACTGGGATCCATGGTTCTCCGTTTTCATCTTCATAGTCTTGTACGAAGCTGTCATCATCTGCCACATCCTCCACGTCACTGCCATTCGGGTCGGGTTCGTTTTGAGCCGTACCGGCAACTTCGTCCAGATTCAAGGTGGAACTCATGATTAGAAGACTATCGTGCTTGCCGAGGACAGGAGCTGTATCAACAGTCTTGATGGCGCTTAGGGCGAAACAGCCATTGCGAATAGGAGATGCAGGTGAATCCATCATCATGGTGTTGGTTTTCGTTCTGACTCGAGGAAACAATGTTGGTAGAGTTGTGCAACGGGTTGGAAGGAATGCTTGTGGCTCTTAGTGTAGAAGCGCAGGTGACAGTGGTTGCAGATGCGATGGTGCTGGAAGTTTGTGATCGACTCTGTGGCTACCTGGCACAAGCGCGTCAGTGAAGTGAAAGCGAAATCATTGTCTTTGTTATGCTCACTTTGTTGTCAGACGATTAACAGCACTTGTGGATACTTGGTGTAGTGAAAACAACCTGTCAATAGAAGAAAAGGAAGACCTCTCGTCCGCGCAGACGGACGTTGAGTGGTTGTGGAAGTAGAAGAGAGGAAGGTTGAGAGAGATGATGGAATATCAAATAGAGGCTAAGAGGTAGGAGCCGAGTAGTGAAGTAAGTAACTGAATGATAAAAGCAACAGAGCAAAGAAGAGTCACTTATCCAGCTGCAAGATGATCCGGTGTGAATGGCTACTTTGCCTTCACTCGAGTCGAGTGACCAGTTCTCACTTGTGTCGGATTCGAACAGCTCTTCCTCCCAGTGGCCAACAGGTCACCTACCTAGCTGTGAAAAGGCAAGATGATATTCATTAACAAGATCGGCCAGAGAGAGGGCACGATAGATGTCACTCTCAGTGGACATTTCCCTGATCGTGAAAAACATCTTGCATTTTGACAGGCCTGTCAGAGCCCTACCTTGCGGATAGAGAGCCACGATATCCAAGGCTCATCAACAACGGCTACACCCACATCATCAATTTGGTGTTGATGAGTTCTCTGCGATGTCACGGCTAAGAGACGAAGCCAGTGTCCCAAGGTTGCAACTCATTCTCTAACATCCGAAGAGCAGCCGCATAAATTTCATGTCAACCTCACAGAGGGCACCACCCTGTCATGGGGAGAAGAAACGTCTCGCAGCACCTGATCTTCACAATATTCTTTTCGATTACTTGCTACAAGGATAAGGACCGGGCATTGAGATGTTTCGACAACAATCTGAAGCTCAAGAGAGGCTGTTGAAACAGATATGACTGAAAATATGGTTTGGCAATGTCTGGCCTGTGAAACAACAGCCACGCCGTCGCAAAACGCGTCATCTTTTTAACATTAGTCTAAAAGATCTAATCGTGCCAAAGTCTTGAACACTTAGCAAGCTAAGTGCCTGCCACCCTAACGGCCAGTATCACCTCAATGGCCAGCCGCTTACCCCATCGGTCCGATTGCTTCCCCTCATGTAGATCTCGCTCGTCATAGTAATTACTACTATACGGCAAATGCCGAGGAGGTCAGAACCACGGAAATGGTCGTAATATTAGGTAACTATTATACACTTTTAGGAGTCATTATTTCACCATCCCTAGCTCTAGCTCTAGCTCTAGCTCTAGCTCGCAGGCGTGCTAGGCCTTCTAAATAGATCCCTTTAACCTTAACTTAGACATAGCGTTAGCGGTATAGGGTTCTCCTATCTACCGTCGTATCCGCGTATAACGTCGATAGGGCTCCTCGAGTAGAGCTCTTAGATTTCTATATTATATAACTAGTCTAAACCGTACGCGGAGGAGGCAACTAAAAGGGAAGGAGAAGGGGAGGGGTTAGTTCTATGTTTAGTCTACGTTAGTAGCCTTCCTTATGTGCCACCATTAACCGTTATCTAGATTAAAGAACGCTCTAACATTATTCTCTATATAGGTAGTAAATACCTCTATTAGTAAGGTACCTTACGATAACGACGACTACGAGGGTTATAAGGGTTCTAAGGGCTACGATAACCGACTAATTCCTATCTTACGTTTCTATGCCTCGTGCTCCTCTACTTGCTTTATAGTAGTACGAGTACTACGCTTCCTAGTAGTCTTAAGGCGCTTATTATATATAATCTCCTATCGCTAATATAAGGTTAGATCTAGGTAGCTTTTTAGGAGCCTCTTCCTAAGCTTAACTTCCTCTTTTAATAGAGCAATTGCCTTACCCTTTTTAATATATAAGGTGCCGTCCTTTTAGAGCTAATAGTTAGGAATTCTAGCCTTCTGTTCGCGCTTCTTCTTAGTGCTAGTAATGTCCTTAAGACGCTTATTAGACTCGTAACTAGTAATAGCCTAAGAGGCGCTACCCTTAGTTAATTTGTCGAAGAATCGAGTAATAGTAGGAGTAGCTTATAAAGCAACTAGTCGAGCTCGTATAATCCTTACTAACTGCATAAAAGTTAATAGTATATACGGTGTTTTTAGATCTTTAAGAGCTAGCTCGCGCTCCGGAGTAGTTAGTCGTTTAATAGTTAACTACGTAATGAGTTATGATTGTAGTATTAGTTCCTTATTAGAAGGCATTAGAAATAGCGAGTTAATCTTATTAGGGTTATAACCGCTAGCCTTAAGCACCGGTCTCCTCGAGTTCACTAGCTATATACTAGCTTTTGCGAAGGCGCCTTTAATCTTTAGCGGAGTAAATGTCTATTAGCGAATAAATGGAACATTAGCATAGAAGTCTGCCTTCGAGTAGTTATGTACACTAGATAAGATAGCTCTATTAAGCGAGCGCTAATGCTAGTGTTTAAGGGGTTAAAAAAGACCGACATCTAGAGGCTAGAATAGATAAGATGAATGAGGAGGTAGGTAGTATATAATAATGCCATTATCTCTAGCAAAATCATCTACTTTAAGGGTCTAATAACTACTATAACTATCGCATAGAAGTAGACGCTTCTAGCTACGGATCCGAGGTCTTATACATCTCTCGAAATGCTTAATATAGTCGTAAGCAAGGGCGTCTATATAGAGGTAGTTGTTTCCTCCTACTAACACGTAATATCTATCTAGTAGAGGACGTACGACATCGGCTTAAATAGTTAGACCTACAATAATGACTTAGGGGTTAATAACTGCGCCTGCTGCTAATACGGTCTTAATAAGTGTAATAGACTCTCTGTTATTAGGACATGGCGAGTAGTTAATCTTCTTAGGGTTTTAGGTAATAATAATTTAGTCTCTACTAACGCTAATGCAGACCCTAACTTCGTCTATATTCTAGTAGTTCTTAGGCTATATATCGTGCTTATCTAGCTTCTTCTATAAACTATCGAACTATTAGCGTATCTGTATAGGGTCGTAGGCAAGCTTTCTTATTACCTTAAGGGGTTAAAGACGTCTTTTAAATAGGCTAGGGTTGCGGTCTATATATCGCCTTACCTAATGGCATCTAAGTAGCTATAGGTTAGGGTCGGTTTCTAGAAGAATCATAGTAGCTACGGTAGCTAGTTAAGCGTGTCGTATGTATAGATTAATGTCCTCTATACGGTAGATATAGCGCTTAAGGCCTTCCTCTTATATAGCAGATAGTCGAGTTCTAACAGGGTCTCGCTTAGAACGAGTTCTAATACCCTTAATCCTTCTTTTAATACGTCCGTAATGCTTGTTATCGATGTTAAAGGTACGCTAGAGCTCCTTAAGAGACTGCCATTAAGAGGGGTCCTTATTGTATTTATCGACAGCGCGCTAGATGTCGATATCGACCTACCTATCTCGAGACAATTTAGTGCGCTTTAGATCCGGATTACGAGCTTTAGTAGCGGCAGCAATGGCGCGCTTAACTTAGCCCTATACACGACTGTTCTTTTTAGGGTTTGAAGTTGCTAAAGGGTTAGTAGGAGGGTTAGTTATTAACGACATCGCGAGCGTAATTAGGCATTAGTATGCGAGGCTTTAAAGCTAAGATAGAACATCGAGTAGTTAGAGGAGGGCGGCGACGACGAGGTAGATTACTAACATCATGATTAGCAGCTATACGAGCTATACGAGGTGCATAAGCGGCTAGCCATTAAGGTAATACTAGCTATTAGGGTAGTAGAGCCTTCGCTTGCGAAGGGTTTAGACTTAGGGCCGACTAAGCAAAAACACAGAAGATCTAGTTCTGACGAGCAAAAAAAATCAGAGATTATCTACAAAGCAGAAAAAAAAAAGGTTCGTGCCACTGCTAGAAGATAGGCCAGTGAGTGGACAAAAGGACAAAAGAAGAAATGCCCCCTAACGGAGTCGAACCGGTGACCTCGGCATTACTAGTGCCGCGCTCTACCAACTGAGCTAAAGGGGCTTGCGAATGAAGCATTTCCCAGAAAAAACCTTCATAGCTTTCAAATCAGCAAAAATTCGGCTCGTCGATCAGTGACAGGAGAAGCAGAAATGTTGAACACAAGGGATGTGCTGACAATGAGGTTCATTCCAAAACATCATTCAATGATACTCGTGTAAGAAGAGAAAACGCCGGGTATGCCGAACACGAATTTCCAAAAAAGTCTTGCTGGTCTTTTTCTTCCCACAGTCATGCATGCACGCAAAAGCAACACATCTAGCTGGTCTGCAGAGCAGCCTGCTTGACACCCTCAGTGACCTCCTCGACAGCATCACCAGCGTCAGCCTTCTCGGCGCCGTCCTTTTCGGCAGCCTCGACAGACTTGCCGGCGTCCTTAGCGAGCTTGGCCTTGGCTCTCTCGGCCTCCTTCTTAGCCTTCTTCTTCTCCTTGTCTGCCTTCTTGGCGGCGGCCTTTGCCTCCTTTTCTGCTTTGGCCTTTTTGGCTTCCTCACCACCGAACATTTCGCGCCATTCCTTCTCCTTCTCGGGCTTGATTTGTTGGAACAAGTGGGCGGCGGCGTTGAGCTTGTGGTTGGGAGCGATGCTGTTGCCTTGCCAGTCATCGGGGATGATGAGGAGAGTGGTGTTGAGTTGTTCGAGGATGGCACTGCTGGTGGAGGGCATGTAGGGAGCGATGATCGAAGCGAGCAGGTGAACGTGGTTCAGACCCAGACCGACGACGGCAGCGCAGCGTTCGGGCTCGTCCTTTGCGAGGGCGTTGTCGAGCTTGTTGTCTTGGAGCAGCTTATTTCCGAGGTAGGAGATGTGCATGGCTGCTTGCAGACCTTGGCGGATCTTGACGGCATCCATGGTGGCCAGGTAGTCCTTGAGCGCTTCGTTGACTTCCTTCTTGTGGGCTGCGAGGACGCCCTCCGGGTCGTTGTACTTGGTGTAGTCGGGCACGACACCCTCAAAGTTGGGCGAGTTGACGAACTTGACGATGCGGTTGACGAAGTTACCAAGATTCTTGAGCAGCTCGTTGTTGTTAGAGTTGATGAAACCAGTCCACTCAAACTCGGTGTCGCCAGTCTCGGGACGTCTGGAAAGGAGGTAGTAACGCCAGACATCTGAGGGAATACCGGTCTCCTTTGCGTTGGTTCCGAAAACACCAATACCTCTGCTCTTGCTGAATTTGCCCTGTTCGTAGTTGAGGTACTCGGTGGTGGAAAGATGGTTCAACATGGTCCACTTGTCGCCAGTACCGAGCTGAGATGAGGGGAAAACGACAGTGTGGAAGGGAACGTTGTCCTTGCCCATAAACTGGTACAAGCTGACGTTCTCAGGGTTGTGCCACCACTTCTGCCACTGATCCGTATAGTTTGCTGTGATGGAAACGTAACCAATGCAAGCGTCGAACCAGACGTACAAGACCTTCTCATCGTAGCCAGCAAGAGGAACCTTGGTGCCCCATTTCAGGTCACGGGTAATACCTCTAGGCTTGAGGCCCTCCTGCAACCAAGAATTTGTGATGTGAATACCGTTCGACGACCATGCACCCTCCTTGCTCGACTTTGCCGACCATTCCTCGACCTGTGCTTGGAGCTTGTCCAACAGCAGGTAAACGTGTTTTGTCTCTCTTGCGACGGGCGTTGCGCCATCGAGCTTGCAGCGAGGCTTCTTCAAATCCAGAGGATCAAGAAGATGTCCACACTTGTCGCATTGATCGCCTCTTGCATCCTCGTAACCGCACAGTGGGCATTCTCCCTCAACGAAGCGATCGGCCAAGAACGAGTTGTGCGTTTCGCAGTAAGGCTGCACTGTTGTCTTTTCCTCCAAGAAGCCGTTGTTGTGGAGCTTTGTGAAGATGTCCTGAGCAATCTCGGTCTGCTGGGTAGTAGGAGTGCGGCCGAAGATGTCGAAGCCAATGTTGAACCATTCGTAGACCTCTGCGTGAAGCTTGTGGTACTTGTCGCAAAGCTCTTGGGGTGTGCACTTTTCCTCGATAGCCTTGGTCTCGGTGGCAGTTCCGTACTCGTCAGTACCGCAGACGAACAGAGTGGGCAGGCCACGCGCCTTGCAGTATCTGCGACCAGAACGTCAGACATGATTGCGCAAACGTCGCTAGACCGAGACTGACCTGGAGAAGACATCGGCAGATAGAACACTACCAATGATGTTGCCCAAGTGGGGGACGTTGTTGACGTAGGGAAGGGCAGAAGTAATGAGGATATTCTTCTTGCCCTCCTCGGGCAGGATCTCTTTGCGCTCGCTCATAATAACTTGTCGCGCGATTCGTTCTCTTCTTGTGCAATTTGAAGTGATGGGTGTATGCTTATGACAGACTTTGCTGTTCAGTAATTCGACAAGGTGATATGTTGGACAATTGCGCGTGCTTCTTGTCGGTCAAGTTCAGCTTTGGAGGGGTCCAAACTGCTGCTGAAAGTGACTCAACTGCTCGGCTGCACCCGCCATCCCACCTTCGCCGTCCCTGCCCAGCCCTACCGCCATACCAGAACTTTTTCGATAAACATTCAAAACATTCCATCAAATCGAAAAAAGAATTCCTGGAACGCAGTACAACGATACACAGAAATTACAATCAAATTTTCGGCACAAAGTCTCAACAATCATGGTAAACCCTCAACCCGATGATTTCGACTCCCTCTTCAACCTCGAAGAGGAATACTACACCGAAGGTTACAATCTTGGAGTAGCAGATGGATCACGCGCCGGTCGCATCGAGGGCCGCCTCTTCGGCCTCGAAAAAGGGTTTGAAAAGTTTGCAGCAATGGGGAACCTAGCAGGCAGAAATGCCGTTTGGGAAGCAAGAATTTCAGATCAAAATTCTGCTGCTACTGAGGCAAGCGAGTACAAGTTGCCCAAGCTTTCAGGTGGCACTAGATTGCAGAAGCATTTGCAGACCCTGTATGCTTTGACAGAGGCTGAGACTTTGTCTACTGAGAACAACGAGGATTCCGTCACTGACTTTGACGATCGCCTCAAGCGTGCTGAGGGCAAGGTCAAGGTCATCGAGAAATTGGTCGGAGAGGGTCCTCTGACCCTCGAGGCTTCTCAGCCTGCTACTTCTGGCAGTGGCAGCGCACAAGAAAGACGTCAAATCAAGATCATGAGAACTGATGCTGGTGGAGAGAGTAGTATGGAAGATTTCAATATTCGCCATGCTCGCTCCTGAAGCTTCTTTTCTTGCTTCGAAGGGATTTCCCCTATTGCTACCAAGCCAAGGATATCATCATTGTCCCATCCCAGCAAACACCGGACCTCAAAGACCCACAAAACGCAATACTCCGCAGAATGCACCCAGAGATCAACTCACAAGCCACTTTCAATCCGAACAAACGCCTCGCTTCATGCCTTCACGATACCCGACTATCTCAAGCCGCGGCTCCAGTCTCTCCGCTAGCCGGATTTGGTGGCTCTTGCACGGCATCCATCTTCAGCTTCTTGGGGTCGCTAGCTCCGTCAGTTTGCTGAACATTACTCATGTCGGCAAGTGGTGGTCTGCCAACAGGGGCTTCTGCAGGCAACGGTCTCTTCATAGCAGGAGGCTTGTAGGCACTTCTATTTGCCAACGGACTTTGCTGCATTCCAGGCATACCGATACGTCGACCAGCATCCATGGCTGGGTTGACGAAATTCGATCTGTTGGCGGGTGCTCCTCCGTTCATCATCGGTTTCGGATTTGGTATTGGTACAGTAGGAGCGCCGACTTCGGAGCGCTTGATAGGCGCAGACTTGCGAAGATCGACTCCTTGTGTTCGTCTAATCGAGGGACTTTCGTGATGGGGGTCGAAAAGTTTGATTGGAGGAACGGCGCCGGACTCCGGAGGTTGGACCAGAGCAGAAGCAGCAGCACCTGAAACGAAACCAGATGGCACATGGGACGGCACCTGGGAGGGCGTAATCACTGACTCGGGAGGTGTGATTTGTCTGCCATTGGTGGTTGTCGATTCTGAGGCGGACGAAGGATTTGAGCGAAAGCCATTCTGATTGCCTGCTTGGTGAGGAGGACCCATCATGCGGTTGGGTGGTTGGTTGTTCATGCCGTTTGTGTTCTTGAAAGTCTGGGAAGGTACTTGGGGACGAGCTTGCTGCCCGTTCTGTTGACCGTTCTGCTGAGGACCGCCAGAAAACTGTCGTACATTGGGCATGGATGCTACTCGGTTCGGTTGTTGGCGATTCATAGCTTGTGCTGAGACAGAGTTGGCAGGAGGTCGGACGGGCGTCTCGACAGAGACTTCGGTAATAGAATTGTCCAAGCGAACCTCATCAGGGTGGCTGAAATCCACCTCGTCAAACAGATTTCCACCAAACTCGTCTTCAAATTCCGATGTGTTCGATTGGGCGCTAGGCATACGTGCTGGTGGGTTCGAAGCAATGGTTGTAGGTGCAGAGGGGCCGGCGATGGCTTCTTTTTTGATGGGAGCGTAGTCTGGGTGACGATGTAGATTCTCGGCATCCCATTTAGATGGCGCAATCCTGACCTTTGTCACTCTCTGGAGGTAATCCTTGTCGTATAGACAGTTGCCCAGCACGTTGCCGAAGTTGCGCAATGCTCTTTTCAAGGCGTCGGTTGTAGCTTCTTTCTTCGCTTTCTCGAAGGCGGCTGCTTTGCCTTTACAGTTCTCGATGTGGCCATATCCGATGTCCTACACCGTGTCAGCTCGAGTGGATAAATCAACGCGCTGGAGAGCTTGCCTCGTGGAATGTGCCATCTCTCAAAGAGACGCGCACAATGGTAGACAGTCCTAAGTTGATCTTTCCTGTTGTTGGACTCTCGTCGCACTGTGGTGGTCAGCATAACAAGACTTCGTGGAGAGTCAGAGAAACTCACAAAGTCGATTTGGACATCTCGAATAGCACTGCTCCAGCCATTGAAACCGAAGACCTCGTTGGCAAGATTGATGACCTTTTCTGCAGCAAGATAGTGGACTTTGCCTCCTCCGTTTCCAGGACGTGTCGAGATGTATTCGGGACCAAGCTGCTTGTCGAGACGACTCTGCAGCGTAGCTATCTCCTGTGCCGTGTATTCATTGATGTGGTCCTTTTGCTCCTCGTACGGATTAGTGAACTTGTGGTCCTTCCACTGATCACCAGGTCTGAGTTATTGTTAGCAGCTTGACTCAGCTAAGGACAGATCAAGACTTACGCAGGCATGATCGATCATCTATCTCGACAACCAAAGTGGCGACGCGGACTTGTTTTATGCACAAATGCAACAGCGCTTGCCTTGGAGGCGTACGCGATGCACCGCGACAATGACGCGACCCACGTGGCATGCCAAGCCGATTCTGCCCGCTCATCCCACCCCCCGAGGCTCGCCCCTTCCTCTTCTGCCTGATGTACACAAATACACATGGTATTCGTTGTTCTCGACTGCCTAATGCTTATGAATTCGGCCTCTTACAAAAGACAAGAGCGCCTACGTTCTTTGCCACATGACGCTTTCACGCGACATCACAGTTCTTCGCGTCCTTTACACGCATCGCCAGGAAGGGTCCACTATTAAGGCTCGAACAAGTGATGTGATTTCAAGAACTACTATAGACGAATGATTGTCGGAGTTCCCAACCATGCAGAAACCTGGTCCCCGATGTTCTTTGATCCCTGATCATGTTTCAGGAGCATTGGTCTCGACGCCTGTGTAAGCCCTCGACCCAGGCAACTTCACCCAGGGTGCAAACACATTTGTCTTCTTCGGTATGGCCGCCGCCAACTCCGGGAAGTGTCTTGCCAGTACATCCTTCATGCCCGTATTCTGGACCCAATGGAAGCCAACCTCGGTGTACATGTCAGCATTCCATTGTCCCGCAATAAAACGATCGCTCTTGAGTCTCCGACTGGCCATCAAGATGAAGATGCGAAAGGCGGTCTCACTGAACCCGAAGCCTTTGATGACGGGCTCGCTATGTGAGCCAACTAACGCGTCTACTGTCTCGATGTCACCACTGTAGACTTCGCTGAGTCTTGCTGCGAGCTCCTTGTCACCACCAGTCAGCTCGTCGAAAGTCTTCGGGACAGACAGCCGAAGCAGTCTTCTGAATTGGCAGTAGCGGGGGACACCTCTTTCGCGGTCGCGCAAAATATCGACCGTAGCGAGATCACGGACTTGACCATCTGGAGTAGGAAGGTTCCTCATCAGATTGGCATAGTTGTTGTTGGTGATCGCTCCCGGATAGTTGATGCAGAAGGAATAGAACGCGTCGGCGAAAGATACCTTTCCAGACTTGAGAGGTTTCACGGCATCCTTGAAGGTGATCTCAGCTACTGGGACTGTGGCTTTATGCTTGCCACTTGCGACGTCGAAGAATGCGACATCGTCTACGCCCTTGTTAGCCAAATTCAACCAAGGTTGATAGTATTGACTCACCCGGTATAAGCGAGTGCATCCTGTATACTGAAACGAACTCTTCTGTGAGAGAGTACGGGACGCCTTGATGGTCGACGGTTGACCCTGGGATACCGCTGATGGCCTCGCTAGTCTTGGAGATCCTGCCCACAATCTTGTTGAGGGTTTCTCCTGCGATACCCCACCTTCGAAGTTGTCAGTAAGGGTCTTGGACTAGTTGGGTGGATTGCATACCAATTCGCATTCATGCTGATCTCCAGCGTGGGATGACCCAAAATAGCGGGCGTCCATTCGCTGCAATCGCGAAGGTCAGTATGACTACAATCATCTTATGCGGGCCATATCGACTTACACCGTGTGGATTTTCGCCATGAGGGCGCAGTTGACAAGACGAGCTTTGTCGAAGATCTTGTCCCTAAGTGTTATCAGCAATGAGTTCACCAATCACGGCTCTCGAAATTCTTACCCGGTCCAATCAGGATGTGCTTCACGGATCTTGACGCAGATGGCATTGTGTTCCAAAGCGAAGAGTGTGTGCAACAACTCCATTCCGGTCCACCAGTTGTCTGAGAAGCCTGTCTTTGGGTTGCCTTCGGCATCACGAGGCAAGAAAGTCTCTTCGTAGCCTCTTGTCTCGAGGAGCAACTTGCCGTCTTGATGTTGATCTCTCAATCCCCTGGTCACAGCTTCACTCGAACCGTATATCTGAGAGCCATCCCACCTATGGGTTCAAGTTAACATGAGACATAATCAGACAAACCAAGATTAAGCTCACCAAGCTGTTGAGGTATTCTTGTAACCAGGACAGTTGATGTCGGACGCATCGAGCACTTCATCTGGTTTGGTACGGTACAGCTTCATCTGATGATCATGCCAAGTGTCGTTTGGAAGTAAAGGCACGTCGAAGGTCTCCTCGCTCTGGAGTTTCTGGTCAGCATGTCGCATTGCAAGCTCACATACAGTATACTCACACTTTCATGGAAAACCCAATCGTGGACCTGGAACTGGATCCAAGCAGCGGCGAGAAGATTCAGTGTAGTAGCTGGCTTGAACTCTCCTGGCTTTCTAGACATGAAAGCTTCGCTGACCAGTCTTGGATTTGGTGTCCACAGCTCTTCTTCGGTTGGCTTCTCGCAGTATTTCCTAGGGAAGTTGCGACCAAATCTCATCCCAGAACAGCCCATCTTGGGCATGGTAAGTGAGTTGTCCTTGCCTTCCGAGTTTCTTGCCGAAAGGAAACGCTTGTCATCTAAAGGTGTATCTTCGGTGTTGCCTTGGGCTGTTGCAGACGTGTACCCATCGTGGAGGTTAAACTGGCGCAGCTCAACACGCAGAGCATCCAAATTGAGTGCACCGATGATACTAGGAAGTTTGTGCCACGGGATGAAAAGGTTCACGAAGTGGAACAAGCCAACGAGAAGTCTGTCAAGGAAGCCGGGGCGAAAGTTGGGAGCGTCCATGGTGAGTTTCCAAACGATTTACAAGATGTGATTCTCTTCATTTTTGGACTCTCTCAACTATTATAGTGAAGCAAGGGATGCCTGGAACGAATTTGAGGCTGTAATGGTGGGCAGTGCCAGAGTATCACCGTTACCATTTCTGGCAAATGGTACGTTTGATATTCACATACGTTCTTGATCCGGAGTTGGGTGGCCTTACGACTCTCGTAAGCGTCTCGCGGTGTACTGCAGCCAAAGAGAATAAGTGCTCTCCCGCATCTCAGGCCACCACTCTAGAAGGATCAATTCTGTGTCGTCGTGCAATGTATTTTAGTTTCCGGAATACGTGCAAGCAACTTTGAGAAATCGCACGAGCTGGAAACGTTTCAGCGGTCTGGTAGGCGAAGTATAATATATGCATGCAATAGAGCTGCACGTCAGCACTAGCGTTTCTACATAAATCCTTCGCTAAACCATGGGTCTCACAGCCTTTGCAAGTACCTGTAGGTACGCGCGACATCAAGGGAACATGACTGAGCTGACCATTGATGCCTGTCCGAGTGGTACGATCAGAACGTCAGCTCAGTCGGAAGAGTCTGCATGCAACCTTGAATGACACTACCTGTGTTTACCTGTGTTGCTATGATCATAGACAAATATGCTGTCTCTTCTGTCCATTGAGCTTTTTTGTGCCACTCGTTACCTTTGCAAGAAGAATCTATTCCAATGTACCTCGGTCTGTGGGACTGCCTCAAGGGCTTCCTGACATTCGATGTCTCACGAAGAGATGTCAATGGACTCATCAACTCGAAAGGCGGCGATTACTACTATACCAGAGGCAACATCGCAGACCGTGGTCCATGTCCAGGTCTGAACGCCTTGGCTAACCAAGGCTACCTGTTCGTTCATCTATCCAACCTATCTCGTACCCACCACTGACCCAACAAGCCCTCGCGATGGCAAAAACATTACCCTGCCTCAAGTCGAGGAAGCTTTGAGGATATCCCTACACATGGAAAAATCTCTTGCATCTTCCATCACCCGTCCTCTTCGCCCTCTACTCCGCAAAGATGGCACTTTTGATCTCGTCCTCATGCGCCAACACAACGTCATCGAACACGATGCCTCCTTCACCCGCCTCGACTTCCGCGAAGGCGACAATTACAACTTTCAACCCCGTCTCTTCCGCGCCATGCTCGATGACGCCGGAAATGGCCCTATCACCATCAGCAGCCTAGCCAAAACCTACATCCGCAGGAACAAAGAAAGCAGAGCAGCAGGTGCACCTGCTCTCCCTTGGAATTTGTGGTTTGTGAATTTATTGCAGAGTGTGAGTTTGATGAATACAGCCAAGATGGGAGGGAAATTGGATAGAGAGGTATTGAGGGCTTTTTATGAGGAAGAGAGGTTTCCGGAGGTGATTTTGGAGAATGGGGAGGAGAGGACGTTGGTTGGGTTGGTTGGATTTGCTGTGGCTCTTCTGTTTTGTGTGGTCTTTCGCGTTTGAGTAGGAACGCATCAGGCTGTATTGGTGAATATCGAATGGGCATTCAGGATTGACAGACGATTGATCTGTACTGAGGACGGACTATGCAGCAAGATGTCTCTTCAATGGGCATATTCATTTTGCGTTGCTGGTGTGCGAGCTGTCTTGTTGACTAACCTCAGAAAGTATAGAAAAATATGATTGTTGTGCTGAATAGCTCATCGGGTTGAAGCTGTCTTGGAGCCAAGACATACCGTCTTCTCGAGCTTGTCTATGAACACCGCTTGTGTTGACGAAGAGCATTTTTTATTGCTGTCGCTCCGGAACGAGATGTGGATGTCCTGTCGAGCGCAGATTGCTTCCAGGTGGCTACAATTTTGCAAAGATATAATTGTCAAGATTTGGAGCTGTTCTCAACAAGCTGCTGTAGCTCAGTGGTAGAGCGTGGGATTGCAGTCTCTGCAATTATCCTAAGGTCCGTTGTTCGACCCAGCGTAGCAGCTTCTTTTTTGAATCTTTTGTTGGAAGCCTTGTGTTGTGGGGCCGCAGGTTCGAGCTCAGCTCGCTTACCCAACGTCTCACAAGACATTGCTGGATACGAGCACATGCAAACATCATCTGTTTTTGATGGACGCCTACACGTGAAGATTCGCACGCTTGCAGATATTACCAGTCTTCAGCTCAAGGGTGGGAAAGGAGGCAGGCATGATGCTGACACTGGGCGTGTGCGACGTCCTTGCTCACGATGTCTGGAGGCTATGCGATGAGTCTGCAAACACGAGACACTTCCGCGCATCCCCCTACTTTTCTCTCGGCTGAGAATTTCTGCAAGCTTCAGAGGTAGCTATGCGTAGCTCGATGGGCCGAGCAGACAAAATAATCGCATACGTCTAGCTAAGAGCCATGCATGCAGCGAAAACACAGCTGGTTTCAGATGCCTCAACATGTGTGTACTTTGCATGACTACATGTCAACAACCAGAGCGTTGCTATTGATATATTTTTGGAGCTACAAACTGCGGAATACATTGCTATATGCTAGAGACACCGATACAAAGCTGATGCAACATGCTGAGCATATGAGTCAATTGGCGAATATAGCTGTCACATTGCGAAACGAGGCTAGAGTGGTCCATGATTTGTGGCAATTCCAAGGAATGAACACGACGGTATCATTTTCTTTCTTAGGATGTAGGTAGGCGGCGAACTCCGAAGCCATGTCGCAGCCTACGAAAAACAGGAGTCGACAGAGGAACTCATCCTTCGGAGCAGCAAATGTTGACAGCAGACAACCCTTCGAACTGACCGGTCACTGATCCCGATTGAATAGACATCATGGGAGGCAGTGCTAAGAGCTTGGAAATCGGGGGCCTCGATGATCCTGTATACTGCTACTTAAGCAGTCGAGACACCTCGACCCTATTGCATCAATCAACCAGAGCTTCAATCGATATTCTACATCCAACATACACCCGGTCAATTCCAATCACAAGCATCGAGAGCATTGTGCGTTGATTTGGTCTGGCTTTTCAGGCTCTCAGTCGAGGTTCATCGGTCCACAGCCAGTTTGTGCGTTCTTACAGCATCGTTCGGCGAGCGAGGTCAGAGAAGGGAAAGGTGAATAGTTCTTCGGAGAAAATTGGCAGGAGTGATCCCTCGGAACTTCACAATCAAGCCATCGAGTCGGAACGTATCCTCATCCTCCACATCAAGGATTTGGAAACTCGCTCTTGGAATGTCTAAATCTGGTCGTGCGCCAGCAATGCGCTCAGCAACAGTCCATCGCGGCAGATATGATGGACAGTCGATCCAGAATCCGTCGAAAACGTTCTTCCATGGTGGTCCGTCGTCGTCGATCGATTTCAGAAAGTCTCTGACTTCCTGCCTCCATATAGCAAGTCTGCGAAGCTCTGCAGGGTCATTCAATCTTTCCTCGCAGGCTCCGTCCAGATAGAGCGTATGGCTGAACACTACTAGCTTCAGCGGAGGGAGCTGGCTGATAAGTGCTTTCAATGTTGGCAGGTAATCTTTCGAGTTCAGCTTGTATCATGGCGATGTCTGCGACAACTTACTGCAATGTGGAGCTGGGTTTCCTGTCGCGATATCCATGCCGAAGTACCGCAGCTGAGCAATAACCCTTTTCGGCAAGATTGGACGGCCCGTTTGGAATCGTATCTCACTTTCGTTGTCTCCATGGATCCAGTGAGGAGACCATGCGACGCGCAGTTCGATCCGAGGAATGGCATAACCGCTGTACTCGTTTTTGAGCTGTTGACTGACGCGCAGGATTGCGGGATAGAAGCATCTACCAACATAGCTAGCGTCAACGACGCAACCAGGGAGGTCCACTCCAGGGACTCTGACATCCACACATCTAATCGCGAGTTGGCCGTAGACCATCAAGCGAATCTCAACAGGTAGATCCAGGAAGCGGAAGGGTTGTGCTTCAGGCGGCGCAGGCGAGGGCACGGCGCTCCAGGAGCGGGCAGATGGTATGATGTTTGACAGGAAGGAGAAAGGGCCGACGATGAGCCATGTCCATACTGAGGGCTAGTATGCATGTCAATAATCTTTCGTTCAAGTGCAGATAGTGAAACCAGGTACCATGATGAGTGGTGGGGCTAATCGATGTCGTTGATACGGAACAAAGATCATGCAAAGGTAAAAAGCCAGACCCAGATAGAGCGTGTGCCAATGGAAGATGAGATGGAGGATGTTATGTTGGAGTAGAGGTCAAGTCGCAAGCACGCTGCGAAGAAACCGAGTCTTGGAGAGAATCCCGCGAGGAAAGAGCGATTGTGGTTGAGTAGCTGTATTCTGCTTGCATTCTTCGAGTGCGGCTTCCTAGCTGGCAGCGCTGTCGAGATGCACGAAAATTTCTCCTGAAGCTGAAGTTCCACTGAGAGCCCTGTTGGCTCCTTCCTGCGCTGGGCTCACGAAGAAACCCTCGGTTGTGTCCAGCTCTTGACCTACCTAAGACGAGCGATCACTCCTGTCATAAGTTCATGCGAAAGTAAAATTGGGAGTGGAGTGAAGGTTTCTTTTGAGGCTACCTACTGAGTGTGCTGCGACTGTGATTCTTCGTCCCTTCGTTTCATCTGAACTCTGTCCTGCATGGGCAACCGAAAGGCCACTTATAGCTTGCAATTTTATGAGAGTCGTTCGTCCCTTCGGTGTGGTCGGTTATGCTATACGCACTGCCACAAAGCCAGCAATATTGTGAGCCGGTGCGTATTTTCCCATGTCCCCATTTTCGACCATGCTCCGTTTCCTTCATCCGCAACCTTCATCTACATGATTCGATCTCATCTGCCGTCGGCCATCATTTGGGCCCGCTGATTTCGCGTAACAAAGCGACAATCGAGGTTGAGCACTACATCATATCCTCTGCACGTCTGCGTTGTGTGTTACGGTCTCTCATCTTTTCGGCGAAAAGGTCGCTTGGTTCTCCTCCGCTGCTGAACTTCGAAGGGAACAACTCCTTGACCACAGGGTTGACTTCGCGAGAAGCACCCCGAATCGAGAAGCCTGGTACGTCTGCTTGAGCGCTTCCCCTGATGCTGAAGCCACCCGACTCTGGTCCTCCGGTGATGCGATCAGCAAGGCTGCCTGTAAAGAAATTAGCTGTGACTGAGATGTCAGACACATGAGCATAGCCTACGTCTTATGCTTGCAGTCTCGCCAGCGTCAAGGGCGTCCGAACGGCGATGATTGCTGCGGGAGGACTTGTTGGGGAAGAGTTCTCTGTTGCGCTTCGGAGGACTTGTCGAAGTGAGTGGTGTATCAAGTCCAAAGGTCTTGCCGCCCTTTGCGGGTAGAAGTTCTATCGGACCTTTACTGGCACGAGCGGGAGCCATGAGATCCTTCTTACGTGGTGCGGGTGAGATAGTTCTGCGACGAGCCGTCCTGCGTTCGGGCTGCTCTTGGTCAAAGCCATATCTTCCATCTCCATCTCTGACAGGAGAAGCGCTACGATCGCGCAATCTACCTGTGTCCTTTCCAGCGAACAGATCACCCCCACGCGGCCTCCTCGGGCGTTCGTCTCTGCGGCGAACATTCCTTCGGTCGTCTTCGTCGTCGTAGCTGAGTGCTGGCGTTTCTTCGGCGTCGTCGTACATGTTGACATCGAATGGCTTCGCTGCCTCAGGTCTCTGTCTGTTATCTCTTCGCGGGCCTCTCCTCCTGTTGTCATAGTCTGCTTTGCGTTCTCTCGGGTCATGATCAGGGTTCATGAGGTAGAATCGACTTCTCTCATGAGCGCGAGGGGCTTTCTTGTCGGCAAGGGTGGCTTGACGGATGTAGAGTTCGGCTTCGGAATTTGAGGGGAGTGCCTTGGCTTTGCGCATTTGCAGAGGGGCGACATGTTGTGCGGCGCCGTCTGGGAGATCGGAGAGGGCGTTGAGAGCTTCTGAAGCTGCTTCTGCGGACTCGTAGATGAGGTTGGCCGACGTGTCATCGATCCATTCGACACGCTGGAAGTTGTCTAGCGAATAGTACTCGCCAGCAAACTGCCTGATGTTGTCGGTGGTGAGGTTGTCTAGACCGCGGATGTGTACTTTGGTCGGGGCGAGATCGTCGGGGTTGTCGGCAGGGGTAGATCCAGATTGGTCTTGGGTGTTTAGTGCCGCCGAGCGGGCTTCCTTGATAAGTTCAGCGTGTGTCGCGTGACGGAGCGATCGGTTGGCGTACAATCTTCATGGCCTCTGCCTCGAGTTGGGCGATTTCGGGGTCCAAGCCGAGGTCGATGTCCATGTCGACGTCCATATCGATATCTGCCATGATGTCGAATGTCGTTGGGGTGTGGTTGATAAGAGCGAGACTTTCTTGTGTTGGCGACTCTTGCGACAGTGAAGTGCAGAGGTCGTGGAGGGAAGAGTGAGGGTTCGGCTTACGAATGGTGTTGGCGTGAAAGTGGGATGCTCTTTGGTGATGGCCGACGCGCATGTGAAGTCTCGATCTGGTCCGTGCACGCTCTATTGACGAGTCAGGGCCTCTATATCAAAGAACAATCGCAATCTAGAGGTACAATGCTAACTCTCTGGACCACAATACCAACTCTATCTACAGACCGTCAAACATATCATATCTCATTTATGGGTATTTTCGTGTTGACATGACACCAGATATTGACTAGTCGGAAAGTATACCTCCAACCATTCATCACATCTTGTCCAAGGCCAAACGTCTATTCGACATCGTCATGGACAGGTTGTTTGTAAGTACGGCTATGGGCATGTAAGTCCTAGAGACGATCGTCATGTTGCCCGACTTGATAGACATGTCTGTTGCACAAAGCAAGGCACAAACATTGGCGTCTCTCATCCATGGAATGTCATGCAGCCAAATCGTGCGAAAAGTGCTGCAATCACCCTTCCGTACGTCGCTCCGGAATCGTTTCAGAGTCCTTTTCCTCACTTTTGTCGATGCAATAACCCGGAGTCTACCTTGGCTCCGCTCGTGGTCGTTTCATTATTGTTTTGTCTTCGCATTCAGATTTAATCACTCCCTCGTCAAACTTCCTCCCAACCCAACATTCCTTTGAGATCTACGCGCATACCAAAGCCGCCGACATGATCTCCAAGATCTTCATCTTCTTCGCAGTCCTTGCACTGTTGATCCAAATCGTAGTCGCTACTCCCCCTGCCTGCGTTCTCAAGGCAGTCAAGTGAGTCGACGACAAGAGTATAGTCGTGCTCAACTGACGACCCAACAGCGGACCCGACTCTTCTCCTGGTAACGTCAAGGAGATTTGTGGAAACGGCAGCAATGTCAAGCAGGCCCTCGTTAGCGACTGTGGTACCAACTTCGACGCCGCCATGAGCGCCTTCTCCAGCATCTGCTCCAGCGCCGGTATCACCATCTGTAAGTTGCTGCTACAGTTCTTGTTCAAAGACGCGAACTGATGTTGGACAGCCACTTGGGATACTGCCCCCTCGTCCACCACTCTGGCCAGCTCCGACAGCGCAGGTACTTCTTCTGCCGCTTCTACTGCCATGACTACCAGCGACAACAATTCTGACACACCTGTTACTTCAGCTTCCAACACCGAGTCTACTACTCAGTCGACCAACAGCGGTATCATCACTGCCACTGCAACTGGCTCTCTCATCAGCTCGCAGGCCCCTTCCACATCTGCTGCTGCCACCTCATCAGGTGCTACGTCCACTGGAGCTGCCGGACGCACCGAGATGAGCGCTCTGGCCATGGGAGCCATTGCTGCCGGTGTCATGGTTGCTTTCTAAGGGTTGTAGATAGACACATCCTTTGTGCAATCTCTGTGTTCTCTTAGAACCTTTGGTTCAAGGCTGCAAGGCAGGTTACATGATCAGGAGGTTCTGTCTGAACATCTTGTTTCATAGTGACGAATCGTTAGACCAATCAATAAGTTCGTCCACAACACTCATCGTAATGGTGTAATAACATTGTGACGTAATTTCATGTATCTATATGATGCATAGAGTCTAGTATGGTATCCTCTGTTTCAACGAGTTCCAATCCACAAACCCTCGTACGTTTTGGCAGACTCTCATAGTGGCCTAGGCGAGGAACAAAAAGTGAACTTTGAGTCAATGGACATAGAGAAACATACGGCTAGAAGTCAAGCCATCCAAGAAGAGAAGATGATCACTTCTTGGCCACTGACCTACGCAGTGATGGATCTGGAAACAAAAGCTATGCATAGCCAATGAGTTGGGCAAAAGGGGACCTCGCCATGAGTCTGTGAGGACAGTGGACGAGCAAAACAATGATCACGCCAGGGGTCGAACCTGGAATCTCTTGATTCGTAGTCAAGCGCCTTGCCATTGGGCCACGCAACCGTTGATGTGAGGTACAAAATTGTTTGCGCTGTTGATTCTCAACAACGTGCTGGCCGGGCATATCGGCGATAACGTCGAGCTTGGCAAGACATTTTTCCTTCGGCTTCATCTTTTGCGCCTGTCTTCGACAAGCAATTCAAGGAAATAATTTCGACACGGCAAACATGGCCACAACATTCGTCAAATCGCTCACCTCAGAGCCGCATAGCTTTCTGCAACCTCCGTCAACATTACACACCTCGTCGCTCGACTTTTTGAAGCAAACACTCGACCCGATCGCCAAATCCATCGCCGAGACACAACAGCAGCGTCTGCAAGAAGCTCGCAAGAAGAGAAAGCGTGGTCAAAACGATGAAGATGAGGAGATTTTGCGCTTGAAGAAAGTCCACGTCAGCGGATTCGCTGTCGATCAGGTCTGGGAGCAGGCAAGGCGGATCATCGATGCGGCAAGAAAAGAGGCTCAGCGCAACTTTGACGAGCTCGCCGAGAAATACGCCATCGACGACTTAGAGGACGGCAGTGAGGACCAGGATGGCGAGGAGCTCTCAGAAGAAGGCGAGAGCGATATTGGTGAAGAGGGAGTCGACTACGAAATCGAAGGCGAGGACGTAGACGGAGAAGAGGAGGATGACGACGAGGAGATGGAGGTCGACGGCGAAGTTGACGATTACGAAGAGTCAGATATCGAAGCCGACGAGGACGTCGCGATGGGTAGTGAAGGCGAATCCGAGGCAGAGAGCGAGGAAGCGGCCGAATACGTGCCCGATCCGCATGGCCTGAACGACGGCTTCTTCTCCATCGACGACTTTAACAAGCAATCAGAGTTCCTCGAGCAAGCAGATGCTCGTGGCGACAACGACTTCGAAGACGACGATGAGGAGGGTATCGACTGGGGCTCCAACCCTCTGGGCGCAAGCACCACCATTTCAAAGTCAGCACAAAACAACGACGAAGAATCAGATGATGAAGATGGCCCGACATTCGGCAATGCCGACCTGAACGCCCCTGAAGGATTCAGTGACAACGAGGAAGAGGTTGAGGAAGGTGAGATGGATGGCATGGGCTCTCTATCGAACACAAACGAGGTCAAATACGCCGACTTCTTCGCCCCGCCTGCCAAAAAGGTCCGCAAGAACAAGAAGGGACGCCCGAACCCTCACAACTTCCCTGCCAAACAAGCCTCTCCCAGCGGAGCCGACGAGCCAGCCGAGAATGAGGAAGAGATGGAGCGAACTATGGAGAAGGTCCACCGTGATCTGTTCGACGATGTATCAGACGAGGAAGAGGATGAGGAGAACCTCGATCCTGCCGACCCTCGCTCTCGCCGTTCAGCTCACGAGCGTCGCCAGGCTGCTCTCACAGAGGAGATCCGACGACTCGAGGCCGCAAACGTTGCTAAGAGAGAGTGGACTCTGTCTGGTGAGGCTCGCGCCGCTGACCGTCCCATCAACTCCCTTCTCGAAGAGGACCTCGAATTTGAGCGCGTTGGAAAGCCCGTACCAGTTATCACCGCAGAGACTAGTGAAAGTCTGGAAGAGCTTATCAAGCGTCGCATTCTCGCCGAGGACTTCCAAGATATTATCCGTCGCCGTCCTGATGATCTGGCTACTGGCAGCTCAAGCAGACGCGGGCGTCTCGACTTCGAGCTCGACGACAGCAAGAGCAAAAAGTCCCTGGCTGAGATGTACGAGGAGGAGCACCTGAAGGCCACCGACCCCAACTACGTCGACGCAAAGGATGAGAAGACACAGAAGGAGCAAAAAGAGATCGATGCCCTCTGGCGTGACATCAGCAACAAACTCGACAGTCTCAGCTCATGGCACTTCAAGCCCAAGGGTCCTGCTGCACAACTCGACATCCGCGTCGATGCACCCGTTGTACGTCTCGAGGATGCCCGTCCCACCGCTGGCGCAGAAGCCGCAGCTGCCTCGCAACTCGCACCACAAGAGATTTACAAGGCAGGCGAGGCTGCGGAGAAGGGCGAGGCCGAACTTGCCACTCGCGGCGGCTTGGTTATCAACCGCGAGGAGATGAGCAGAGAAGACCGCAAGCGCCGTCGCAGACGCGAAAAGGAGCGCGAGAAGAAGTCTCTTGCCAACATCGACCCCTCAAAGAAGGAAAGCAAGAAGACAAAGGAGAGAAAGGGTATCATCAGCGACCTCAAGAAGGGCGGTGTCAAGGTTATCGGCAACAAGGGACAAATCACAGATGTCTCTGGTGCCGCTGTCAAGGATACAAAGGCACCTTCTGCTGGTGGTTCTTACAAGTTGTAAGATGCTTGTTTTTATACATGTCTATATTTTCCCCTTCCTTCTTGCATCCTGCTCAATACCACATTTTTCCTTTCTCTTCAAAATCAGTGTATCGCTTTAGCCATGTCAATGATTCTCATCCGTGTATTGCACCAACATCGAAGAGTACGATACACGCTTGCTAAAAGCCAATTCTTCCTTATCGAGATACATATTAATGGTTGTCATAATCACTGCAAGAAGGTCTTGGATGCGACAGAGAGAGAGCTATGGTCTTCGTAGAGAGCTTATCCCAACAACACGCGACGACATACGCGCAGACGCTAAACTCAGCTATATTGCTCGGGTGGTTGGTGCGGTGCTCGAGATTAGCCATCTTGAGTTCCATCATGCTAGGAAGTGTGTACGGAATTCTGAAGGTATTTTCACCTAGTGTACGATCTATCGGCACGCCTTCGTGATCTGGAAATGTTTCTCGATGTTAGAAAGAGAAGGAGAACTCGAGGAAGGAACGAAGGTCAGATGTGACACTGTCAAGTTCGAACTCCAGCTCGAAAGCGGTGGAGATTCTGCCGGTGCCTCTACCCGTTCGTCGTTCCTATCTGCCAATCTCAACCTCATACCATAAATAAGCCTTGTTGTTTTCTCGAGATGACATTTATCTCGACTTCTCATCTCAGCAACTGTATAACGCATGATGGCGAGTAACCTGATGATCAACATGAGCTCTTCGCATATTCTGTCCACCCTGAGCCACGGCGTCGATCCCCAACCACCCAGTAAATTAATTATGGCGGACGAGGTTTGAGAACTTGTCGCGACACGTCTGTTCCTTATATTCCTCCGTGTCTCCTCAAGTTGACCTGTGATCTGGACTACCTTTCGAGTCGTATCATCTCTCGCTGTACAACAAACTGCTCGCTACAATGCCTTCCGCAATAAGTCTCACTCAGTCTCTCAAACGTATGTATCTGGCTTGATTGAATTAGAATGCAGATGTATACTGAACAGAAAAAGGGTCCCGTGACTCCAACGCACCAGAACCGCCTGTAGTCCCCGACAGAAAAAGGTCTCGTGTCGTCAAAAGCAGTACAGCAGACCAACTGCAGACCGCGACTCCACAAATTTTGCTCGATCACGTATTGAAGATTGAGGAGAACCTGTGGGATACCATCAAACAGCTCGAAGCCTCAAAGACTCAAAAGTTGGAGCTGCAGGCGTCGTTGCGACATGAAGAAGCTCTCACGGCTCATTTGACATCGGCACTCCATGAGAGTAACGAGAATCTTGCAGCTGCTAAACGCGAGATGGAAGAGAAACTTAGAACAATTGGTGCCGGTGATTCAAACCAACCTCCCAAGCCGAACAAGAAGGAGCGCTCGCTCGATTTTTACCAGAAAATGTCGCATGATAACCTGGCTCTTCGCACAAAGCACAACGACACAAGATTTCGTCAAGAGGTCGACAGACTACAAACCTCGATCGAAACTCTGAAGAAGGAACTCAGCACAGAGCGGAGTCTAAAAGAATCACTCGATCTCAGAAATGATCAAGTGGCAGAGTTTGCGACTGAAAAGCAATGGCAACTCGCCAAATTGGAATTCAGACTCGAGAAGCTTGGAGGCATGGAGCAGGTTGAGAAAAATGTGGCCGAAAAAGCCCAGGCGGAACTGAACCGAAAAACCGCACTCAACAATGTTTCGAAACTCTCCAAGGAGCTTCGCAATCAAGAACGGGTTCGACGAGAGCTGGAAGCGGATATCGCAGATCTTCGCGCCCAGCTTGCCAGAGATGCTCCTGATGCGTTGACCTTGAGATTCATGGAAGATTTTGGTCTTCCAATGGTACCGGGAATGAGATTGATGTGAACGATGTCTCCGTTTTCCATGGCACATCTGCACTTGGACATGAGATGTGATTATCGCTTTGTGAAATCACACATCAGACATCGTGGCCTCGCCCTTAATTCTTCTTTCCTCGTTCCTGGTCAGACATGGTTCACCGAGTTTAGAACCAGTAGTATTATTCCACCTGTTAACCATCTTCTGTCGTCAACAGGGGCGGCTCACCAACGCCTTGTAATTCCTGCTCGCACAATAATTGTAAATCGTCGTTTTATCGAAAGGATTGCCGCAAATTCACGAGCACACCCACCATGTATCCTGCGAACAAGCTGCGCATCTTGTGAGTCATCCCATCGCTCCGCTTTGCTCCGTACGGCCATCCTACCACTGTGCATATGTACAGGCCAGATGACTTGGTGTGGTGTCAGGAGACGGCCGGAAGTGACAGCTCTCAGCACCGGCGAAGACTGCCAGAAAGAAAGACCTCGAGCGAGAGAATGAACGAGGTGGAGCAAGCAAAAGACCCTAGTCTTGCGCTCAACATGAAGATGTCAAGACTGGGGAAAACCAACGAGCAGAGGGTGACACCGAGCATTCGTGACGAAACACATTTGCGAGGATCCAGCCTCGAACCAATTCATCTATCCGGTCTACGTGTGCTACCTACCCAAACGCCTGGTCCTGATGTTCCAAGAATTCTTACAACTGCTGAATATTGCCCTCCCTGATATCATTCAAGTTTTTCGTCAACTTGTCCAATTTGATGGGCTTAGTCAAGAACAGGTCAATGCCAGATACAAACGCCTCTTCTTGGGCTTCAGCAGATCCCAAACCGGTGAGAGCTATGATGGTAGCTGGTGTGATATCTTGACCGCGCTCGAAAGCCCGAATCTGTCGAGTGGCTTCAAACCCATCCATTACAGGCATAGAAATATCCATCAGCACCACCTCGGGCTTGGGCGTTGCGTTATTGGTGTTGCCTAAGGCTGCAGCTTTGTAGGCTTCAAAGGCCTCGAGGCCGTTCGTTGCTGTCAGACGGGCGTAACCATGCTTTTTGGCGTACGCAGTGATCAGGCGGAGGTTTACTGCCTAATAAAGAAGGTAAAGTTAGTACGAGCTTGAAGAAAATGATGCGGTATCCTGCTTACATTGTCGTCTACGAGCAATAACGTCGGTTTCGATGGATCGATGTTGGCCTCAGCTTTCGATGACTTGACTGGTGTAGTCTTTGTCGTTACTGTCACAGTTGTCTGCTGCTCAAAACCATCCATAGGCGAGTCTTTAGGAAGTGATAGAGGCTTATCGTCGATAGCCTCTTGTTTGGCAATATCCTTGTCTGCAGGTCTCGGTGTCTGCATCTCTGGATCTTCGGATTGCCGTCTTGCTGGGAAAGGATACCCGGGGCCAGGCGAGGGTTGTGACGAATTGCCCTGTGGTGTGGTCGAATTTTCTGACCAAGAATCATCACTAGGCGTATTGCTCAGACATCTTCTGATGGCAGCAGCAATTTTCTGTGGACCACAAGGCTGTGCTATATACTCGACATGGCCGTGTATGAGCTGATTAAGGGCAGACAATTTCATCTCGCGACGTGATCGGCAGTTTCGACAAACAACCAGAAGAGGCTTCGTTCGCAAGGCACGTATCGTGTCAGCCCCTGCGCTCGGTGTTCTAACCAATGATGGTTGAAGAAGCCGCAGAAGTTCAGGCACCTCTTCCTCAGTTATCATAGCCAGATCAAAAGATTTCGGAGAAGACCAACTAGACGGCGATACCATGACGTTGAGTTGTCGACATGTTTTCCGGAGGATTTCGATTTGAAAGTCGCGACCAGCCATGATCGTTTTCTCTCGGTAAGGCTCAGTTGGTGCGAACCCTAGACAGTGCATGGAGATCATCGATGGCCCAGATGATAGCGTGCGATTATGGATGCGCTGAGCATCGCCACTTCCTCTGACATCGAGAGGCATCGTGACGGAGACGGTCGTGCCAACATCCTTTTTGCTTTGCACATCGATGTGTCCACCAAGATTCTTGACGATCTTAGCAACCATAGACATGCCTAAACCAGTTCCCTCTGATAGATCGTCTTCCTGCGCGAATGCACGGAAGAGCTGGCTAGTCAAAAACTCTTTGCTAATTCCCCTACCGCTGTCGGTTATGGTCAATCGCACGCGTGAGCGCTTCTGTCTTTCAGTCGGCGGCATCAACTTCAGAGATGCGACAATGTATCCTCGCTCTGTGTACTTGAGTGCGTTGTTGATGAGATTGATGCACAACCTCTTCCAAGCACCGACCGCAATATTACAGCTCAAAGACAAAGCGCTAGGGTCAATATCCGTAATGACAGTAACCTTGCGTTGATCAAGTGTTTGAGTGTCCTTGGAGCAACAGAATGAGTAGACGGCGGTATCGATGATCTCCTCCGTCAGATCATCAAGCAGTACGTTTGTCTTCTCCACCACCATTCCACCAAGCGTTTCGGTCTTGCTCAAGCCGCCCGTACGGTTGCGATTTCTCTGATCAATCCCAGTCTGCAGCTGTTTTCGGTTGTGCTTGGAGACAGAGTTGACTTTCGAAAAATCGAGAAGATGATCCACAACATCCAGCAATGTTTGGCCGCAGACTTGGATCTGTGAGATCATCTCGGAGGTTTCGCTATCGTGGACTTGGTCGTGAACAAATTCGGCCGTTCCAAGAATACCATGCAACGGACTTCGCAGTTCGTGACTGATGGAGGACATGAAGTCGGACTTGACCTTGTGCGACATTTCCACATCAAGTCTTCCAATCTTGGCGGTGATGACATCGCAGAACGCTTTCAGGTAGCACATTTCTGACTCCACGGAGAACACTCGAATCGGTGAATTCGAGTATACGATACATCCAGCGTCCCATCGATCGCGAGACATGTTCCAGAGACCAAGCAACATCAAACTCCTAGCTTGAGGGAACAAGGCTCCAAGCTTTTTACCTAGCGCAGACCTTGTTGATCTTTTGCGCTTCTGGAATGAGGTGTCTTTGCTATTGCGATTGGGTGTAAATGTCAGCGAAGCGAGCTGGCTATCGGCAAACCCAGAACCGTCCGATGTATGGGTGTCAGAAGTATAATCGCCTTCGGCACCATACAGGAACACTTTGCCGTGCTTGTGGCATCTAAGCAAAGACTGCAGCAACTTTTTGGGTACCTCGGCGTGTGGTGGTGAGAAGTTAGCTGGTACCAGTCCGTAAGACGCTCCGAAAACAGAGCAAGGCTTAGAGACGTCCTCCGAATCTTTTGATCTTTCGAGGGTGTCTGTGGCACTTCCAGCCCCGTCCGTGTCGCTCGTAAGAAGGTCCGGCTCGCGACCAGGCTTGGTGACGTCGATCGATTCATCGGCTAGCTCGCCGAAGTTTGACATGGAAGCATCCAAGAACAAGACGCCATCTGCACCGACGGCCGTTCGGATGTAATCAGCAGCTGATTGCATCGCATTGCCCGCAACTTGATCGCGTAGTCTAAGTGGGTCCTCCTCTTTCTTAGGGACAAGACCCGTGATTGACTTGCTACTATCTCTGCGCGACAATGGTGGACGGACGTTTTCGCTTATCGTTGGTGACGGGGAATTATTTTCGGCGACCAGCGAGTTTAGTGTACGACCTGTAGCCAGTAGTGCATTCTCGTCTTCCAGCTTATGCTGTAGTGTCAGTTGTTCGATGACGTGTTCGGAGGATTCGGTCAGCTGCGAATTCGATATCTCGGTCGCATTGGCGATAGCTTCCAAAGTTTTCGCTGTAGTGGCGGCGGGTGGTCTAGCCGGCTCGTCTCTGGTACCTGGTTCATTCTCCATGAACGAGTTGAGGGCTTTCACCATCAAAGTTCCCCTTCGTTGCTCCGCGCGCGCTTTGAGCATCTCCAAATGCTCCATGACCAAGGAGCCCATCTCTTGCAGGAATCGCCCATCTTTCATGCTCAGCCCATCTCGTGGTTTGTCGTCAAGTATGCTATTTTGGTACATTCATTAGCTTCATTTTTCAGGGTGACCAGTCATGTCACTTCACAGTAGTGCTTACCACTAGTTCATGTTAGCAGTCTACCTCAGCGATGCTCAAGATTGTCACTCACGAAAGCTCCAATATTGAGTCCTTTGGCAGTCGTTATAGGTACTCCAGCATAAAACCGAGCGTTGATGCCTCCAACCACGTATGACTCGTCGCAGAATCGGTTATCCTCTCGAAGATCGTTCAGTATGTGTATTTTTGCTGCTGTGTCTTCCTTGGCATTGCTACCACGGTTTACCGGGAGATTGACAGTATGCTCGCAGACGGTTGAACCGCGAGGGATTTTGGTCATGCCTAACCAGAGGCCATCTCCGTTGTCGTGGATGTCATCATCTTCGAAGGACAAGGTCTGAGTGGCTTCACCAAGGATATATGCATGCTGACTGTCGAAACAAAAGATCATTGCCCGCCTGGCTTTCAAGCGAAGGGCGGCGAGTTGACAAAATGCAGTCAGCGCTCTATCTGTGGATGAGGTCGGAACATGCTGTGCAATAGATTCAGGAGAGTTGAGGTCGGTCCATTTGATGTCGGATCCAGCGAGGATTCGAAGCGGCTCATAATAGCTAGAAGGAGTTTAACTTAGTGTCGGGCGGGCCAGTGGGATTTGGGTTCTGTCAAACCTGTAGAACTCATGCTCGCGTTTCCTCTCATAACGTGCTCGGTCTTGGGGGCTCATGGCCTCGACATCAACTGTGGCGGACATGGCTCAACTTCGAGAGGCTACCCCATGAAATCCTCGAGTGATATGTACAAAGAACGATTCAGACCCATAGAAAGAAAGAACCCAGTTGGTTCGCCAAGCTGTCTGTGACCGCAAGCGCATGGCGATGGCTCCTGCATGTCCCAGATTGCGCTTATCAAGCTGTCAATAGATCGGACCCTGAGCGAGCAGGGCAGTGTCTGGCGATTGCCGGAAGGCATCATCTTCAGGTAAAGTACGGTGTACGTACACGATGCACGCAATGAGAGCCGGCAAATCGTTGCTGCCGGATGAGTGGCTAGCAGATTCGACATGCTCCACTACCGTAATGGGCCCCGGATGGGTCATGAAACCCGCGTCAGTATAAGCGACGGGGCCTGAACACCTACAAGTTCCTCATCGGCTACAAATGACGAATACCACAGATTTCATAATCTCGAATCAGACAACAACGATAACAGGATTGGCCGATGTCAGGTCAGCCGAGTTGAACCTGTCAACTCTTGAATCTTGACATCGAAGTTTGTTTGTGGCGGATTTACCCCCGAGTGTTCGGCTGGACTTGCCCTTCCGACTCGTCCCACGTAATGAGGCTCGTGTCAACATCAGGGGGGCCTAACAACGCCCTGTGCCTTGATTTTTTTTCTGCAGGCGTGCAAACTAGCGGCTACAGTTTGCTGGAAACAGAATTCGGAAGTTGGCTCTGCTTGGAGCTGTTCTTGGAAGACCACCACAGTCCACTTGCGGAACGACAAAAAAGATAACGATCAGCGGAGGATTATGTTCCATCAATCGGGAACTGCAGGGCAAATCGTCTACAAGGATAAAACACGGGAATAACGTAGGTTATTCGGGGGTGGAGAATGATCCCATGATAAGCTATAACAAGTAAAAGTATTCCGAGTAGGCAAGCGGACAAAGCATGCATGCATGTAAAAGAAAATCAAAATTCACAAGTCCCATATGTTCAGATCAACGCCTTTCGTAAAGCATGCACAGACGGGATCACGGTAGTGGTTGGCCTTACAAGCGGCTCTCCAATCCGTCCCAGTGTCTCTCACCAGGCCAGTGGTCATCAGGCCAAACTTGGCGCATGGCTTCCCAGATGTGTCCAACATGGCAGATCTCTAGGCCTGAAAGCACTTCTTCGGGTAGATCCTTGACGTCTTTCCTGTTCGCCTGTGGCAACAAGACCTTCTTGACACCAGCGCGAAGAGCACCAATTAACTTCTCCTTGATGCCGCCAACAGGGAGAACCTTACCACGCAGACTGAACTCGCCAGTCATAGCGAGAGTAGGCGGGACGGGCTTGCCACTGAAGAGACTGACAAGCGCAATTGTGTGGGCTAAGCCCGCACTGGGACCGTCCTTCGGGATCGCTCCGCTAGGACAGTGTACATGAATGCTGCGACTCTTCATGATGTCCTCGCTAGGATCATGTGTCAAAGCCAACTCGAATGCATGAGCTTTTACCCAAGATAGGGCTACCTCGACAGACTCCTTCAGCACGTCACCGAGTTTGCCAGTAAGCTGCACACGTCCAGAGCCAGGCATATCGGCCACTTCGATGAAAAGAATGCTGCCTTGACTACCGGAACTGTAAGCCACAAGGCCGGTGACGACACCTGGACGTGACGTGGTAGCGGCGATCTCTTCCTCGAAACGTTCGATGCCCAAAATATCCTCGAGATCTTCCATTCGCACAGTAGGGCTGTAAGATGAAGCCGAGCTAGAGTCTGACGCTTCCGCGTACGCCACTGCCTTGCTACGACATACTGAGCCTATCTCACGCTCGAGATTTCGTACACCAGCTTCGCGAGTGTAGGAAGTGATGATCTTGTCGAGAACATCCTCATCAATTGCGACCTGATCGTGATCGAGGCCATTAGTCGTGATTTGTTTGGGGATGAGATGGCGGTTAGCGATGTGTCGCTTCTCCACGGTTGTGTAACCCGGCAACTGGATAGTTTCCATTCTGTCCAGCAATGGCGCTGGTATCGTGTCTAACGAGTTGGCCGTAGCAATAAACAAAACTTTGCTGAGATCAATAGGAATATTGACGTAGTGATCAGTGAACGAGTTGTTCTGTTCGGGGTCCAATACTTCGAGCATAGCAGCCGATGGATCGCCGTGGTGATTCGATGTGCCAATCTTGTCAATCTCATCCAGCAAGAAGACGGGGTTCGAGACTCCAACCTTCTTGAGTCCACTGACAACGAGACCTGGCATAGCCGCAACATAAGTCCGGCGGTGTCCACGGATCTCTGCTTCGTCTCTAACGCCACCGAGGGATATTCTGTGGAACTTGCGGCCAAGTGCAGTCGCGACCGACTTGGCCAAGCTGGTCTTTCCTACACCTGGTGGACCAACAAGAAGCAAGATAGGAGATTTGTCGACCATGCGCTTCCTGTCCAGGATCTTGGCCTCTTCGGGCGTCTGTTCTGGCTCCTTCTTTTCAGAGTCCTCCGCGGTATCAGACTTCTTCGAAGCATTGGCTTCTTCGGTGATCTTGTCGATCTGAGACTGTAGATTGGCGTTCACCTGCTGCTTGAGCTTGAGAACAGCCAGGTATTCGAGTAGTCTCTTCTTGATCTTGTCAAGACCATAGTGATCATCGTCGAGTTGCTTACGTGCTCTTGATAATGTAGCAGGGTCTAGCTTGTCTTCAGTGAATTTGGTCCAGGGGATCTCCGCCAGGTTTTCGAGGTATGTTCTGCAGACTTGGTAGTCGGCTTGAGCTGGGTTCATCTTAGACAACCTCTTCAACTCACGCTCAGCGACTTTGGCAGCCTCGGGAGACAACTTCGCCTCGTCAAGACGCTTCTTCAGCTCGTCGATCTCGTTGGGCTCCTCATCGTCATCGGATTTGCCAATACCGAATGGTGAACCGGGACGACTGCCACCGGCCAAACCAGCTCCATATCTCTTGAGTAGTTGCTGCCGGCGTTGACGAGCTGCTTGCTCCGAGTCCACGTCGCTATCGGGAACAGAAGACTTGATAGACATGATGCGATTGTTGCCCTGGATGCTGGACACATTTCTTTGTAATAGATCAACAGCACGCTCAAGACGCAGTTTGAGTGGTAGAGCAGAAATGATGCGTAGCTTGTCCTCTTGAGAACAGTCAATGATGTTGGTCATGAAGTCGGCCAGAACACCGGCCTCTTGTAAGTCCTTCCTCACGATGAAGAGTTCGAGGCGGCGAGCGAGGAGTGGTGATAGAGAGGTAGGCGGGGCTCGTGGCAGGAGGGAGGATAATCTGATAAGAGCAAGTAACTCGCGTGAGAGCTGCTTCAACTCAGCAAACAGAGCCTGTATCTCCTTGTCTGCTTCGTTCACTACTTCGTCTGTATGAATTGTGACATCGGCTTCGAAGTATGGACGATCCTTGACAAAGCTGTTGACCTGGAAGCGGCTCACGCCCTCAACCACGAGATTGAGTTCGCCTCGCCTCTTTCCCTGAACACCTGAGACCTTTGCAAGAGTGCCGACCGAGAACAGTTGATCTCTCGTAGCCTCAGCAGGGTTGATGCCGGCAATGGGCCGTCTATTGTTGTCTTTGCCATCGTCGAGCAGCTTCTGACCGTCAGGGCTGAGATAGGGCGAGTTCACAGGAAGACATCCAACACTGATGGCAGTATGGTCGGGATTAGGGGTGGCGGCCTTGCTGTAGATGTTTGCGAGAATGGCGGCGATATCGCCACGACCCTGAAGTGGAATGCGGAGAGTCAAGCCTGGCAGAAGGACGGATCCCTCGGCCAGAGGGATTATCGGGAGGGTGGTATTCTTGAGAGAAGCCATGATTGTGATCCAGCGAGATGACCAGATGTGACAGCGGTCTCCTACTTGTATATATGAAGACTGAGCGATAGGTGGTCAAAGGTGAATGGGTTGATAAGGTGTTTAGAGTCGCACATGTCATGGAATCATTAATGCGGAGAGAACGGGCCGAGGTCTTGTATTAACGCCGATCAAGGGACTAACGCCATCTTGGCGCGCGGTTCATGAAACTGTGAAACCATCGACTTTTTGTTGCTGACGCTCGAGACTGTTTGCCTCTTGTAATCCCTCTCGACACTCATACTACAATGTTGTTGAGTAGTTGTGTACGCCGCTCGCTCGGCAGTCGTAGTCTGCGATCATTCATCACTCCGACTGCCGCCTCCGCCATTCGCCCAGCCGCATTGACCTTCCGTCCGCTTTCCTTGTCCGCAAAGCTCGCCCAAGAACAGCAAGAGAAGCTCGAGAAGCCCGAGAACGATGAAACCGAAGCACTCGCACAACCATCGGAAGTCTCCGAGGACACTGTAGTCTCACCACCAACAGAGCAAGATTCCGTGCCTTGGTACCTGCAAGTCGACACTCCCACGCCACAGCAAGAGCACCCCTTCGCCGAACGCCAGCGCCTTCCCGAATTGCCTGAATCTCCGCCTGCGCTTCTTCAACCTGTACTCGAACATGTATCAGTCGAACTTGGTCTGGACCATCTCTCACTCATCGACCTGCGCGAACTCGATCCTCCTCCTGCTCTCGGTGCCAACCTCATCATGATCATTGGAACTGCTCGTTCGGAAAAGCATTTGCATGTTTCGGCTGATCGTTTGTGCCGCTGGCTGCGTACTGAACATCGCTTGATTCCCTACGCCGATGGCCTGCTCGGTCGCAATGAACTCAAGCTCAAGTTGAGGCGCAAGGCTAAGAGAACTCGTCTTCTGAGTGCTGTTGGCGCAAAAGAGACCGCGAGTCAAGACATCGATGACGGCATCAGAACCGGCTGGGTCTGTGTCAATGTTGGTAGAGTTGAAGGTGGTGAGCTCAAACAGGTCGAACAGTCGGACGATATTGTCGGTTTCGGCAGCCAGTCTTCCGGTTCCAGAATCGTTGTACAGATGATGACCGAGGAGAAGAGAGGCCAGATCGATCTTGAGACATTATGGGGCGGTATCCTCAGGAGATCAATCAAGGGCCAGACTGACAAAACCCAAGATGTCGACGATGCAGAAAAGCGCGTGCGCAGCGGCATGCTGCTTGAGGAATCCGCAGAAGCTCCTGGCTCCTACCGCTATCGTCCCAATGTTGCCGAACATCCCAGTGGACAACAGGCCCGAGCATTCCACTCTTCTGCCAGATCATCAATACAACAAGGTGCGCAAGTCTCAACAACTTCTCAACTCAATCCCCCGTCTGACAGAATTTCTCAAAGTGCCGTCATCCTGAATCACATGGTCGATCACTTCAAAGTCATGAGCGCGAACGACTCCCATACCGCACTTGGCTGTGACAGCAAAGATCAGGAATCGACTCCTTTCCTTCGAGCCTTCTATAGTGCAATGCCCAGGTTCCCTGAAACGACGCATTGGCACTCGAACATTGCACTTCGCTGTCAAGCTGTGCGTTCAGGTCATGCCGGCTATTCCTCTACATGTCTCATTGAAGACTTGGAGAGCATGCGTCTTGCCTGTCTCGTACCAGAGGAGCGAACTTACCTAGCCGTGCTTGAGGCTATCATGCTGCCTCATGTGGGTGACATAACTACTGCCGAAAGGCAGATCTCTCGAACAACTTTTCGCCGAGCCTTGGCTGTTTTGGATCGCATGTTCGAAGATGGCTACGACCCAGTAAGCAACTCGGTCTGTCAGATTCTATATCGTGCAACCTTCACCAAACCTGCAGTCATCGAAGACTATACTACAACTACAATGAGTCAATCTACACCAACAGATCAACAATCATATACGCTGAATCAACTCCTCTCTGCTCTCTCTGTTTATGCTCTTCGCACTGCTGCCCAGACTTCTGCTTGGTCTGAGTTTTGGGAAATGTGGCGCTCATATCCCCGCCGTATGTCGCCACGATCAAGTGACATGTATGTGACCATGTTCGACAAGGTTGCCGAGAAGAACAGTCAAAGGAATGCTATGGATGTTTTGCGACAATGTGTTCCCGAGATGTTGCGCGAACGACCTGCTGTTAAGCTTGGTGGCCAGGTAGCGGATTCTGTTATGCGTTGTCTCCAAGTCGCTGAACCTCGAGCTGAAAAGCTGGCTAGAGAAGGTAACAGGGGTGAATGGGCATCTCTCTGGCTGAGATGTGCTAAAGCTTTGGAAGTGGCATGAGCTTGAGGAAGATAATTTTGTGTTCACGAGTAACGATCCCGCGACATGTCTTTTCAAGCATTATATCCACCTTGTATTGATACACCTCACCTCTTTCTCGTCCACTGCTTGTTGTAGATACTACTCGTACTTATCACATCCCGATCAATCGAGCCGAGACCGAGTTCGGCGACCGACGGCCGAGTTTCAATCCTGGAGATGTGGAGAAATCGATTCTTCCCCACCACCAGTCCAGGGTCCCACTTTGCCGTGACGAACCTATGTGTAGCTCTAGCTTTATACCGCGCGGACATGCCGTCGTCTATAACCGATTGCGTCCGTGTGTACGGTTATGAGGCGCGGCTTGTAGATTTCCAGAAAGGTACTAAAGAGATTGAGTGGCCCGTTGATTGAAAGTTCCTCCTTCTTCCTCTACACAATTCACATTTCTGTTATACACAAGCAAGAAAGTACTGCAACGGTTATCTTGTGAGATCGTTGTATAGCTATCATACTTTGATTCGAGACCAGAACTGAGGAACTTTAAGCTTCCAAAATGTCGAAGAACGTCAAGGACATGCACATTTGCATCGCCGGCTCAGGTAAGTCGACTCCAAAGGGACCACGAGAACAACCCCACTAACAACCTCACTCAGGCATGGGCGGTCTCGCATGCGCCCTCTCCCTCGCCCGTCAAGGCTTCACAAAAATCTCCGTCTACGAATACGCATCCTCCCTCGGTTTCGTCGGCGCCGGCATCCAACTAGCCCCCAACATGGCACGCATCCTCGACCGTCTAAACGTGTGGAAACCCATCCAAGCCGAAGCCGTCGACCTCAAAGACACGTCCATCCGTCAAGGCTCCTCGGACGCCGAGCTCGCAAACGTGCAACTCCAATACGTCCGAGAAACCTACGGATACCCCCACATGGTTGGCCATCGCTCCAATCTGGCTGGAGAAATGTACAATGGCTGTAAAGACGAGTCTGCAAACATCACATTCCATTTCTCGCATTCGGTGCAAAAGGTGCACTCTTGGAGTCCTGGGGTCAGGTTTGAAGTCAAGCCTAGAGGTGGAGAGGCGTTTGATGTCGAATGCGATGTCCTCCTCGCCGCCGACGGTGTGAAATCAAACATCAGAGATCAAATGCTCGCACTCCTCAACATCGACGCCAAAGTCGTGGATTCGGGCCAAGCAGCTTACAGAATCATGTTGGACAGAAAAGACATGGAAAACGATCCCGAATTGTTGGAACTGATTGATGGTGAAAGAGCTACTCGTTGGATCGGCGAGAGGAGACATATCATCGCATACCCGGTTTCCAACAACACGATTTACAATCTGAGTACTGCACAGCCGGATACCAATTTCGCTGCTGCGCCTTCGGCTACGTATACGACCAAGGGTAGTAAAAAGGAGATGTTGGAGACTTATGCGGATTTCTGTCCCAAGGTGCAGAAGATGCTGAACATGGTGCCTGAGGGCGAGGTCTGCGAGTGGAAGTTGCGAGTACACGCGCCTCTGCCTACATGGGTGCATGGCAATATGGCATTGGTGGGCGATGCTTGTCATCCCACCTTGCCTCATTTGGCGCAAGGCGCAGCTCAGGCCATTGAGGATGGAGCTGTGCTAGGAGTTGTGTTGAGCAAGGTTCCTGATACCAGTGCTGAGAGCATCAACAAGGCACTCAAGGTGTACCAGGAGTTGAGAAAGAGCAGAGCAGAGGGACTGGTTGCGCTGGCAGCGGCGAATGGAAGAGAGATGCACTTGGGAGACGGAGCTGCCAAGGAAGCGCGAGATGCTGCATTCAAGGCCATCAGGGAAGGCAGAGAGGGAGCTAAGGTCCCCGACAGATGGGCGGATGCCGATGTGCAGAAGATGATTTATGGTCACGATTGCTGGAAGGACGCCGAAGAGCAGTTCGAGACATTGTTTGCTGCTGCTGCTTGAGCTGGATGGTAGATGATCATGTTATGTACATTCACGAATGCAACGGTCATTAGCGTTCTCCATGTTCATCTCAAGGAATGTTCGCGATTCGTGAGCGACGGAAGCAACATAGAAAAGTGGTGTGTCAAAGAAATTTGGATTTGAAGGAAGTACTTGTAAAGTGTGTCTCCAATACTGCCTTCCGTAAGCAGTCTTGATATTGTCGTGTGTTTTGTCTTTGTTTTCATTCCAGGTCGTAGAGGAGGGCGTTAGAGGAGTGTGAAGAAGGTTGAACGGTTCAGGCACCGCCCTCACGCTTGGCATACTCGTCCTCCATAGCCTCACGGTACTTCTTGTCGGCGTCAGACTCGTCGGTCACATCTTCGACCTCGATGTCTTGGAGACGACGCTGGTTGCTGGAGGAGCCCGAGGGAAGGCCCAACTGTTCGCGGCCTTGGCTGTCGTAGTGTCTGGTTTCTTCAATCGAAGGACCACCGACATTCTGCGAGGTGGTACGGACAGTGGTTCCATCCGGGTTTGTGTGGGATTGTGTCATACGGGTGGTGCCTGTTGTCTGGCCGTTGTTGTTGGTGCTGCTGGAGCTGAAAGAGTACGAGCTGGAGGTAAAGGAGCTAGAGTGGCTGGACATGGCTGCGGTGTTTCTGTGTTGCTGTGTATAGAGTTGAGGACTTTGCGTTGATTCAAGGTTGTGTGAAGATGATGACGGAGAAGCAAAGAAGGTCGAACAAAGTCGAAGAGCAAGAACCGGAGAGCGGACCCCTTCCGGACCCCTTGCGTCAGCCAAGGCGTGCATCGATCTTATCGCGGATAGATCCTTCCTCGACAACCGTGCTTTCGTTCTCGAATTGAAGCCTCTCATGGCCGAAACACTTGAAGCCTGTCCCGATCATCATTGGCCCAACATGGGGCGTTTTCACCCCGTCTACCTCGGCCGCTCGGATGGTATGCTGGAGACAGCTACCAAGCATGGCGCGAGAATCACCAAGGAACCGAACAAACCCACTCCGAAACAGCTCGACGACAAGCCCAAGGCCGATGGCGTCAAGGACTACTACCGCGAAGTCGCCATCGACGAGTCCAAGCACATGGACTGGAGAAGAAAGCTTGCTGCCATGCTCGCGCGCGACATTGGCCTAGATCAGGGTGCGTTGGTGCAATGCGACAAGGTCTTTCGACAGTACTGACAGGCTCGAGCAGAGAAGGGTTACATCCTCGCACACTTCCCCGAGAACTACCGACTGTTCGAGCACGTCAAGACGGCAAAGAAAGGAGAAGGAGAGCCAAAAACAAAGACACATGCAGGTGGTGGCAACGAACGTCAAGATGCCTACCTCTACGGCCATCCCCTCGGTCGCAAGAAGCGCTTTAGGAGTCCTGGCGACTTCTACCCGCATCTCCTATGGCTAGCAACCGACACTGAGGGCGACTCGGACAATTGTACCTGCAAGATTTGCTGCCCTGAAGAGCTCGATGCTTCCGTCAAGGAGAGAGACCCGAATACCCAGCCCGCCCTTGCTCGTCGCCCGAGTACGCAAACCTCGCAAAGCAGGCCGTCGAACACACCTACACCCGCTCCGAGCACTTCAGCTCCTGCTACTCTTCCCGCTCGCCTCGCTGCTTCCGCTCAGCAGCCTGCCTCACCAGCTCCTGCCGCTCAATCCGCTGCCCGCACACCTGCGAAGCCCATGGACTATGACATTGATCGCCAGTACGGAATCTTCCTCTTCCGTCAGGGCGAAATGGTCTGGTTTGATCGAATGGGCGCATGGGGCCTGGGTGTCATCACCGAAAGGTGGAAGGTTGGCAACAACTCCAATTACAGAGTCCAGCCTCTCTCATACCCCGACCACTACACACAATCGGTTGTCATCACAAAAGACGTCGACCTCCGTCCCTGGTTGGCATGGACCGTCCCTCCCTATACTCATGAAAGACTCAACACAATCTCGCACGCGCTGCATTACAATACCTTCGATTTTGAAAGCATGGCTCAAGGAAAGTTCGGTCAGGGCACTACCGAGATCGATGCTAGTATCATGGCCGCGAAGGCCATAGACGCCGCCTACACTCCCTTCGGCCCCGAGTCTCGTCAAGACCTTCCGTCGTACACCGAGATTCGCTGGAGTGGCATGTATCTAGGAGCTGAGAAGATATGGTTGAACGAGCCAGTTCGTCTTGTCGCACCTCCCGGTCAAGCTGCCACTCGGGTTCTCGTCGTGAGAGCAATTGTTGAACGCTCTCACAAGGCTACACCACAAACACCGCAACCATACTCTTCAGTTTCCATTATTGGAGATGTCTTTGTTATGCTGCCTCACGAACCTACCACCATGAGCCAGGCTCCTAACGGCATAGTCGCTGGCTCTGACACAGCGAACGTCCCATCCCGCATGCTAGAAGATATACGTCGCCGCAACATCTTCACCATCCAAGCCAGAGGAAGCGCTCACGTCTGGAGACTCACAGAACGGAACAAGGTCGTCGACATGAAGGACATCCGAGGCAGATGGTATGAATCCACCCTCTTCCTTCCCATTCTTCTACCGGGCCAAGCAGCCGAATACGACCAAAAGGCCAGAGAAGGCGTGATCAAAGAAGTCTTAGGCATGATGAACGGTCACGGTGACTGCAACACGAAAGACGGCACACGTCTGATCCCAGACACACGGGCGCCAAAACGCGAACAGGCGTTTGGAAAAGCCGTGCCGCAACGCACAGTCATTGTCGAAGGTGTCAAGCAGCCACAGCAACAACAGATGCCGCCACAGCAGCAGCAACCGTCACGCATGGTCACCAACAATGGTGCTGTGGGATCAGGCTATCAGTCTCATGGCGGTCATCAAAGTCATGCGAGTGTTGCAGCTGCAAGCAACACCGCTTCTGCTTCTGCCCCTCCTCAGCAGATGTCAGAGAACCCATCAACCGGGTTCGAAGAGTTTATGGACTTGGACGGTCTCGGTGGTGGCGACATTATGGGTGGTTTTGACCAATCCTATGTTTGATCTTCCAAGTATTGCATGTTTCTACCCGATGGCGTTTTTCTTTTGTCCCTTGCTGCTAGGGGTGTGAAATGGGCGCATGGCTTGCTTCTTCTTTCATGGTTTCGTTCAAACATCATGTACTTTTTGTCTGATATCTTGATATTGGCGTTTCTGTGATAGCATTGCTTTCTTTGGCATGCATGGGAGCGGTGTAGGTGGTTTGTAGTTTTCGCGTTTTCTTCTTTCAGCCACTACAGTTTGTGGTTCATGGCGTTTTGACCAATCGAGATGGCTTTTCCCATGGCTTTCGCTTGACCGGTTTCTACTTTTGCTCTCTCATTGACCGGTCATTGAATGTACGTAGTTAGCTGTCCTGACTGTTGCAAATGACACCAACATCGAGAATGCAGGTAACCTTTTTTTCTGCTCGGCCGCTGCACTGGTGCCTTTTTCATGATCTGAGCATCATTGACACACGTTTCTTGCAGATCATACTTGAAGCACAGTATTCTGTCTCCAACTTCTCAATTTCAAGCCACATTTTTTGCGGCTCACGAGATAGGAGTACGGACGTGGCTTTTTTTCTCTTTCGATGCACAACATTCGATATCCTGGTTCTGGATCTTGACTCTGTACTTGGCAGGTTCTTTTGTGGCTTTTTTTTTTTCCTCTTTTCTTGGTGTCTTTCGTCTACATGTGTCTGATTGGTATTTTTGTGCAGTAGTGGTGGAAAAAGGTTGATATAGTGCTTGCCATGTCAAGGATAGGGGAGAGGAAAGTTACTATTGGATGCTTGGGTTTGCTATACGATGTACGCTTTTTGTACGCGATGGGTTGCATAAAACGGCGCGTCTATATGATAATGTACTGTACTGGTCTTTATACGCTGGTGTAGAAGATGAATCATCAAATGGGTTGACGACCTCGGTCACTGTATGGATGTTTATTGGGTATGTTTATCTTTCGGTTCAAGCTTCCTCTTCCTTCTTATTGGTGTAGATACGCACCCACTATTGGATGGCGTATTCTGTTAGAGTAGGTGATGAGCGAGAAGGGCAAGAGAGAAGCAGGGCTTCATGGTACGGAGACGGATACTTGCAGTTCCGTGTGCATGAAGGCTTCGGAACAGGATGGTTCCGAGTATTCGATGCCCTTGTCTGTTTCTTTCCCTGGTGAATATCTTCCTATCTTTTGCGTGAGTGGTGTTTCGCGGAATGTCGAATACGACCAAGTGTTGCACAAGGGCATCTCTGGCTGCATAAACGACTCAGTATCTGCACATCTATGTACCTTTGGTATGTGTATGTTTTCGACCGAGGTTCAGCTGTCTGCAATACTAGTCTTCACGATCGCCATAACTCATGTCTAAAAATCCCATGTTGTTTTAGCTTCGAGCCTCAAAGCTCCGAAAAACCACGAGAGTTGCGGGAGTGGGTGTGAAACGGTCGTACCTACACATCCGCCAACCGGTCTTCGGTAAGCAAGCGAGAGGAAAGTGTGTGCTGCGCGCCGCGAACAGAGTTTAGCCCTGCCTTTGACCTCTGCTGGCGTGGTTGTTCGGTGTCTTTTGGTCTTCACAACTTTTTCCCAATCGCTTGGAACTCGGGTAGGGGTCGCGCCGTCCGCTTCGTGGGGGTGGACGAAGACAGGGTTTTGGCGGAAGGATTAACCGGATGGCGGCCGTGAGCCGGGGCGACGGTGTGCTCCATCACGCTGGTTTGCTGCAGGACGGGAGATGCAGGTATCACCAGAGAGTCCATCAGCCAACGCATAGCAAAGCTTGGCTTTCTCGGGCGTCTCTACTCATGCAACTCGGAGTGTGGTGAGAAAGACAGTCGGAAGGCTTCCCAAGCGAGGCAGTCATGATGATTCCCGAACCCATTCTGACTCGCACATCCCACTCTTTTCTGTCCCCGTCATTCTTCACCCATCTCCCAGTCTTCTGACCCACGGCAAGAAACCAGTCCCTGGTGCGTGGGATCCTCTGACAGTGTCGAGCAGCAGGCGATCAGGCAACTCACTTGACACACTCGTATCCTTCTTTGCACCTTCCCGCTGCCAATCAGCCGCACTATCATCTGTCGTGCTTCTCGTTTCGTTTGCTCCAAACAACATCAAGCCCCCACCCCTTTTGCTCATCTGTATAAGGAAGGGCTCCACGCGGCGGTGCACGCGTTTTCCCTCTTATCTACGGGTGATACCCTACCCTGCCTACGCGAGGACCAGAGACGAACAGCAGCAAGAGAAAAGACCGGCGCCTGCGAGAAAGAAACGAGCACAGACTAGGCTGCTTTTCCCAGCCTGACCTTGTGATTTCGCGCCGTCCCTGTCCAACCGCTTGCTCCGCTTTTTTTCAATTTAGGGTCCAGAAAGGTGACCTGGCTGCTTGCTGCACTTGATTGTTGTCTGGCCCCCCGAACACTTTCCCTGTTAGCGAAATAATCTTTGCAGTCTCCTGGCAGTCTTTCTTTTCCTCTTGGTTTAAATCTCCAGCGATGGCCGCCTTTTTCGCGAATTGAGATGCCTGGTTCTTGGCATTCATCCCCTTTGAAGCAATCTCACCCGGTCGCACTCCTCATCCACCCGGACTCTTGTTACTTGGTACCCATAGAGTACCTTGCTTATTGTCGTCCCGGAAAGGTTTTATAATCATTCGTTTCCAGCTTTTATTCATCTGCTTGGGCTCCGACTGTCTGGGTTCGCGCTAGATTTGGATGACCACCTGTTGCCCATTACTCTCTTAGGCCACCCTGTCTTTCGGGAACGCATCGTCGTTGGACCGGTTTGCATCTGACTGGATTTTTGGTTTGACTTTGCACTTGGAACACATTTTGAATCGCTGTCGCCATCGACAAGCTTACTTTGTTCGACCCCATCGTCGCCGTCTGACAGGAGTTTAATTGGACTACCCCAGAAATACCAACCTACCAGTGTGTCCGGTATGCCACCATCCCCGCCTCTAGACTCGGCCTTCGAGCACGGTCGTCGAGGCCAAATTCGCAAATATCTCCAGAGATTCACCACTACAATCCGGAGAGGAAGCAAGGATGCCGACGTAAATGACAGCATTCCACAATCAAGTGCCGAGACACCTGATGCCCTGGAACATTCCCATGATGATACATTGTTCATGAACACAATCGACGCCGAGGAACCACAAACGACAAATGATGTTCCTGAAGAGCAATCTCGACCTACCCCACCAGCCACAGCTGAAACATTCCACATTGACCGAGCATCCGTATATCAGGAGAGGGCACAAAAGTTGCGTGATCGATTCGGGGTGAATATCGCTGGTGGTGACCGCTCTAGTTTCCCTGCCACTGCTCGTCGTGTTCAGAAGTCTGCAAGGATGCGCGTTCACCGTAGCTGTCATGAATGTGGTGTTGACTTTGGTCATGGTATCCATTGTCGGGCTTGCCATCACCGGCTGTGTGGAGACTGTCCCCGTACCGCTGGTAGAGGAATCAAAGAAGCCATGGCTCAAGCGAGGGAGTATCCGTTCCACGTTGTCTCTGAAGAGTCTTCTACGGATCTGGACTCCCCCATGGCAGAAGCACCGGCAGATGTCTCAGAACAGTTCAGCAGCTTCAGCAATGTGTCGATCACAGGCAAACAGACTTCGCGGCCTTCGACTTCACTTGACCCTATCAAGGTTGATGATAGCTTCTTGCCAACACTCGAAGTCGATGATGATATTCCCGAGTTTACTCCCATTCGTATCTCCCACAGCTCTCGTCATGGCAAAGACAGAAAGAGTGGCTCTATTTCTCCTCGCTCATCCCGTCATGGTAAGAGTTGTACTCTACAACACCAGACGTCCGATCTAATCATCGAGGCAGTACCCTACTCAATCTCCACGATCAGAGATCCTATCTTGAAAGCGCCCGCCGGCGTCCAACGTGTCTACCGCAAACCTCGCCAACGTGTCCGCTATACCTGCCACGAATGCACAACACCCTTTGCCAGCCACAGCAGAACATGTGGCAAATGTGCTCACGAGCGCTGTCATGATTGTCGCGATCAACCGTACGTCTTTTCTCTCTGTTTCTTCTACTCTTATCCTTACTGACAGCATTAACGTAGATCACAAAAATCGCACAAATCACAAGCAGACCCGAGATTGATCGAAGCCGTCAACCAACGTCTCGCCGAAGTCGGAAAGTAATATCTGCCTTTCTCGTCGTCTTTTTCTTGCAAAGCATAGCGGCGGGACCGTCTGCATATGGATAAATGTTATGAATTTGCACTCTTGTTTCGTTTTGTCTTTCTTAATATTGGAAGGGGAGATGTTCGTTCTTTTGTGTGGTGGGTCTTGTTACGTTGTTGCTGTTATACAAGCATGGAGGATACCCTGTCTTTTGTTTTGAAATGGAGTTTTTTCTTCTTTTTGCTTTCACTTTTTGGGTGCTCTTGGTCGACAGTTTCGGTATGTGATTTATGTGCATTTTTCTAGACGTCTGACGAGAAGAGGTAGGGAGTTTGTGGGAAGGTATGACAACATTCTTGGAACAGCTGTCTTGTCTCGAAGTGCTTTCCTCAGAACACATTCTTGTAAGTCGTCCTTCACTTGTTACGACTTCGCCTCGCGGTGACAGTACACTCACTCACTTCCGTTGACAGCATTCTCACTACAAGTGAACCACCGCGACTGTCTCTCACTTCAAATCGTCAAGACTGCGCACTCCTTTCTTTTCAGACTTAGCATCTCGTCTACCTCCACCACTTCTTTCTACGGACTTCTCGCAATCATCACCAAGTTCAATCAACCATCATGAATACTCCACCAGACAAATCACACATCGGTGGCTCAGCAGGTAAAGCTGTCTCGACGCCTAACAGACTGCCATTCAGGTATGCTTCCTATCTCTCCGTGACGGACATTATCTGACCTATCTTACAGCAAGAAGCTCTACAAAGAGACTGTCAAGATCTTGGTCGGCCCCGAGAAAGAGGTTTACAGTGTACACAAGGAGCTGCTTTGCTTTTACTCCGACTTCTTTCGCGCCGCCTTCAATGGGTCTTTCAAAGAAGCCATCGAATCTCGAATCGAGTTGCCAGACGCAGAGGTCTCAATCTTTGAGGCTTTCCAGACTTGGCTCTATGCGCGCACTTTACTCAACGCCGAAGATCCAATGGACAAACCCTACCGCCCATTCTATCATAGTCACCCTATTCTTGCCAAACTCTGGATCTTCGGTGACAGATACCAGATACCGCTCCTCCAGAACAACGTCATCGATATCATGCATGCGAAAGTCGAGAAAGACACCAACACGCCCGTAAAGGCTATCAAGCTGGTTTACGAGAACACCCTGCCCGGTTCTTCCCTCCGTGAAGCCATTGTCACTATCATGGCTCATAAAGCAAAGCTTAGTGTCACGGACGGAGTTCTTGGTACGCACTTCGCCGAACACTGGACACTGGAGGCTGCAATAGATGTAATGGATAAGGCGGCATCTGCGTGGAAGTCGGACCTGCCGCTCTGGACTCTGCCCAAAACGGAGAGATGTCATTATCACGTTCATGCCGAGGGTGAGCATTGTTGATTCGCGAGTACGTTCCTGTCATCCAGACACAACTGTCACCCGTGCTCACAACTTCAGACGCAGACAGCCAGAGGCCCAGAGCGTATGCGGCACACTATGTAGGGGAGTACATGGCATTGTGACCCAGAGACAGTCCACAGAGTCTCTCGCAACACAAAGAAGCAGTCTATAATGATGTGGAAGTTGAGCGTACTCACCGCTGTGGAGATGGTTACGCGTAAATAGATTAAAACTCCTCTCCCCAAACCTTTCTGCGCAACAACTCGTCTTTGACCAATCTCATCACCATCTGTGACCGACGCTTACCCGTAATTCACTAGAAGAATTCGCAACATCGCACCTTCCATTCTTCACGTCAACCAAGCCGCGGATCTGAGACTTTGCTCACTTCAATCCCTCTTTCCTGCATTGTATCCACTTCTCCGCGACAACAATCTTTTCTGTCTTCGCCGCATCTCATCACCTCTCACCATCACCCATCACGAGCATCAGATTTTCACTGATGGGCACAACTTACTCCTCCTGATTCGTTCTATCATCGACATCGCGCCTCACTAAACACCGCTCACTCTGCGCTGAATCACGTCTCTCTCACTTCTGAGACAAAGTCTGCGCAACACTCTCACTCATCCGCGACCTTCTGCTTTGCGTCTCTGCTCGACCATCGACTTTTCGCCTTCTCATTTTACATTGCATCACGTCCAAACAGTCGCCATCATCGAAACTGGGGTCCTGTGTCTCCAGCCTCATCGCCAGTTGTTTCGCTTGTCTTTGACTTGAACGAGCCATCATGTCGACACCTCCGACCAAAGAAGAGACGGACTCGTCGAATGCCAACTCCGCCCCTCCAAAGACCGCCGCAAAAGCCATGTCCATTCCGTCCAGGGTTCCACCAGGGTAGGTTTCTCTGTGACTTCGATTTTATAAGTCGTTGTACTGAAAACATCATTAGCACCTGCTTCAAGAGAATAGTGACTGTCGAAGTCGGCCCGGACAAGATGGCTTTCAAGATTCACAAAGATCTGTTGGTCTTCTACTCAGACTACTTCCGTGGCGCTTTCAATGGCTCCTTTCAGGAAGCAGTTGAAGGTAAACTGTCGCTACCTGACGAGTGTGTGGATGTCTTCAAAGCCTTTAACACCTTCATCTACACCCGTCAGTTCTGTTCTGAAGGAGACAGCTCAACCGTGGACTCGGCTCTACTTTGTCGGCTCTGGGTATTCGGTGATAAGTACCTTGCGCCTTCCGTCCAGAACGGCGCCATCGACTTACTTACGCACAAGAGCTACAAGGAGAAAAAGATATGCACTACGGATTTACACTACATCTACGATAACACTCTGCCTGGCTCGCCATTGCGCAAGATCATTCTAGACTGGGTGACTTACAGAGCAGACATCGACAAATTCCTTGCGCCTGACATGGTGGAGCGATGGTCGAAGGATATGCTCGTCGATCTTGTGAAACTTTTCTACCACAAAGAAATGAAGTTAGCCCCGATGCCAACAAGAGACAGATGCTACTATCATGTCCATCCCGAGGAAGAAAAGTGCGAGGAGAAATGATACATTTCTTCCAATCAAGTAAGGAGTTTAACGGTTTCAAGACTTTGTTCAATCCAGTCTAGTCATATAGCACTCACAATGAAGCAAAGGCCGGAAACCGTTCATTGATTAGGTCTTTCTGGTGTTTTTGAGATTTTCTGCCGCACAATGGTGTAAGGAGCCACCGAAGGCCTGTTTCGTCACTTTGGATTCTTTAGATGAGTACATCAGCAGCTGTTACGATTGCCACACGAGACCATATCGGATGATTGAGTGTAACACATCATAATATGCCAAGCCTACTTGTTGGTACAACTTAGATGCTCTTTGTCTGCTCTACATCCCTTGACTGCATAAACAGGAATACCAATCTACGTTCTGAACTGAGCGAACGTATGAGTGAATTAATCAAACATCTTGATCAATCAGGTAAAGCATCGAGCAAGAAGAAAGAAGTGATCAAGCGAGGATATGAAAATCAGTACTTGTTCAAAAGGGATTCACTCGAGGTAAATTATGGATTGAAGAGATAACGCATTGAACATCCTTAGGAAGAAAAGACTGGGTCTCGAAAGGTCTGATATGATAGGACGTTAAAGTAGAAGGTGGGAAGTTGTCAAGATACGTTGGATTATAGAGCACATCAAGTCCGCATTGTTGAATGCGAGAAACCTTTGCCATTATTGATTGAAGTCTCGGGGTCTGGTCGGACTCTCTTATATCTATGTACTTTACTCTACGAGTCTCGAAGGGGGAAAGACTGCATGGAGAACAGAGCATGTTATACTTCCTGCTTGGGCAGAAATCCTCGAGTCTCGTTCTCATCGACGTCTTGTTGTTCTTCTCAATGGGTATCTGAAGACATGGCTCAAGACTCTATCCATCCTCTCAAAACGCAAGTCTCTGACAGTTGCCCTTGATCACAACCTTTACCCTCATTATGAACGTGATAATAGCACCCAAGGCGGTATGCAGGCAGCTTGTTTTGCTCGCGATCCAAGTCGTTGAGTCCAGATGAGACTACAAGAAGGTCCTTGAGGATTTCTTCATTCCACCACGTGTCGTGTTCCGAAAGCCATGACTGGATGCAAGTCGTGTGTGCGATCCTGTCGATGAGCCATCGTCGCAGAGGTGATCTGGGCATCGTGTTTTCATAAACATACAAGACCCTTTCGAGCGGGACCACGTTGCCTGTAACACTCTTTTCCATCAAAGCAGTCATGGCCATGTTCTGGAGAGCTGGGGCGATGACTCTGTCGCCGAAGATCCAGAGACGTACCAAAGTGGTGAATAGGAGATCGGTGCCTTTGGTCACAGCTCCATCAGTGAGTTGGTTGGTGTAGCAGAACGATTCGAATATGGCGAAGATGTATGGGTCTTCGTCAGAGGTGAGCGTTTTTTCCTTTGCTTCTCTGAACGGGCCGTTCAACATGCCGCGATAGTAGTCGGACCAGAAGCTCAAGACACCTTTGTGGATGTGAAACTCTCGTTTTGTCTTTTCGAATCTGATCGTCACAATGTCCTTACGGCAATCGCTTGTTCGCATCAGTTAGTCGCGCATTCGAGACGAACATAGCGGAACTTACACGGGCAGTTTTGACCAGGGCACACAAGCAGCTTTGGTATTTACAACGTGTGCAAAACTCGACGAGGCACCTTCAGAGCTCGAGATGTGTGCCGAACTCTTTGGATCAGAGTCATTTTTGGTTGCATGAGACATGATTTGGCTGCGCGGAATGGCAGGAAAGCGTAGTCGTTGAAAGAGGAGACGAAGGGTGTGACAGATAGATAACAAAGTAGCCAAAGGAGGAGAGTGATCGAATCCGAGGTACACGCTTTTCGTAGCAAAATGTCAAGTCTTGGTGTCGTATTCTCTGAGTCAAGAGGTAAGTGTTTTGTGCGACTGGGCGGACTGTCCATAAATCTGAGCAAGATAGAGCACTCATCTTGCTTCAATCATCTTGATGACACGCGAAGCTTCGCGCACATCTATTTGCAGCTCTCCCCATCATTGTGTACGTGGTAGTAGCACTTTCCTCTCTTCGGTAACGCGTTCAGCTCGCAAGCCTTCTGGTCCCTTTTGTCCAGAACAAGTACGAGGTCGCCCCAAGCCTCTTCGTGGCGATATTCCTTCTCTTTTGTACATTCCACGTATTCGTCGAGACCTCCGGTATATGCCACCAAGTCTATCACGACTCGACGCATCTGTGATCTAGGCATAGTGTTCTCGTAGATGTGTAAGATGTAACAGGAGGGTATATGTTTCACTGCCGCGTTCTTTTGCATAAAAGCATCCATGACAGCATTCTGGAGTGCTGGAATAATGTGTTTGTCGCCGAAGATCCAGAGATTTATGAGGTCCAGGTAATCCATTTCCGAACCAGCTTTGTCTGCCATATCTTGTAATTTGCGAGTATAGCACCAAGACACGACAATCTCGAACAGATATGGATCTTCTTGTGGCATCGGGACAGCTCCTTCAAGGCCTTCTTTGAACGATCCGCTCAAGGCACCACGGAAGTACTCTGAGTAGTGGCAGAGAAGACCCTTGTGGATCAAGAATTCTCTTTCCTCGGGGCCGACGACAATCTTTGCTATGTCCCGGAAGCAAGCGCTTGGAAGTATCAGCCAGCTGTACTACTATGACTGGCTTGATAAACTCACCCACCAGGCTCCGAGGATAGCACTGATGCAGCCTTCGTGACTTCTTTGGACGCCGGTTGCTTCTTGTCTTTATGAATCACCATGACCGCGAGTGTCCAGTTCCGAAAGCGTCGAGAAGAGAAAAACATATACGGACCCAGTTATCTCGTATGAATGAACGCTTTGCGTGAAAGAGTTGTGGTTGAGAGACAGAAAGTGGAATTGAACCGCCAGGCTCGAGTAGCGGTTTTTGGCCAGGCGCCGAGTAATAAGGCGATAATTGGTCCTCGAAGTTCGACGGTCGTCGGTAACATTTTGAGCAGGATTGAGCCCGAAGCCTGTTGTCAGCTCGTGGACATGTTAATCGAGATGACCATAGTTCAAATGACCATCAACGAAGACTGCTCGAAGGGGGGTGTAATAGGTCCCACTCGCAAAAGATGGCGATGAAAGGTATGAATGATGGCCTCTTGTCGGATCATGGTGATATGAGTATTGTGAAATTGTGATGGTGTCTCCAACGTGGACTTCTGAGAAAGCCACAAGTATGTTTTCGCGTGTCTTCGAGTTGAATTGCGAGATGGCCAAGATTGTGTGTCACAACTTCCCAGCAAAGCTCATAAGAATTTAAATGTAAGGCAGAATTATAACAAAGTAAAGCAAGGGATATTCTCTCTCGAGTATATATTCTGCCCTTTGTTCGAACTCTCTCTTTCTTTTTTACTAGGCCGTCAATGCCGATGCGAAACCAGAATGAGTTCTCTGCGACATGATATTACGTCTAGTCGATTTCACCTAACCCCGAGGCGAAACAGGCGACGAAACGAGTAGGGTCGATGATACCGCGCATCCCCTCCCTCTATCCGGTTACTGTATTTATTTCATTGCGTAATATCACAACCGATGCATACCTAGGAGAGAGTAAGAGAGATCCATTTCGGTAGTAGCCCGGTATGCGTCGTCCTCGACATGAACCCGAGGCGCCGACTTTACATTTATATTATGTAAGCGTAACTCTCCGTATCTCTATATAGGAAGAATGAGAGGTTCGCTCCTTCGGCCCGTTTACTGTATTTGTTTCATTGCGTGATATCAATCAAACCATCCCCGACGAGGCACCAAACATCGTGCCCGACGTCGAGGAGACACTGGGGACTCTGACCGACGTTGAAGAGATACCAGAACTCATACCTGTTACCGAAGATACGACAGAACACGCTTCCATCGTCGAAGTGACACCTGATGTCGTACCCTTCGCCCGAAGGACTTCCAAAATCGTGTCTGTCCCGTCAGAGTTGCCCCCTCTATCTTGTTTCGGAGGCACTACCATCGATCTGGAGACCTCTGACGGCGGGGTGTTCACTGAACGTAAAGTTCTTCTCTGTCATTACTCTGGCTACTTCCGTGGTGCGCTTGCAGGGGGCTTCTCAGAGGCCACGATGGGCAGATTACCGATTCCGAGCATTGATTCGGACCATTTCGAGATCGTAGTCTATCTTCTTCACAGAGGTCAACTCTTGGAGGGTTCGGATTCGCCGTGGGCTACGTTAGAAGATCTCTGGCTCTTTGGTGATGAATACATCATCCCTGCCCTGCAAAACGCGGCCATGAACGCGCTACAGGCAAAACATGAGACAACCAACTTGGTAATACTGACCGACCTACATCCATTTATGAGCACACATTGCCTGGATCAGCTCTACGAAAGCAACTTGTGGATTGGGTCACTTACAAAATGCAATTTCCAGATCTCTTGGAACCCGGATTCGTGGATAGTCTACCTCGAGAGTTTCTGAGAGATGTTGTCCTTACTGGTCACAAGCAGAGTCTTGCTCTGCAAGGAACGTTCTACATGCCAGAGCGAGAGAATTGTTATTATTACGTCCATACTGCGGACGAACATTGCTAGACATGTCGTCGGCGTGCTTGTACGACTGCGTTCGCGCGTCGCAGACTCAAACATCAGACGTTGTCGGTCAAAACGAAATACGAGAATCTGATCGTTGAAACATATCGAATTCTGTTCCGGTGATAGATTGAGTCGTGAGTTTCCACAGTATGAGCATTCGTAGCTAAGTCAGCCATGTGTATGTTTACATACTTACAAATGAAGCAAGTGTCAGATATCTCAAGTGTCCTTGTCAGACTCGCCATCAACGTCATCCTCGCCTTCCTTTGTGACACGTTTGCCTTGGACACCCTTCTCAACCTCGGGAACGAGGCTGTCCATGTACTCCTTGTTTCTGCCTACCAGAGTGACAGTGTTTCTCGCCTTACCCCATCTCGGGTAACTACAGCTCTTCATTAGTGTCTTCTCATCGGAAAATACGATGATCAATTGCTTACCTTCCAACCTTGATACCTTCAGGCTCGACCTTCTTCGCCAGCTCAGTCAAGTAAGATGCAACTCCACTCTCAGGCAGCGGTGTCGAAATAATAATTCGGTAAACACCTTTGCCCTCGGGGTCGGTCAATCTAGGAAGAAGTCCTGGCTTCAAGCCGGTGAGCATACGCTCAAACAGTCTAGGTACACCAGGCAGGATGTGAACATTTCCATTGACGACGGCAACAGGTACCCAAAGGTCGTCAGCTGTGAAGACGACCTGCTCCTCGCTAGACAGGTTCTTGTCGTACGGCAAGATCACCATGCGCTTTTTGGCTTCCAGCGCAGTGGAGGGAGTGTTCCAGTCAAAGTTGGGCTGGTTAGGGTGAGGTCTGCTCAAGCGCTTCATGCGTGAGAAAGTGTCATCGTGAAGTACCAAGGGCAGATCGAAGGCGTTGGCAATGCTTTGATAGGTAATGTCGTCGTGAGTGGGACCGATACCACCAGAAGTGACAACGAAGTCGTAGTTTGAAGACATGCGACGAACGGCTTCCACAATCTCGGACTCCTCGTCACCGATAACTTCGATGCGCTTAAGGTTGATGCCTAGGCTGAAGCAGAACTTGGCGAGGTAAGCACTGTTGGTGTCGACGGTCTGAATAGAAGGTCAGCGATATATTCCTTGGTTTATTCTCGCATTACCAAGAATCAGTTTATTCATGTCTGCCATGTCCTCACTAACACCATCATGATGAGATGAACATGATGCAGAGTCCATAGGGATATGAGCAAATAAAAGCGATTGACCAACCTTTCCACCCAGAACCTCATCGCCAATGATCAGACATGCCGCAGTGTTGATAGTGCGCTTGTTGTTTGCCTGTGCCATGATTGTTGGACTGCTAGTAAGTCTGCTAGTTGCAGCTGCTGCGGATTGATGCAAGTAGTTTGGTAGAGGACGGCTTAGGTGACGTGCCACTTGATTGAGGCGGGAGAACATGTGATGGTCTTGACAAGACTTTTGTAAAATGGAATCAACAATGGGGGAAGGAACGAGATATGTTCGTCGTGTCCACGGAAGATGCAGTCCAATATGTCATTGTCGTTTGCGGGGAGCGATTGCCGGCGGCCGAGTCGTGTTGCGAGGATCGGGCTTTGAGATCTGACTTGCAAGAGGTGCAACCCTGTCAATTTATTGAGCCGACGATATCTGTACCATGCCATGAGCTGTGGGTCTCGTAGAACGTCTATGTGAGCCTTGATATGATCTCGTATGTTTCTGTCAAGTTATAGCGGTGGCTGCGACCTCGTTCGTAAAATATCGAGCTCGCAAAAAGAGAGCTCACCGCTTTCCAGTACTCGATGTAGTACCAGTGCAGCTGTTGACCGCTTGCCGCTCGAAAATGACATTTGAAAACTCGACAAAATCCAAGATGCTTAATCTGTGCACATCTCCAGAAAAAATATCTCCATCTTACAGGAGACCGTAGAATGGGTGCTATATCAGCCTCACCTCGTGGTCTTGAGCAACGTTTCTCGGAGACGCATCCCACAGCGCCGACGTCAATCGACTGCGGGGCATCTCAACCCTGAAGCTCTGGAATCTCCGTCACCACAAGACTCGAATACTCTTGACATACATTTCACACCCCAGCATAATTATACAAGATGGTATACATATTCCGGTCATCTTGACGCTGCACCCCAGCTAATTCAACATCGCAACAGGCATCCGAAGCACGCCTCTACACCTTCTCGCCCGAAACCAAGACCGCACTGCGCAAGTTCCGCCTAGGAACCTCGAGAGCAAAGGACCCTCAGGCCGTAATCTGTAAGCAAGCGCTTCCCCCAAAAGGACCAGAGAGACCGATATCCACGAGTCGAAAAGAAAGAGCTAGGAACAAGGCACACACACAACAGAAACGGACACAGAGAGAGGGAATACACGATGAGAGACCAGCCAGAAACCAAGGAACACCGAGACTGATATACTTTACCACAAGGAACAGACCAAATCGACAAAAAGACCCTCGAAATTTCAAAAGCAGATGATGAAGTCTACACCGATCTAAGCCTATTGGGCGAAGAACTGCCCGACCACTCGCCCAGATTCATTCTCCTCAGCTATCCTTTGACAATGGTATATACAACACCTTTTGACCTGCTTCTTACATGCCAAAGAATGGTTTGCTGACTTCGTGGTCTGCTCCAGGCATCCGGCCGTCTATCCGTTCCATACGTCATGCTATACTACCTCCCCGTCACCTGCAACAGCGAGCTCAAGATGGTCTACGCCGGTGCAAAAGAGTTGATGCGCAACCAAGCAGAAGTCGGCCGCATCATCGAGATCGACAGTGTTGAAGAGTTGGAAGAGATTGAAGAACAACTCAGAGGAGAAGAGTAGAACGCATCGGCTATATCACAGTATGGGATGTTGATACCATGAAAGATGGCGCTGCTGTGCTTCGGTCAAAAGGTCCGCGGCCACCACGAGCCTGCAAGACGACGATCATACACCTTGATGGATATAGAGCGTTGGACAGATCGGCCGAGATAACCCTAGATTCCCCACATGCGTGTGTACTTGAATCAGGATGTGTGATGGTTCGGAAAAAAACATTTGAGATTACATCTAAAGAGTATCGATTTGTCGCCCATGAACGCCGATCTTTTGTCCCGTTGCGCAGTCGACCTTGTCAACTGCCGAGACACATGCTGTTATGACAAGGAGAAAGGAGAGAGTTCTGCAAGGTGCAAGAGGCAAGCCAAACAAGATAGCGTGATGTTGGCGCCTGATCCGGTCTCTCTCCGAGCCAGCGAGATTACCACCACAATCGTTCCAACACAACTTTCGACAAGGCAAGCAGAGAAACAGAACACGTAAAAACAGATTTGAAAAAGCAGACGGCATTCTTGCGTCCATTCATTTGATGTGATTTTTTCTTTGTCCTCCACCTTTACTGTCATCATCGTTGCCGCCTCTTGTAGACCTTCGCGGCTTTCGTCCGTTTGTAATACGTCGGGAGCCTGTGTATCTGTGCCGGGTGGAGCACTGACTTCTGTCGCCGCTTTGAGGTTGATAAAATGGTATAAAAGAAAAGATAGAAAGAGAAGAAAGACAATGGGGGAGAGTGCTGGGGGAATCGAACGATAAAGCAGAGAAAGAGAAAGAGACAACCAAGGCTCTCTAAAAGTCAGATCAAGAAGGGAAGATTAAAAGCTCCAGGCACAAAAAGAGGTATAGCGAAGGGCGGTCGGGTGTGCGGGTATGTGTGTAGGCGGTGTTACATGACGGTGCACTTGCAGCAGCCGGCATCTGAGTCGCCTTCGTCGACGTTCAGCTTCTCGGCGGGGCCGCCATTTGCTCTCGCGCCCGATGCGCCGCCGGTGATGTCGCGGTTGTATTTGCGGATTTCGCGGACGATGTCGTAGAAGGCGTTCTCAACATTGATGCGGGACTTTGCCGATGTCTCGATGAACTTGCATCCGAAGCTGCGAGCGAGCTCCTTGCCCTCTGCAGGGGGTGTCAGTCAAACGGCCAGAACAAATAAACACGAGAGGACGAGGGGGGACGCACCTTCAACCGAGACTTCTCTCTCTCCGTCCAGATCGCACTTGTTTCCGACGACGATCATAGGGAAGTAGTCCTTGTCCTTGACGCGCAATATTTGTTGTTGGAAAGTCTTGATCTCTTCAAAGGATTGTTGCGAGGTGATGGAGTAGACGAGCAGGAAGCCTTCGCCAGTGCGCATGTACTGTTCTCTCATAGCCGAGTATTCTTCTTGTCCTGCTGTGTCGAGCACATCGAGGAGTGCGACCTCATCGTCGATGACACACTGCTTGCGGTATGAATCTGTGGGGAGGAGTCGCGGTCAGAAGAGATGGTGGGCGCGGGGAGCGGCGATAGGGACGAACCTTCAATTGTCGGGTCGTATTCATCGACGAAGTGGCTTTGAATGAGTTGGATGGTCAAACACGACTTTCCGACACCACCACCACCGACTACTACGAGCTTGTACTCGCGGAGGAACTGCGACGAAGGTGAGCACGCGCCGTCGCGACGACAAAGCGGCATGGCCGGCACATACCTTTGATGCCATTGCGGCGATAAGAGACGGAATGCGGGTGGGCGATTGATGCAATTGGTCGAGGAGCGATGGACGAGGGCTGGTATGGGCGACGGAGTTGTTGGAGAGTCGAGCGGAAGAGAGTGGTGATAATTCAATCTCAGCTGCGGAGAAGGCTGGATTCGGAGTGTCGACTAGAGGCTAGAGATCTAGGACTGCTGCTGGGCAAGAGTGGATGAGGGTAGAGGAAAAACGGGCACCGGCAGGCTTCAACGGTCGATGCACGAAGGTGAATGCCGACTTGGGTGAAGTTGTGGCTAGAGCGAGGGACAGGGCGGCGGCCAAGACAAACACGACGAGACTGGACGGCAGGAAGCAGCGTCAAGCACGGTGAACAAGCAGCAGGGTTAAGAGATAGACGAGAGGGCGACGACGGGGGCTCGGACTGCAGGGGAAGCCGCAATTCGATTCGAGCGTGAACGGGCCTTTGACGATGGACGGTGCACAGTTCGCAATTATGAGGATGGAGTCTTGACTTGACTTGCAATCGAGTCAAGATCAAGAAATGCACGCTGCAGAGGCCATCAATAAACCTGGAGAAGGCCAAAGAGCCTGCCCTCCCTTTCACCCAGCTCCCCTCTTGAGTCTTGATTGGTTGCCTCGCCGATCTGCCCATCGTTATTTGATTGTTGTCAACAACTAGTCTGCGCCCTCTCCTGACCCTCGAAAGTACATGTTAATCAATCCCCTTGCTCCTCGCCCGCCACTCGCTCGACCCTCTCCCATAACTCGGCTACAACCTGCATGTGTCTTGAAGATTCTTGCTGGCGAACGAGCCCACCGGTCAGATGTGAACTGTCTTCGGTCAAACAAACACTTGCCAGCCAATTTAGGCGTCACTCCGCCGGCGGGACAACCGCCCACCCCAACTGCCTCTAGACGGGCCCTAGCCAAAACCACCTCTGACCAATCTAAACAGAATCTCTTGCCCGCTTCTCTTTTGACCACCAGCCAATTTTACCTCCTTCTTTCTCCCTCTAACTTCTATCGCATCATGTCCGTGCCGCGTCTATCTTTCGCTTGATGAATTAAAGAAGATATTGCTGCAAATTCTTCTCGCCTTCTAGCTGTTTTGTATAGATATACATCTCCCTATCGCGCTCTACATGATTCGCCTAGATCTACTGACATCATTCCCTGGGCTTTCAGCTGCTCAATCACCCTCCTGGCCACGCCAGTGTCACCGTCACATTTCTTCCATCGAAGATTCGAAGGAAATTTCCCATATCCGAGCTGTGACACTTTCTGAATGGCGCTTCCAGAAGCCAATAGTGGCGGCCCTTCCCTTGTACGCCCGTAACTCTCTGCCGGCGCGCGGCAGCGTGGGTCTCAAGCACAACCAAGCACGTGTGTCCGAGACAACTTCCTTTGCTGTCTCGTCACCTGTCTCTGCCAAAGGGAACGTGATTGCTTCTGGAAACAATTTTGACTTCTCTTCCATGGCATCCGCTATGTCGCTTGTATACATTCTCGGAATCCGACAACGTTCTATTAATGGCATCTTATAGGCTACTCCGACGCCAGCGCGAACCCCAGACACCAAACTCGGAGTCGCATCCACTCTGATCGCATGTTGAGTCTCCACAAGTCGTTATGTGCAATTTCACGACCCTGATGGACAATTCTTCGAGAAGAAGAGCATGCGGTGAAGGCTCCTGTATTCGAGCTTAATCGAAGTTGTATCAAAGTCACGAACTATTAAGAAATTTCGGCAAGCAGCTGACTAGTACCGCATTGACGCACTCTTGGGTCAACGTCCCGCGTGGTTTATCGATTCAACACCCAGAAGCTTCTTCGATGAGGATACCGCACATGTCATTGTGCATACAAGACAATTTCCAAACATTGTCTACCTCCATCACCGGACTTTACAGAGTCTTCTCAACGATCGTCTCATGCTGCAGCTTTCCATGCTCTGATTCCGTATCAATGCCATTCAGCACCCGTGGCTCATTACCTTGTACCACTCCAAGACTGGCAGCCTCTCGAGGTGTGAAGGTCTCATAGACGTCCACCTCATCGTATTCGCCCATACCAGGATACGGGAAAATCCAATTAAGCAGGTAAAACACCGTTCCACTCACGAAAAAGCCGACCAGAAACGCCATGTAGTACAGCTTGACCAAGCCTCGAGGAGGGCTCGATGAACCTCCAACAGTAACAACGAGTCCACCAATAGTGGGCGCCCACCCGCAAATCCAGGCTGGTATGGCGCGCCAATTCACACCTTTGGTGAACCAGTACGACGTGTCTTTCGTCCTGTACAGATGGCTGAGCTGGATCCTGCCTTTGCGCAAGAGGTAAAAATCAACCACCATGACACCCATGATTGGTGACAGGAAGACCGAGAAGGAGCTCAGCACACTGACGAAAGTAGCCGCTTTGTTGACAAGCTGCCATGGCTGGCAAACCCACACAGCGACAAAGGTCAGAATGGCACCTCTTCGAATATCGAGATACCGTGGGAAGAGTCCTGCAAGGTCGATGCCTCCTGCGACTGCGTTTCCGCACACATTCTCGAACATGCCAGTCAAGGCGAAGCCAGCTGCAAGGAAGAAAACTCCCGCTCTTGCTTTGGAAGAGCCTTCACCACTGTCCATCGTGCGCATGAGGAGATCCGGTGGATTCCAATAAACCTCACCGTATATCTTTTGGCAAGCGGCAGTCACGACGAGCCCTACCAGACTCACAAGAACGCCAGTCACCCAAGCGGACAGAACAGTGCCTAGGACGTAGTTCTTCGGTGATCGAGCATAACGCGAAAAGTCAGAGCCGTTAGTTATTCCAGCTGCGATGCCGCCGATAATCTGATTGATGCCTTTCATCTCGAGCCAATGAAGGTTCCAGGATGAGTTCTCCGGAATAGTTTGCCCAGTCGTCCAGAGCGGTCCTACACCTTTGGCCACGGACAGTGACCAGATCATCATACTGAGCATGCCCAGACCACAGTATATTGATGTGATCAAGAAGGGTAGCCGGAATTTCTCTGGTCGGACGAACAGGAAAGGGACTGACAAAACCCAGAACAGGACGAAGCCAACGAACTGATATGTCGTGGTTGGCATGGACGATGGTAGCGTATTGTGCATCTTCGCAAAGGACGGCCATATCGCTGTGATACACACTGCTATCAACCGACCTCCGTTCCAACCTGCGCAATTGGTCAGTCGTCGGTTCGTCTGTTTGCATGGCATACTCACATTGGATTGCACACCAGATGAAGTTCAGCAAAATTCTTTGCAACAGAGGAATGTAACTTCCACGGAGTCCCCAAGTGTAGCGGTTCTGTACCGTGAATCCGATGTGCCACCTGAGTCCACACCAAGCGATGAGTGTGGAAAAGAAAGTGACCAGAAGCTTGCCAACAACAATCACCATCATACTCTGACCAACGGAGAGTCCATAAGCTGCCCTGAAGCGTCAGCCAAATGTTACACTTGTACTGCAATGCAGAACATACACAGGAAGGTGTTAGGCGTTTGCCAATTCGAGACATTCAGCGAGTTCAGCGTCCAGTATCCGAAGAAGTGGAACCAGCCCCAAGTTCTTCGCGACGGTGGTAGTGGAATGAGATCTCGATTGGACCATGAATCAACCTGCTCATGCTCGTCTTCGTCGCCCTTGAGTTGGATCTTCTCCTTCAATTGTCGCAATCGTAGGGATCCCATCTTGAGTTTGGGAGTGGACTTCTCATGAGATAATCTTTATACTACGGGAGATATGCTACGCTATATACTTGTCGTAAGCCAATCAACATTGTTGCGATTGGCCAGATGCCGCTATCGTCACAGGGGAGTCTTGTACATATCAAGATAGGCCAGCTGGAGTGCAGTGTTTGCCGATCCTTGGGTGGTTGTGCGGAGCATGGTCGATCTGATAACGAATCTGGAGCCGATGAACGACGTTGCGTCGGGCACACTCGCCAACCTTGGTGGTTGCGACACTACACTGACACGCAAACCAGGTTTTAAAGTCACACCATGCATTCGCTCGGGGTCATGTTCCTGATATGGAAGGAGTGCTGGCCGCTCCTTCTGCCAAGGAAGATAGGCCGCTGTAGGCCGGCATCGGGCTATTTGACCATCCTCCGCCGAGCATTCATCATCGCATCTGTTGATACCATCCACTCTCTTTCCCATCTCCAAGATCTTGTTTGCCAAATTTTCCGTTACATTTGAACAAGACTGAATATTGCAGAATGCCCAAAGTGCTCAGAATTGGTGTTGATGTTGGCGGGCAAGTCCACCTTGAAGAACACCTCAATCCTTGGCTAATCAACGACTTGTTAGTACAAATACTGATGGTGTTGTCTTGGACCCAACAAAGTCGTCAGAGCCTAGCAAAGGAGTTATAGCATGGTGAACTTGGAAAAAAGATATATCTCAGAGGCTCTAAGCTGATGTAAATCCAAGGCATAAAGCTCCGACGACCACAAATCCAAGCTTGGGCATCAGCAATGCTCTCGTTTCCATGTTTAAACAGGCCAAGATCGATCCTTCTGATGTCGCTTCTGTGACCATCGGTACCACGGTACGTCGTGACATAACGAACAGGAGACCACTTCTGACTGGAGAACAGCATTTCGTAAATGCGGTGGTAGAGAGAGATGCTGCCAGACTCGCTCGAGTGGCGGTGATACGTCTCTGCGGCCCCTTCAGCAAGCATGCCTTACCATGCATCGATTGGCCAGCCGACATGAGAGATCTTATCCTCGGTCATCATGCTTTAGTCAAAGGAGGTCTCGAAGGTAGGACAGACTACAGGCTGTTGTCGCTCCATGATCTAATACAGTGTGCTCAGTCGATGGCAACTTGATCTCCGATATCAACGCCGAAGAGATCAGCGAGCAATGCCGCATCATCAAAGAGAAAGGCATCACAAGCATCGTGGTCAACGGAGTCTTCAGCCCGATTGACTCGACACATCATCAAGAAGAACGAGCCGCGCAGATCATTGATCAAGCTCTTCCTGGATGCCATATTGTCCTTTCCAAGGAAGTCGCCAATCTTGGATTCTTGGAGCGCGAGAACGCAGCAATCTTGAATGCTTCAATTCTCCCTTTCGCGAAGAAGACTATCCGCTCATTCCAAGAGCCAATCAAACGACTTGGATTGACTTGCCCTGTTTTCCTGAGCCAGAATGATGGAACTATCCTGAGCGGAGAAATGGCATCTCGGCTACCTATCAGAACTTTCTCCAGTGGGCCAACAAACAGTATGAGAGGTGCTGCATACCTTGCGCAAGGTGGGACCAAGGAGGCTATGATGGTAGTTGACATTGGTGAGCCTCACCACACATCCTCATCAACACGATTCTTACAAGCATCCAGGTGGTACGACGACTGATGTTGGTTTGTTGCTTACCAACGGTTTCCCAAGACAAGCTGCAGCATACTCCGAGTTTGCTGGCGTCCGCATGAACTTCTCATGTCCAGATGTCAAAAGCATTGGACTCGGAGGTGGCTCTATTGTGCGAGAGCATGACGGTGAATTTACTGTTGGACCTGACAGCGTGGGCTACAAGATCCAGACAGAGGCCCTTGTGTTCAACGGCAATGTTCCTACCACTACCGATTACACAGTCGCTGGAAACACCTCAGTAGATATTGGCGACCGAAGCAAGGTGCAACATTTGACCAATGATGGCATTTCTTCATTCAAGGCGGAAGTGAAGAAAATGTTGGAGAAGGCAGTCGACACCATGAAGACTTCGCCAGGAGACCTACCTGTTTTACTGGTCGGTGGTGGAGCTGTCATCGCACCTGATGAGTTGGCTGGAGCGAGTCGTGTCATCAAACCCGAGTACTCTGGTGTTGCCAACGCTATTGGAGCCGCAATTGCCAGAGTCAGTGCTGTGGTAGACACTGTCAAGTCTACCGAGACGAAGAGCGTTGCGACTCTGGTTGAAGAAATATCAAAGGAGGCTGTCCAAAGAGCGATTGAGTCTGGAGCGGCCCAAGATTCGGTAAAAATTGTCGAAGTCGAAACTTTGCCACTACCAGTAAGTTGTCACTCTTTGAGATATTCTATGGAAACGCTGACACCGATGGCAGTATATTGCGAACAAGAGTCGATTCATTATCAGAGCTGCAGGAGAATTTGACTACAGTCGTGCGAACGAAATGAAGCAGGCCACAGAAGAACTACTCTCGGACAAAAACGTTATGGACGCGTACGAGAAAAATGGAAACAAGCCGCACTCTGCCATCAATGGCACCGAGAAGCATGTATCTGCGGAGCCGGTCAACATCTCTACTTACAAGCCAAAGGTTGTGGACCGAGTCTGGTATGTCTCAGAGACCGACCTTGATTGGATGTCAGTCGGCTGTTACATTCTGGGTACCGGTGGTGGTGGTAGTCCGTACTCGCATATGCTTCGTATGAGGAGTCTTCTCAGAGACGGAGACGTTATTAGAGTGATCAACCCTCACGATCTCAAAGACGATGACCAAGTAGGCTGTGGTGGCGGAGCAGGTTCGCCGACAGTAGGCATTGAGAAACTTCCTGGAGACGAGTAAGTGTTCCTCTCTCTTCTTCTTTGAGCAAATGACAAGCAGCATTACTGACAGGTTCCAGGATGATGGATGCCCAACGCGGCCTCTACGAGATGTGCGACAGAAAAGCCACAGCAATGATAGCGCTCGAAATAGGTGGTGGTAACGGTCTGCAAGGTATGATCTTGGGAGCCAGTTCCAACATGAATCTGCCAACAGTCGGTAAGTCGATACCTCTTGAACCACGTCAATCCAAGAGATACTAATAGTAGCAGATGGTGACTGGATGGGACGAGCATATCCAACAAAATGGCAAACAACACCAGTGGTCTTCAATGAAAGACCATGCGTCTTCTGCCCCATCGCTACAGCAGATGGTAATGGCAACCTGCTATACATGCCAACAGCAGTATCAGATCTAGCCGTCGAACGAATCATCAGAGCTGCTCTTTCTCAAATGGGTATATCTTACCTCCCTCCTATTCTCTCGAACACATTACTGATCTCTCCCACCCAGGATCCCACGTCGGTTGCGCAGAAGGCCCGGTAACAGGAGCAGAGACCAAACGCTGGGCAGTCGAACACACAATCTCCCTTTCCTGGCGCATCGGTCGCGCAGTCGCTCAAGCCCGCCAGACCAACCGCATCGACACCGTAGCCGAAAGCATCATCGCTGAAGTCGGTGGCCCCTCGGCCGCAAAAGTGATCTTCAAAGGCAAAATCATCGGCGTAGAACGAACGCTTCGAAACGGTCATGTGTATGGCGAAGTCATCATCGAAGCTGCCAATGACAGCACTTCCTCTGAATTCGAAGGCCGTGTCAAGATTCCATTCAAGAATGAAAATATCGCGGCCTTCAAGATGACAGAGGATGGCAGAGAGGAGGTTTTGGCAATCGTGCCTGATCTAATTTGCGTGATCGATGCACAGTCTGGTGAGGCTATCGGGACGCCAGAGTATCGGTATGGATTACTGGTTACTGTTATTGGCATCACGGCTAGTGATAAGTGGACTTCCACACCACGAGCGATTGAAATTGGAGGACCCAAAGCGTTCGGATTGGATGATATCGAGTACAAGCCACTAGGGAAGTTCGTCAAGCCTAGGAGTGTGATTGATGAGTACTCAAACTAGGTCTGGGAGACACCAAATACACCAGATATACGAGTTGATGTATCATGATATATAGTGGGGGTTGGACCAAAGCTCTCCATGACCAACACAGATCATTCCGAAAATATCTTGCACTTGGACGCATGCACTTGTAGAGCTCCTCGATAACAGGGAGATCAGATCACCCGCTAGTCATCCATGATCCGCTGTATCTACAAGGGTAGCCCGACTCTTCCCACAGCAGTACCATCTCATCTCACCAGCAAGAATGAGCGACCCTATGGACATTAAATCCGAAAGTCGTCTCATGATGTATCGTATCATCAAAGCATAGCGACCACCCAGTTAAATCAACACCACAAAAGAAAAGTACAATCGAGCTTCAATAATAAGATTTCATCGTAGAGTCGAGATGGGTTCGTTGGTATTCTTTTTGGTATCGTTACAGCAAAGCCAGAGACGGCGAAAGAAGCAAACAAGAAAAGTAAAGTCAAGGGAGAAATCGCTCAGGGAAGAAGCAAAAGGCTATCGATGAGCCTCGGAGAAAACGCCTACCCCATCCTTGAATAGAACTCCAGTCCCTTTTTGAGAAGGACATGCGAAAAGAAAAGCGACAGGTCACCGAAACACACTAGCAAAGGCAGGATAGCCAGTATCCCGAGATCGTTGTGTCCTGTGATCTAGTTGTCGAGCCAGTCCAGGAAGTCGGGAGTGAAGTACGAGACCACAATGCTTGCGCCAGCACGAAGAATGCCCTCAGTGGCCTCGAAAGCCATAGTCTTGAGATCGAAGACGCCAGCCTTGGCGGCAGCGCAGATCATGGCGTACTCACCACTGACCTGGTATGCGGCAACAGGCAAGTCCTTGCCAATCTCTTTTGCGTCACTGATAATGTCGAGGTATTGAGAGGCGGGCTTGACCATGATGATGTCGGCACCTTCGTTGATGTCGCGTATGATGGCTCTGCGAGCGAGACCGCGGCCGCCAGGGGGGAGTTGGTAGCAGCTAGAAGAAGGAATCAGTTTGTGAAATGCATGAATCTGTCCAAAAGACATACCGTCTGTCTCCGAACGAGGGAGTGCTGCCAGCAGCATCGCGGAAGGGACCGTACAGACAGCCGCTGAACTTGGCCGAGTAAGACATGAGGACAACCTTGTGTGCAATTCCAGCTTCGATGAGCTTCAGCTTGATGGCGCGGATGCGACCGTCGTTCATATCTGAAGGAGCAACACAGTGGGCACCGGCTTCAGCGTAGGCCATGGCGACGTCCGAGATGCGGTCGACCGAGAGGGCGTTGTTCAGACTGCCATCCTCACGCAGGATACCGCAGTGGCCATGGCTGGTGTACTCGCAAAGACATACATCGGCGGTGATGAAGAGTGAAGGGAAAGCCTTGCGAAGCAGACGAATCGAAGCGATGACGGGGCCGGTCGGGTCATCGGCGGAGGTGCCCAGAGCGTCCTTTGCTTCAGGTTGAAGAGGAACACCGAACAGGATGACTGATTTGAGACCCTTTGCGATCAGAGGACGGAGGAAAGGTACGAGCTTGTTCAGGCCACGGCGGTACTGGCCAGGCAATGAAGGAATCAGAGTCTCCTCATCTGGGTTGTCGGTGATGAACAGGGGGTAGATGAGCATTGACTTGGTCAACTGGCGCTCAGCCTGCCATGCGCGAGCAAGAGGATGGCTGTAACCACCGTGAAGTTGACTGGAGATGTCTCCGGTGATGCTGACGCTGGTGGCTGCGGTGCTGGCGTAAGAGCGGGCGCGCGACATGGTAGATACCTGTCGTGACACGGTGGATCTTCTATCGTCACCACCGCCGTTGCGGTCGCGGTATGTGAGATCGGATACGAGTGATGAGAACGACATGATGTGTGTTGTGTTGTGTCTTGGTGACGGCGAGTCACTTGTAGGAGAGAAAGATGATTTGCGGCGACGGAGATGGTTCGGCGGTCGTGTATAACGTCACTTCTTGTTTCAATTCGTGTCTTTGGCGGGGTACAAGGTCAATTGGAGACGGTTATCGCGAGGAAGATGAGAATATGTAGTAATGACCAGAGGGAAGGCAGGGAAAAGGAGTTTGGAATCAAATGCACAAAGAAGGAGCACTTTCTACTTTTGTCATCGAAGGAAGGCGCATATGAACCCCTCGTGTCATCTCTCATCTAATACCGCCGCATGCCTCGGGCCAATCGCATCCTTTGCATATGTCGACTTCGGCAAGAGCCGTTTCTCTCGGTTGTCTCCTTCCCGACCTGTCGCCGATACCGACCGAACGACTCCTTCAGAACATCAGACCATTCTTCACGAAATTCGTCTCCAACCTTCGCAGTATCGAAATTAATCAATGCAAACGAGAGTGAACCGAATCCTCCAATCTATCGCCTCAAAATCACCTTCAACTTACGAATGCACATAGAAAAGCTGGGACACAAGTTTTGGGTACAAAGAAATTCATAAATGATCATGCTACAGACTTATTAGATACATATCCTCCTCACAATCGTCCCCAAAGAGCCAGTCTATCCAGTCTTGAAAGCTGACATCTAGTTTTGATACTTTTCGGCCCACGCTGGATTTCATCCGGACCTCTGGTTGCTTGGAGGAATCTTCGCAAGGCAGACTTTGCAAGGTCATTGCTTAGAGGGCGGCAGCAAAACCGAGAGCGGCAACTGCGACACCGAAAGGAGCGTACTTTCCCGCGGTCTGGAGAGCGCCGAGTCCGCTGGAGGTGGACGAAGCAGCAGTTCCAGATGCAGCAGTGCCAGTGGTTACGGTATTGGTAGAGGTTGCCACAGTGTTGCTGATTGCGCTAGATCTGCTGGCAGAGTTGCTCAGGGTGTTGGTCGTGTAAACGGACTCGCGGGTCTGAACGATAGTGTTCAAGTTGGTGGCAGTGCGAGTGTCAAGAGACGAAGGAAGAGAGGTTGTGCCAAATTCGACGTTGGTGCTGGTGGACACAAGAATAGCAGTGTCTGTGGAAGAGATCAAAGAGATGCGAGAGCCAAGGCTGGTGCTTGAGGCATCGGCGTCTGTGACAGTGGTCGTTACACTGTTTGTGTTGATTGCGACACCATCGCTTGAGACGGGAGTGCCGTTGCTGCAGACTACGCCGTTGTCGTTCTGAGGGTCGCAAGGTCCGTCGTCGTCGGCAAAGCCAACAGCAGCAAGAGCTGCGGCGATAAAGAAGGTCTGAGTGAAACGCATGGTTGTTTGTGGTTTTGGTTGGAAGAAGTTGAGATGGAAGGTTGAAGGAGTCTTGGACTTAGGAAGAGTAGATGGTGAGTTGATATGTTCAGTCTTGGGGAGCAGACAGCAGGACTCTTATACCTCGAAGTTGTCCTCGCCTTGCTCTTTGCGATCTCGATATCTCAATATTTTCATTCCGGGTTTAGAGCCACTCCTTCTCGGAAACAGGACCTGACGATGATCGCCGTCATACCGCGGACGTCGAGAAGCATAATGCACCTTGCCAAGGAGGTGTTGGATGTAGTCAGTTGTCTATTGCTCGAACGACCTGGCAATGATGCAATGTTGGCGGATGTCTGCACAGCTCCTGTCCAGTGTCCACAGTCAGGTTGTGTATCAATGGCTTTGCCCGGTGCGGAGTGAACCTAGATGCAAGAGCAAATTCTGGCAATGTCAGTCGGGGCGAGCTTGGACTACTGCTATGATGGTCTGTCCCTATGGCCCACGAGTCAAGACCCATTGATACTTTCAATACAATACCCACGAGCGTTGTGTCTGATGCACAGGCGTGATGGACCCAGACGTCATCTACTGCAGCTGTATGCAGCGAGACTGCCAGTTGAAGTCCAGTCCAGAATCTACCGTCAGACGAGATTGCCATGGCAAAGACTGAGACTCCATCCAATAAGTGCCATTGTGGGTAATCTTTGACGCCAAGCACAGAATTGAGTTGTCTGCATGGTTTGCATTGGCTTTGCAAAGCGAACGAGATCGAAGAAATGCTCTTGTCGTCCGTGGGATAGTGACTGATGCTGATGTGGTATTAGCTCGTGCATCCCGCGGCTATTGGTTGCGTCCGCATGACTGCATGTTCTTACTCTGCACAGAAGAACTCATCTCTGCGCGATGTGTCAGTGTAGTGGACTAGATGTGTGATCCGCGGAGCGATGTTGAAAAAGGCTTGATCGCCGAACTCAATGGAGATCCGGGGAATGTCTACAGAATGATGGGGACCAAAGGTGTGGTTAGTTTACGTGAAGTGGTTAGATGTCTGAGTGAGAAGAACCGCGGACCTCTACATTATGGTTTGACAAATCGTCTTATGGGGCGTGTGGGAGTACTCCGAGTATGGACGACGATTTCGATGGTTCCAGCACGAGGAATGTGTACCGTCCAGACCTCAAATGCGTTGCGGAGTGCTTAGAAACATTGGGGAGATATACCCGGAAGACCGCTGATGCACTTATATCCGGGAGCCGATGATCAGGTCTAGTAACTCTACGCTGATGTCAAATGATTAGCGTCTGCAGAACAAACTTACAACTTCCGCCACCGCCTAAATGACGGGGTAGTCAAAAGCAGATCCTCGCTATGATTCGCCGTCCGCAAGTAGAAGAGCCTCATTGATGATCTCTATGGTATGGCAGCCACAGAACGAGCCCAGCAAGAAGTGGAAGCAATTGGAATCACTTCTCCGATGACATCTCGCGAGCAGACAGAAGAGGTCAACGGTCGTTGATCCGGCCATCGCGAGAAGAAAGTTTAGTGGAATATGTGGAGGTAGTCAGGTACCGAGCGTAGGTCTCTTTCGTCCAGCAGGTGAATCAACAGAAGCGCGTACAGAAGGGTGGACGTTGGACGGGAATAAAGAGGCGGCACTCCGCGGGTTGAGGCTCAAGTGAGTTTCCCTGACACTTGGCGCCATGCGAATGCCCAGGCGCATTCCACCATGCAGGTCATGGATTCCACGTGCTTGGATATGCTTGGGCCTCGAGGTCCGGACCGCGCGATCGAGAGCATCTCAAACATAGATGATGGGTGGATGTGTAAACATTGAGGGTGCAGGTTCCGAAGCAAGATTTGGAAGATCGATGTTCAGCTTCAACGTTGACTTCATGAAGCCTTCTGTTGACAACAATACGCATTGGCAACAGCCTCTATCCGATTCATGCAAGGTCTTCATCACTGTTGTTAACCAATCTTCATTTCGTACATTCAAGGTCATTAAACTTTTGTCTATCTAGCCGATGCATCCATGGCTTGCTGAGCCTCAGTGATGCCCTCCTTCAGCGCGACGATGGCACGGTCAATGTCATCACGGTTGGGGTCAGTGACACTGACTCCCATGTGGCCGAAACGGATGTACTGGGTAGCAATCTGCTTGTGCAGACCACCAGCGAATACAACACCACGCTGCATGAGCTTGGGCAACACGTCGGGAGGTGTCATGCCCTTGGGAAGGTAGATGGCAGTCATACCATTGGCCTGGTTCTCGGGCTTCTCAGCCAGCTGTGTAAGACCGAGGTCAGCAACAGCCTTCTTGACCTTTTGCGAAGCCTTGCGGTGAGCGGCAAAGCGGTCGGCCAATGGTATGGAAGTGATTTGAGTAAGCGTGGTGTGCAGAGCGTGGACGAGCTGGGGCGAAGGAGTAGCAAAGTATGAGGGCTTTCCGGCCTCGTAATTTTGCATGACTGTGACACGTCAGTTAACACATCCGAAAAAAAACATGGAGGCAATGCTTACTCGGCATCCAGTTCTTCCATGAACCAAAGTATGAGGTAGGGGGAACCTTGCGGCTCTGGAAAGACTTGATGGCACGGCCAGAAGCCATGACGATGCTCAGACCAGCTGGGCATCCAATGGCCTTCTGAGAGGCAGTAATGACACAGTCAATTCCCCACTTATCGAACTGGATCTCCTCACAGCCGACACTGCAGACACCATCGACAACGACCAGGGTATCGGGGCTGACCTTGTGGACAAGCTTGCTGAGAGCTTCGATCTCACTGAGAACACCAGTCGACGTGTCGACGTGGGTGACAGTCAAGAGCTTGTACTTCTTCTCTTTGAGGGCCTTCTCGACTTCGTCCAATTGAGGACGGTCGCCAATGGGTGCCTTGAGCTGAGTGGCCTTGACACCGTACGTCTCGAAGCAATCAGCGAAGCTGTCGGCAAAGTAGCCGGTGTGGAGGACGAGGACATCATCTCCGGGTTCGGCCAAGTTGGCAGCGACCTGATCCCATCCGAGGGTACCAGAGCCAGAGATGACGAAGGGCTGCGAGGCGGGGTCCTCGGTCTGGAACAGCTTGCGGAGCATGGTCAAGGTCTCGCCGAACGTCTTGACAAAGGGTGCGCCTACGTGCGACTCGCTGGTGGCTGTCAGTCAATGCTTGATATGGTACCAAGACGCAATCCATACCTGTAATGGCTCATTGACTGCAGGACCTGGTCATCGAATTCAATGGGGCCCGGGATGAGCAGAGCGGGATGGGACGGCTGGCTCGACATGTTGGTCTTCTTCTCTTCTTGGACAGCTGGTACAGGGTTGTATGGAACGTCGTCAGGGGGACTGGATTGGCGCTCGTGTGCGTAAGGTGTATTCAACTCGAGTTGGGGTCTCTGGTCAAGGTGTCTCGAGATGAGACTCAGGCGGGATTGAGGAGCCACTTTGCTGGTTGAATGGCGGGGTCCGCCGATGGTCAAGTGCGGGGATATGGACGATGTCGGAGCAATCGATCGTGATTGGTGCTGAGGAGCGAGTGTGAGATTATCCGCTGGACCGTCTGCGTCTGAGTATCTTTTATGCTGTCAAATCGACGCGTCGTGGATAGAAAAAAATGTTGCGATTCTCAATTGGCGGCAAATCGGAAGACATGGATTACGGAGACAAGTCACGACTCACGACATCGGCGGCTCCCCGATCTACTCTCGGCCCGGTCCTTGGAAACACAACTGCCGACCCCAGCCATCTTCTCCATTCTTCGACCATAACAGATCACTGATGCAGTGTAAAAGTTGGTATTGATGTGTTCGATGGACGAGAAACTCGACCTGCGTCAGAACGTAATGTTGATTCCTTTCCCGAAGGAATGTCTTGAGTGGTAAAATCCCAAGGTTGATGTACCCAAAATGCACTTACTCCACCGATGCTGTTCTTTCATGATTACATGACAGGATCACGCCTCTGGTCCTGTCCTTTTTTGCGGAAACGAGTCTATGAAGTCTCGCGGACAACCTTGTCAACAGCCTTGGCAAAGTATTCGACGTTGTTGGTGTTGAGGCCAGCCATGCCTATACGAGGTCAGTAGGTATTGGAGAGTCAAGATTGGGGTCAAACTTACTGATTCTGCCGTTCTTGGTCATGTAAACATGGTCGTCGGCTCTGATCTTCAGGACCTGCTTCTCGGTCAAGCCGGTGAAACTAAACATGCCAATCTGGTTGATGATGTGGTCCCAGTTGCCAGGAGTCTGCAGCTCGTCAAGCTTGGCCTTGAGAGCCTTGCGCATCGAGATGATGCGACCACTCATCTCACGGAGGTTCTCCTCCCACTCGGCAAAGAGCTTCTCGTCGTTGAGGATGACTGACGCAATGCGGGCACCGTATGCAGGAGGGTTGCTGATCTCAGAGCGCTGGAGGATAGCAAGCTGACTGCCGACACGGACAGCGGTGTCAGCAGCCTCAGAAGCAGGACCGGTGACGAAGTGGAAGCAACCAGCACGCTCGCCATAAAGACCGAAGTTCTTGGCGTAACTCTGGGCAACGAACATCTCGAAGCCCTGCTCGACAAAGTAACGGATAGCCCAAGCATCCTTGTTCAAATCACCGGATGCAAAGCCTTGGTATGCGCAGTCGAAGAAGGGGAACTGAGACTTGCTCTTCATGAGCGAGGCAATCTCCTTCCACTGATCTTGGGTAGGGTCGACACCTGTGGGGTTGTGTGCGCAAGCGTGGAGCAGGATGACACTGCTCTCAGGGGCCTGCTCTATCGTCTGGACCATGCCCTTGAAGTCAAGACCCTTGGTCTCAGCAGAGAAGTAGGGGTAGTTCTTGATGGGGAGCTTGACATTTGAGAAGATCTGGTTGTGGTTGGCCCACGTAGGGTTTGAGACGTAGATAGTCTTGGCCTCTGAGTTGGAAGGGTTGTAGAACTTGGCCAGGAAAGCAGCGCCCAGGTGGACAGCTCCAGTTCCTGAGATGGTCTGCAGAGAAACGACACGCTTCTCCTTGAGGGCGGGCGAATCGGCACCGAAGATCAGCTTCTGAGATGCGGTTGTGAAGTCGGCGAGACCAGCAATAGGCAGGTACTCGTGATTGAGGTTGGGATCTTGACGAAGGAGGTCATCGGCCTGTAAACAAATAATTAGCCTCGAGTGATTATGGATACATTGCATCTCCCAGCTAATCTTTGTGTAGATTGAGAAAGAGACAGAGATCAAGCGCGCACCTTCTTCACAACAGGTAACACCCAGGGCTTTGCGTTGTTGTCTCTGTAAGCTCCGATACCAAGATCGACCTTCTTTGGGTCAGTATCGCGGCGGAAGGCGGCCATCAATCCAAACAGGGGATCTTCAGGTGCCTGGGGCACAATGTTTGCGCCGAACGATGAGGCCTTCATTGTGTTTGTGGTAGACATGTGGGAGGTGATCTGTTGGAGGCGAGATTGAGGGTCTGAAGAAGTCGAAGTGGAAACCATTTTTGTCTCCTTGGAAGCACACCACCGGCGGGGTCTTGCGGACTGAAAGGCGGGCAAGTCGCAGGATCGGCCTTGGCGGGCAGCGTGATACACGAACTCAGCCTGAAGCCTTGTCAAATTCCGATGATCGGCTGAGTATGAGATGTTGTTGGACGTTTTCTACACAGAAGAGAGGAACTTCGAGGACAAAAGGCGAGCTGATAGTATCTGCATCACGCCAGCATGTTTATTGCTTGTACTCTATCGACAACCTCGGGATCCCCACGCTTCTCGTGCTCACAAGACGTTCCGAGGCATCGTCTCCTCGATCGATCGGTCCGGTTTTAACCCGCACCCTTCAGACCAAACGCCGATCGCTCAGCGAATGATATCGTCTCGATACCTAAGCCTGGTCTTCATAGTAGCACTATCAGAACATGTGAAGACTGCCGGTCAAGGCCGCTTATCATCGGTTCAGGTTGATTACCTCGAAATATCTCAGAATATCAAATCCCACACGACGAGGAAGGCACAGAAAGCACACGTTCCATGGAACAAAAGCCTTGCTGTGCTGGGCCGTTCGCTCGCTTTCTTGAGTTCTTTGTTTCCCCTGCCAATATTTTCAGTCGTGAAGAATGAGTCCTGCACCAGTTGCTCAATGTGCTCGTTTTGCTCTGTGAGATTGGTGACAAGAGTTGACTGTAGTTCGGAAATCTCAATCAGAGAACGTTCCGCAGTGCTGTACACACAGTTAGTATTCTGTTTTTAGAAATTGGCCCAATCTCAAGAACATACCGGACTTGATCTAGCGTGTCCTGATAATGCTTCATCATGTCCTGGTTCTCTTGTGCAAAGAGCTGCATCTGCTCATCACTCAACTGAGGCTGTGCCCTCTCCTGCTCCTGTGCTGCTGGTTTCTCCGAATCTACAGCAGCATCGAAGCTTTGAGAGAAGGGAATGCTGCTGCCCTTGGTCTTGTATAGCACGCTCTTGCTCTTCTCAACTTCGCGTTGTATTCTGATCTCCATCATTGTGCTTTGGAGAGTACCGGTTTCTCTGAGCTTGGCCTGGAGATACCAAACGATACCCTCCCGGTGTGCGTTCAGCATCTTCTGCCTAGCCTCCTCTAGCTCTTCCTCTGCACTCTTCGCGGTGACGGCTCCTCCAGCAGCCCATCTTCCAATGGCACCTAGTCCACCCTGATTGCGCTTGCGTAACGCGACATGCGATGCGGTATCCTGTCTGATTTGCTCGGTCTGACCTATACGTTCGACGGCAGCATGCAACTGTCGCAACACTGTCTTGGCCTCGGCATCAATTGCAGCTCGCTCCGTATCGGACAAGTGCCGTTGTGCTGTATCCTGTGTGCTTTTATGGTCCGTGGAATTCTGTCGTTGTGGTCGTCTAGGTGCAGGAGCGGTGGATAAGTATGAAGGTCTGATAGCACGAAGGTACGTAGTGAGATCCGCTATGCGAGCATTCTGTATCCACGTCAGCCGTAGGGTACTTTCAATAAGAGACTCAAGCCTACAATGCTGTATGCTTCTTTGAGAAACTCGTCTAGCCGATCGATAGAATAACGATGAGATGTCACTGGCGGTGCATTGTGAGCTTTGAGCGCTGTGTTGAAGACTGCCGTGATATCGGCCATGGTTTCCTAGGGTGTATAGACAAAGTTGCTGATGACAAACTTCTTTGACGAGCTTGTCGCATGTGAACTTCCTACGTAGCTCTTTCCCAGACTGACGTTGTCTTGGCGCAAGCTCCGGCAACATGTCTGTCTCGCCGGTACCGGCGACGGCGACTTCGCGACCTGCCTGACGTGCCTCATTGCCCTATCATAAGTCGTCTTTTGATAGCAATACCACGGGAATCGGCATTGAAGCATTGCTTTGCAAGCACAGATAGGCACATACGGTAAGGCTTCAGGTAAATACGAATCTCTTCCTCTCTTCTTTTCTCCATACCAAACCTCTACATGTCTTCTCCACTACAAACTCATCAGAGTCTTCGACATGAGCAAACTCAAGGAGGCGAATCTACGAGCCCTGTCTCAGCAGAAGCCAACCACAATATAGCTCTCGAGCGAAATGATAAGCAGCACTATATTGGCGAAGCAACGGAATCAGTACATGATGTCTCGCGTTCGACTTCACACGATCAAGTTGCTTCGTCCATAGGAGAAGACGATACACGGGATCTTGAAGCGAGTATCGCAGAACCGCCTTACACTGTATTCACGTCGAGTCAAAAGAGATTCATCGTCTTATTGACGGCTTGTGCGGGTTTCTTTTCTGCCGTAAGTCGACTAGCATCTTGCTTTTCACAATGCTCTGTTAACATCCGCAGGTCTCGGCAAATATCTATTTTCCTGCTTTGAATTCTCTCACGAAAGACTTCAATGTCTCCTCCACGCAAATCAACCTGACTTTGACGACATATATGATCTTTCAAGGTATAGCGCCTACTATCATGGGAGATTTGGCGGACATGGCTGGTAGACGACCGGCATACTTTGTGTGCTTTGTCATCTACATCGGTGCTTGCATAGGCATTGCACTATGTCAAGACTATGCCTCGCTACTCATCCTGAGATGTCTGCAAGCCACCGGCTGTGCTGCAACAATTGCTCTGGGAAGTGGTGTTGTGGCCGATATCGCAACGAGTGCTGAAAGGGGAACGTTCATGGGCTATGTCACATCCGGTCCTATGGTCGCCCCTGCCTTAGGTCCAGTTCTTGGAGGCATTCTGGCACAATTTCTAGGTTGGCGATCCATCTTTTGGTTTCTGGTCATCCTCAGTGCCTGCTACCTTGTACCGTTCCTCATCGCGTTTCCGGAAACTGGTCGCAATGTGGTTGGAAATGGATCAATCAAGCCTCAGAGCTGGAATCGATCGCTCATAAACTACCTCCACGAGAGAAAGGTTGCTAAAGCACCAGTCTTGACACGCACGGTAACTCGTGAGAGCATCCGTCTCGAGGAAGCCCGACTGGCTAAGGCGCGCAAACTGCGCATTCCCAACCCGCTCAAGACACTCAAGATAGTCTTCGAGAAGGATACTGGACTTTTGTTGCTGTACAACTCCTTGGTGTATACAGCCTTCTACGACGTGACGGCGAGCATGCCATATCTTTTCGGCATGATCTACAACTACAATGACCTCCAAATAGGTCTTTGTTTCATTCCATTTGGCATAGGCTGCTTGATCGCTCCAATTCTGGGAGGGAGAGCTCTTGATTGGAACTTCCGCCGTCTAGCCCTCAAGCATGGTTTCCCAGTCGATAAGAAGCGAGCAACTGATCTCAAGGACTTTCCCCTAGAGAAGGCTCGCATTCAGGTTACGTGGCCGCTTGTTGTTGTCGGCGATGCAGCCTTATTGTGCTATGGTTGGGTTATGCACGTAGAGACCAACCTGGCCGCGCCCTTGGTGTTGCTGTTCTTCATTGGACTCTGCTTGACAGGAGCGTTCAACTGCAATAGCGTCATGTTGATTGATCTGTATCCGCTGAGTCCCTCGACGGCGACAGCGGCAAATAACCTCGTCCGCTGCTTTATGGGTGCTGGTGGAACAGCCATCATTATCATCATGATTGAGAGTATGGGCAGAGGATGGTGTTTCACGTTCATTGCAGCTGTAGTCATGCTCTTCTCGCCCATACTCTGGGTGCTTGAGAAATACGGACAAGGGTGGAGGAATGCAAGAACGCAAAGGCTAGAAGAAGAGCAGGCAAAGAAGCAGAAGGCCGAGCGAGAAGAAAAGGCCGAGGAGTTACACGCGTACGAAAGTCATGCTGAGGGACGAGACAAGGTCTGAGTTTCAAAGCCTGAACCTGGGTGGCCTTAATGACGAATCAACACATAGACACACGAGCCTTCTATCACACCTTGATGGTCGGTGGTATAGCTCCACTCGTCCTTGAAATGGTTGTCCAATCGGCGGAGCAGAGTTTCAGATCTCTCCGGCTAAACTTTAGAGTTTCGGAGAGAGTAGGGAGCTAAGGGGATAGAAGCGTGGACCATCTTCACATGCAAAAAACTGGAAACGGCCACAACAGTCGAGCAGGCTCTTGAAGGTGAGAATTATCTCACTGGGATGCTGGACGATGGAGTGTCGGGTATCACCTTGTAGGTGCGCGCGTGTAACACTCAAGTGTGATGGTAAGCCGGCGAAAAATAGAAAGTTGTGCGAGTAAGAGGACGAAATTGAAGAAGAATGGGCGCGTCCAGGCGTGTAGAAAACCGGAGAGGATCGTCAAAAACGAGGCGCGGGTTGAATCATGAAGGAAGAATTTTGGCCACACGGCGCGCCAACAAAGACCGAAACTCGCAACGCTCTTTTCTTTGCTTGACTCTCACTCTCTCCCTTCAGTAACGAAGCACACGACACTTGTGAAAGACACTCTTTTCTGCTCACGCGACATCTGCTATTATTCCGTCGCTACTTGCCAGCGCTTTCGCAAACCACAAGCAAAAAACCAAGGACCAAGGGATCAACAAAAGGCCCCAACGCTCTCTCCCGTCCGCCGGCTACCAGTCCGCACTCCCGTATATCTTCCACCCTCTCGACCCAGCTCCGTCTTCTCCGTCAACCAGTCCCTCTTCGCAACAATGAAGTTCTTCGAGTCGCAACACGAGTTCGACTACTCATGGGAGGAGGTCTCGACTGCAAACTGGCGCAAGTACTGCCCATGGAACGACAAGACCACTCACGTTATCGCCGTCGACACTATTTCGCGTCATGTTGACCCGACCACCGGCATCGTGAGTTTCCTTTCTAATTATTTCACCCTCACGTCCAGTGACTAACCATCATCCCAGCTCCGCACTGAACGTCTCATCACTTGCCAACAATCCGCCCCTAAGTGGCTCAGCTCCTTCCTTCCTGGCGCCGAAGTCTCGCAAGTCTACGAAACCTCCTACGTCGACCCCTCGGCCAAGAAGGTTACCATGTGCAGCATGAACATGACCTTCAACGACCTCCTCTCCGTCCGCGAAACCGTCGTATACCGCCCCTCTCCCGCCGGCCCCAACTCTCGCACAATCTTCCAGCAATCCGCCCAGATCACCGCCTTCTGCGGCGGCTGGCAAAGGATCAAGAACAGTATTGAGGAGTTCACCGTCGAGCGCTTCAAGCAAAACGCCGTCAAGGGTCGCGAAGGCTTCGAGGCCGTGCTCGAGATGAGCAGAAAGGTCTTTGCCATGGAGAGAGAACGCCAGCGCCTTGCCATCGCCGCATAAGCGTGCCACTCTCGACTCTTTCTCTCATCACTGCTCTGCCGTTATTCTTCGACGATTTCTCACCCCGTCCTGCGTTCCAGCGATTGGTGTTTCATGGCGTTTTTCTTCTCACCACAGGATAGACATTATCCTCTCCACACAAAACTAGGGTTGTTGGCTGGCTTGCATTCTCTCTTTCTTTTTTTCCATATACCACCACACGCACGACACGAGGTCTCCGATGCTTTGAAAAGTTCTTGTTTTTTGTTGTTCTCTAGAAGGGATATCTAGATGGGAGGCTTGAGGTTCTGCTCCGCTCTGTCGTTTTCTATCAGCGATAATATCCACACTCTTCTATCCAGGTATAGACGGTGTTAATGTTGTATCGATACAATACATACGATTGACATATCCCTTGATCTTCCACATTTGTACGGTTCATACTGTTGCTTATAAGGTGATCCCCAAGATCCCGTCTTTCCTTTCGTGTAATGAATGCTCCTCGATTGGATCGCTACCCTACCACGACTCGCTGACTACTATTCTGAAAACACGTGGAGTTTGAGGCGAATCACAGATCAGAGCTCGAGTATCTGCACTGAGGCGTCCTAAAGCCATGTGCACAAGCAATTGTAATCTCTGGCAACAAGTACTATGCATGGATGATTTTTAGACACTACTCCCAAGAAGGCGCTTCATGATGGGTGGGACAAAAAAGGACAATCCGCACACTCAGCCTTTGTTCAGTTTCCTTTGTTCCTTCTACCTCCAAAACTCTCCCTTCATACCTCACTCACACTCAATCCCAACCAACGCCCCCTTGACACCACCAAGCTTACACAAATACAACTCCTCCTCCCCAAACATCCACATCCCCTCTTTCGAAAAACAGAAATTAGCCACGCAACCACCAACCACAACTTTCCCAATCAACGTCCCCTGCTTATCCCACAGGTGCACTCCATCCCCACACCCCGAATACACATTCCCCGCCTCGTCACATTTGATCCCATCAGGCACCCCATTATCACAGTATGCGAAAACCCTCCTGTTGGCAAGCTTGGTGCCATGCTCAACGACATCGTATTCATATATCGTAGCCGGCAGCCTCGGGTTCATGGAAAAATTATGCCCGTCGCCCGGGCCCGAATGCGCTTGACAGGCGCCGGTATCAGTGACGTAGAGGGTGGCATAATCGGGAGAAAAGCACAACCCATTGCATTGTGCGAAACCATCGGCCACACACCAAACCTCCCCTGTGGAAGGCTTATAGCGGTAGATTTGAGAGGGTAAGTCGGGGGTGGGGCGGAAAGCTTGTTCGTAGCCGTAGGTCGGGTCTGTGAACCATATGTCGTCGTTCGCGTGGTGGATTATCACATCGTTTATGCTGTTGAAAGCGCGGCCTTGGAAATTGGTCAGAAGCGCTTCTGAGGTGGAGGTGGATGGGTCCACGAGCACTAGAGCGGATGGAGAGGTTTTGGAGCCTTGACAACAATATAGGATTTTGTCTTTGTAGTTGCATGCGCCGTTTGCTTGGACTACGCCTGAGAAATCGTCATCGGAAACTTCCAGGGTAGAGGCATCGACCGAGTAGAGAGCGATGGGGTCGCAGGTTTGGAAGTTTGCGGTAAAGTAGACGCGGCTGGTGGATTTGATGTACACGCCTGCTTCATGAGCGAACTGATAATCACGGCTTTGGACCTGGGTGATTGAAGGGTCATCGCCGAGGATTTTGGTAAAGGCTTCGTTGTAGATGCGGAAGCCTTTTCCTCGGGACAGCTGTTTTCCGTAGTTGAGATCTGTGGCCATGCGTTTGAGGTCGACGGTGATGGTGTCGGTCTTGAGCTCCAGGGGTTTCTCGGATGGGTTTTCCGGCTTGTGGGTGTCTGTTGGAAGTTCTCCTGACATGGTGGGCGCTATCCTCGAGGTTGAGGTCGTGGAATGATATCTGAGTGGTCACACTTAACTTCTGCTGATGCCGTGGGACATCAGGAACGTCTCATGCATATCCACTCACATGTTTAGGTAGTCGACACTCTGGACAGGTAATAGGGTTGCTAACAATGGATTGATCTATAAAGATGGCAGTGAGTTCTGATCTTCCTGAGGCTCAATTGAAGTCGGCTTCTGCTCTCGGCTACTGCTCCAGAAGCTTCATCGCACTTCTCACCGTGTGTCTCTTCAGCCTGTATGGAACGGAACTCCCAATTTGGCTGCGTTACAAAAATCCGTACCACTAACTAATTGAATACGACTTGATCAATTCATGTCCATCTGTATAGACCGATCTTCCATACCAAGTCAAGATGCCGCGGATGTAGTTGTGAGGATGAATGGAACCTCGGCATGTGCGAGCTCTCTCCGCATCGTCTCCGCATTGCTATGCCCCGCTGTGTAACCGCTACCTGGATGGTCAAGGGTCGTTTCCCTGTCTTATAGAATTGTGCCATATAGTTGTTACAAGCCAACAGCGACATTCACAAATCATCGTACTCAATCAGTGACGAACAAAACCAGCATCATGGGCAAGAAGACAAGAGCACCATGCTACGTCCTCGGCGTCGGCATGACCAAATTCATCAAGCCTAGAGGCAAAGTCGACTACACAGAGCTAGGGTTCGAAGCCGGTGTCAAAGCCATGCTAGATGCTCAGATCAACTATGATGATGTAGAGCAAGGCATAGCATGTTACTGCTATGGTGACAGCACCTGCGGTCAACGCGTCTTCTACCAGTTCGGCATGACACAAATCCCCATCTACAATGTCAACAACAACTGCAGCACTGGCTCTACAGGTCTCAACCTTGGCCGCACCATGGTTGCTAATGGAGCTGCCGACTGTGTCCTCGTAGTCGGGTTCGAGAAGATGTTCCCAGGCTCTCTGCAAAGTTTCTTCCAGGACCGTACCAATCCTACCGGCACCACTGTCGACATGATGAAGGCGACTAGAGGGATCACAAACGCCCCCGGTGCTGCTCAAATGTTCGGCAATGCTGGAAGAGAGTATATGGAGAAGTACGGAGCAAAGAAGGAGGACTTTGCCGAGATTGCAAGAGTCAACCACGAGCATTCGAAGCGTAACCCTTACTCTCAATTCCAGGATGAATACACTCTGCAGCAAGTCATGGACTCGACATCAATCCACGAACCTTTGACGAAACTTCAATGCTGCCCTACTTCGGATGGTGGTGCGGCTGCAGTTCTGGTTTCTGAAGACTTCTTGAACGCTCGACCACACCTCAGAGAACAAGCCATCCTCATCGCTGGACAGTGTCTTGCTACCGATGCAACTTCGCTGTTTTCGCGCAGCAGCATCGATCTGATGGGGTACGAGATGACAAAGAATGCAGCCAAGGTCGCTCTGTCAGAAGCAGGCGTCTCCATTTCGGAAGTCAAGGTGTGCGAACTTCACGATTGCTTCTCGGCCAACGAAATGATTGTGATCGATGCACTCGGGTTGAGCGAGCACGGCAAGGCACATGAGATGGTGCGCAAAGGAGACATAACTTACGGCGGAAAGATGGTGATCAACCCATCGGGTGGACTCATTTCCAAGGGGCATCCCCTCGGAGCAACAGGTATTGCACAGTGTGCAGAGCTGGTATGGCATCTGCGTGGCTGGGCCAACAACCGACTGGTGAAGGGCACGACAGCAGCATTGCAGCACAACCTTGGCTTGGGTGGTGCTGTGGTAGTTACTGTATACAAGCGAGCGGATGGCAAGGCAAGCGAATCGATGGACTCGCAGACGGTCGGACAGAAGAACGGACTCGGATACAACCCTGCTGTTGAAGCCAAGGGGCTCAGCAAGGACCAGGTGAACCGGGTCCGCAGCAAGCAGCACAGGAGTGACTGGGCGTTGGCAGACACGGAGCGAAAGGTGGAGGCGCGATTCTGAGGAAGGGAAAGATGGGACCTGCCCACGGTTTATGTTTCTTTCTTGACAGTAATGCAAGCAAATTGTATGCGACTCCATGATTCCCGATGCATCGTGTTGCTTTAGACGGCTTGAGGCTGACCGTCAGCCTCTCCCGAGTTGACTTTCTTGCCGGTCTTCTTGATCTTCTCAAGCACTGTGTTGTAGTCGAGGGAAGGTTCGGTCACGACCTTTGCTGTTTGGCTGTCGAGGGAAACGTCGAATGACTTGACACCTGGGAGACTCGTCAGTAGATTGTCTTGGTAGTATTCAGAGGTAGATACACACCGTCGAGCTTCTTGAGGACACGCTCAACAGCGCCGGAGCAGCCGCCGCAGGTCATGGTGATGTTGAAGTTGTATGTGTGGTCCGACATGTTGATGTATTTGTGTTTTGAGACGCTTTACAGGTAGAGAGGAGTTAAAGATGGAAGGAACAGGTACAGGAAAGAGGAATGTCAGCAAGTGTAAGATGGGGAAGGAGGGATGGCGTGCTGGTGTTTCGGACATTGGATAGGAAGGCGCCAAGAGCTTGATTACATGTTCCAGGCCCTCCCGTTTGGCCATTCGTGATGCCACTTCATTCTATCAGAGTATCACTTGCAATGTGTTTCTGTTGCCCTTGTGATAGGAGAAACTAAATCAATCATCGGTATAGACACCTTGATGGCAAAGAGTGGCATGTCTCATGGTATGCAAGGTATTTGATGAACCAAGACGCCGCCTTGAAGCCACACTTCTGAAGCTGAGCCACAGTCTCCCGCATGACGTTTCGCATCAACAGTCAAAGGCACTTTTGATCTTTTGCGCGTTACAACATCACGACCTCCTAGACCTTCGCTTGCGCCATGGCTTCGTATGCTGCTCTGCTCAGTCGCGCCATAGCTCACTCATGACTGACATAGACAGGAGCAACATTCTACACCTCCCGTTCCGTCGGACGCACAATGTGTCCATCGCCGAAGCAATCAAGCGCTACATCTCGACCAAATATGACCAACATCCGGACATGTTCACTGCCGACCTCGAGCACATAGATCACCTCCGACATGCTGCTGTCCACGCCCTCGAACCTCACACCAGCGGTGTCCGCAAGATTCAGCAGTATGCTGCCCAACTGGTCTGGATGGGCGCAAAATTCCCCGTCGACATCGGTCTGGAGTTCATCTGGTATCCTGCGCTAGGCTACAACACCCAGCGACCCTTGTCTCAAGACAACATCCGCTTTGAGCTCGCCAACATCCTCTTCAACCTGGCCGCCATGTACTCGCAACTGGCCATGTCCTCCAACAGAAGCACTGGAGATGGCCTGAAAGCTGCCTGCAACTACTTCTGCCTGTCTGCCGGTGTCATCTCTCATCTGAAAACGACCATTGTCCCAGATATGAGGACTGCTCCTCCAGAAGACATGGACACCTCTACACTTGAAAGTCTAGAATATCTTATGCTCGCTCAAGCTCAGGAATGCTTCTGGCAAAAAGCCGTCAAGGATGGTCTCAAAGATGCCAGCATTGCAAAACTCGCTGCTAAGGTCAGCGACTTCTACAACGAGGCCGGTGATTGGGGCATTAAGAGCGATTCCGTCAGCAGCGAATGGATTCACCATATGAACGCTAAGCACCACCACTTTGCTGCTGCTGCCCAATACCGTGCCGCCTGTGACTGTCTGGAGAAGAGAAAATACGGCGAGGAGGTTGCTCGTCTGCGCGACAGTCTCAAATGCGCTGATGAGGCTCTGCGCGAGGCCAAATATGTCAACAAGGCTGTACAAGACGACCTGAATGGCCTTAAGACAAGAGTCTCAGAAGACCTGAAGAGAGCCGAGAAAGACAACGACATGATCTATCTTTTACCTGTGCCGCCCAAGTCGGAGCTTAGAACGCTTGACAGAGCGAGCATGGTGACTGCCAGGGTGCCTAAGGAAGTCTCGGAACCATTGACCATGCTAGGAGACCACGGGGAACTCGGCAAACCGCTCTTCTCGAAGCTGGTACCATATTCAGTCCACGTCGCAGCAAGCATCTATGTGGACAGGAGAGATCGACTAGTAAACAACACAATCGTACACGAGCTCGAGGATCTTACCGTGAGAATACACGATTTGTTGAAGTCTATTGGTCTCCCTGGATCGTTGCAGGCGCTGGAAAAACCACTTGGTCTTCCTCCGAGTGTGGCCAGCCATGCTGAGGAGGTCCGACAAATGAATGGTATCTACCGACTTCATGGTGCCATGGCAGACACAGAGAAACTGAAGAACAGTGACCGCGCCACTTATCAGGAAGGTGTTGAGATGCTCCGCTCAGAATCAGCCGAGGACGATGCCGCGCGACGAAAATTCGGGACAGACAGATGGGCTAGACCGCCCTCAAACGAGGCATCACGAAAGCTTTACTCTCAAGTCACGGAGATCGACGGATACCTCAAGCAAGCAGCTAACAGCGACAAGCTTGTCCAAAAGAAATTGAAGGACAACGAGGCCTTGATTCGCCTGCTTGCCGGAACAGACCGTGATCTCGAGGATTACGTTCCAAGCAGTCGACGTGCAACGATGACTACCAAGGTCGAGCGCGAGGCCAACAATCTCCGTGCTGTGCTCAATGATATCGCCCGTTTCGAGAACCGTCGCAAGCGGAAGATCGAAAATGTTCGGGCAAAGGCCAAGTCCGACGATGTCAACGCCGACTTGCTTCGCGAAGCTGCTCGACTCGAAAGAGAGTATCCAATGCAGACACTCGAGGCAATTCAATTCGAAAGCTTTTTCGATCAAAGACTCGAGAGATACGCCGCCGACCGCAACGATATCAACGAAGAAAAGACCGAACAGGATGATCTGCTTGAACGTGTTCAACAAGCAAACAATTCGTTCAATGTTGCCAGAAAAGGAGACACTTCTACAAAAGACCGCGAACAAGCTTTGCAGAATCTGGAAAATGCATACCTCGCGTACAAGGAGATTATCTCAAACCTTGAGACTGGTCGCAAATTTTACAACGACCTTGCCAGCATAGTCACACGCTTCCGCGACGACTGCCGCAATTTTGTCTATCAACGACGCGCTGAAGCTTCAGCCCTCGAGAACGACGTTAGCACCTCCATGGCTCAGATGAATTTGCAGAACGCCAATCACACCAACCTGCGCCAACAGAAGCAGCAAGAGACGTTGTTGAATCAACAACAGCCCCGTGGAACGCCACGGACAGGGCCGCCGCTGGCAGCGCCCTTACCAACCAGAGCCAACGTCGCACCTCCCTCTGTAGCGGCGGCTGCGTCGCCTACTCCGGGTATGTGGACGCCGGAAATGGGTATTCGGTTTGGAGGATCCAGCGCTGCGGCATCTCCCATGGCAGCTGCAGCAACCAATGATGGTAGTTCTAATAAAACACGCGACAACAGATGGGACCCAAGCACACAGAACATCCAGTTCAGGTAGGTGCATTTTCCGGATGTTGTTTCGGGACAGGTCAGAGCGTTGGAAAAGGCAACTACTCCCGGAGTTGAGCGAAAAGCATCCACTAAGGGGGTATGTTGTGCATGCGGAGGGATCCGGTAGCCCCTGGTACACGTATGTTGAGACAAGGGCTTGAGGCTCTTACATTGCAGGTTGACAAGCCCTTAACCAGCGAGTCATTCTATGGTTTGATCATGCTCCGCTCTTAGGAAGGTACTTGAAGTACCGATCAGACTCCACTTGTCTTCACTCGCAGGTGGGAGATAACCACGACTATCTTGAGCCGCCGGATTCATTCGAGAACCAAAAGCTTGGTATAAGCTGGAGATGGATGAGAAGACCCTAGCTGGATCCTTCTTGGTATGGGGCGCCGGCTAGTTGCGACATCGAGGAGAATCAACGACGGTACATCGTCTCAGCGCTCTATCTCCGGGCTAGTTACCAAAAATCTGAAGTGACGTTTTACCGAGGTCTTGGGTCATGGCTTCGGGTAGTCTTGCCCTTGTAACGGCGCGCGCTCCGTGCGTCTCTATCAGGGATCAACTCATCTTTGTGTGCTGCCAATGGCAGGTCAAAGGTCATCAGCACATTGAAATTTTGTCTTCTTCTCGTCTATTCTTCGTTGTCAGGGCTCGCTATCAAAGACCACGCCTCAATGCATGGCAGTGGAAATACGACTCCGCCCCAGTGATTATGCTCTGACTTCCACGAGAAACGCAAGTGGCAGTCACGCTAAACAGGGGACTTTACTCTACGCGGCGCAAAGCTTTTAAGGAGGTCAGTGACCAGCCAAGGCTTGAAAAGTCAAAGTAACTTTCAAAAGTCATTCCTCTGATTCATGATGAACGCAAGGTACGAAGATACGTAGGCAGAGCACATCATACACAAGTCACGCGAGATGATCCCTATGCCTTTACAGTCCATCAGATCCAGGCGACCTCGAACATGAACGGGAGATCGCTGTATATCAGATTGCATTTCTCCGTGAACCACCATCTGTTTCTCCGCCCCGGGTGAGATGCGGACAAGATGTGTCGCAAGACATACCCCTCTCTTCGGAAGAGTTAGAATCTATACCAGAGTTGCAATTATGACAGCGAGAGGGCTCTGTAAGGCCAAGGCTCAAGCCACAGTGGAGGAAGATGGACTCCGACTCGTGGACAAGGTGACTGCTTGGCCCAGCTAAATCACGACCTATCGAAGCATTTCGCCTGCCGGGACTAGGCTTCTCTACCGGCCAACGGCCCACCAAAGTCTCCAAAAAAGTCCCTCTTTGACAAGTACTGGGCGAACATGTGGTTATTAATCAAGTTCTCGAGCACTTTGAGGGGCTCCAGGAAGGCGCAGTCGCTGCAGGGGCAGGAAAGAGTACCGATGGTAGTGACATTGATAAGGCGATTGTGTCGCAGCAGGAACGCAAGCAAGAATGGCCCAGGCGAGGCCTGTTCCCCCAGGCTCAGTTCTGAACCTGAACTCAAACAAGCCTTGAACGCAAGGACCGGGTGGCTTGAGATGGCGGCGCGCCGACACCCGAGCGCAAATCGCAGTCATGATTTGCGTCACTCGGATCCAGTAACGTAGTTTTCGCTGTTGCGTCTCCGGCGATGCCCAGAAGTTTCGAAGAACCATATCATACGGACCTTCGTAGCGGAGTTAAGATGGAAGAGTCGGCGGATCTTCAGCACGCCAAGCGGGTCAATCTTTCGTTCCTGTTTCTTGACACCTGCAAACCGGCAACCTCGGCGCTCTGGAATAGCAATGACTCGGCCTAGGCACCGCTAACACCACAACCTTAGGCCTGCGTCCCCAACTTTTCCATGGCAGCCCAAGTCGAACTCGGGATATGCCAAGGTGCATCCATCAACTGTGTTTGCGCCCGGACGCTGGTTTTACTACTGCTACGTGCCAAGAGAGAACGTTGCGTGCCCTTCGAGACTGTCCCATCTTTCATGTCCATATTTGTCACAGACGATCGTGCGCCTGGTGGCATCTTGTGGATGATGTGCAATTTTGCTCGTCTGGAGCTTCTCATGCTGTTCGTCCGTATGCCATTACTAAACCACGGCCAAGCCTTTACACCTACACTCTTATTCCCACAGTCTTAGCATCCGTCTCCTCTTATTCATCGTCGTTGACCGAAGTCAGTTGCGTCTCCATAAACTCACCGTCGCGCCTTCCTTCTGTCAATTTACCTTTCCTGCCATCTGCTCTCTTTAACTTTTCTCTTTCAAGCTTACCTAACCTCTCCCTTTGCACAAGTTGATTGCTCCTGCCCTTCTGAAATTCCACTCTCAACACTGTTCTGCTTTCTCTTCACATTTCACCATTGACTTGTAATGCCCCCAAGAACAATTCTCCCCAAGGATGAACAAGGTTCGCGAGAAGGTTCGGCCAGTATGGCACCTCCGAAATCCGCAAAGCGAAAAGCCGTTTCCTCTGCGTGTATACCCTGTCGCAAGCGCAAGAGCAAGGTCCGTTGCATCGCAATGTGTCTGAAAGAATGCTCTCACTAACCTGCCCTTCTTACAGTGTGATGGAGGACTCCCTTCCTGTTCTACGTGCTTAGCGGTCTACCGCACGGACTGCAGCTACGACCAAGACACAGACCATCGTCGCAAAGGAGCACTTCGAAAAGATATAGCATCACTACAAAACAAGAACACAGCACTCGACGTGGTCATCAACTCATTGTGTGCTCTACCGGAACACGAGGCCACTGCGCTCTTCCACAGTCTCCGCCGAGGCGAGCGACTCGACTCCCTGGCTGAGGCCATCAATGCTGGAGACACAGAAAAGTTACGAACACTAGATACCGACCTGTCTGGTCCATCAGGAACTCCAGGTGCCACGTTCCACACACAAGCTCCTTCAACGCGGAATGAATCCTCTCGAAGCCCGATTGAAGGGGAGTGGCATAAGCCAGGGAACCAGAGTGCGGCAGCAGAAGGGTCATCATCCTGGTTCCGCATACCGCAAGACGCTGAATTTGTGGACCATTTGCTCAACTTGTACTTCTCCTGGAGTCATCCGTTCTTCTGCTTCTTTTCGAAGGACCACTTCTTGAGGGACATGGCGCGAGGCTCAACCAAGTACTGCAGCGCGATGCTCGTCAATGCAGTGCTTTCAGTTGCTTGTCAGTACTCTGATCGACCTGCGGCACGCGACCGAGGAGGAGACTACTTCTTCAGCGAAGCACAGAGACATGCCGAGAATATTGGTGCGGCAGACTTGACTGCAGTACAAGCCATGGCGGTAATGGCAGTAAGAGAAGGCTCTGCAGGCCGCGACCACATCAGCTATCGCCTCTGTGGGCGTGCCGTACGCCTAGCACTGGAAATGGGTCTCCATTTGGCCGATACCACCGCAGGAGAGCCCAACTTGCGGTCTAGCGAGATTGACATCCGGAAGCTGACATTCTGGGGTGTTTTCAACTGTGAGATGATCTGTTGTCTTGCCCTAGGCAGGATTTCTTCAATCCCCAAGAACGCGATCGAGATCGATAAACGTAGGTTCTTGAGACCTCGAACGATTTTGTACCCTGATTCTGACATGTTTACAGCCTTGAACTCGGAGAAACTGGACGCACTGTTCTGGCAACCGTACGAAGACGCCAACTTGCCCGTTAGCCCCAGCGCTGTGCAGCCCATGAAGTGTCTCTTATTCCACAGTCACCAAAGCAAGCTCGCCGAGTTGATCAACGATATCAACCTTAATTTGTACGCACCTAGAGAAAGGTTCACGCCTCGACGATTGGCATCAGCATACAACCAATATCAACAATGGTACAGTGAGCTGCCGGACATGTTCCAGCTCCAGAACACAGCAATGCCTCACGTCATTGTCCTCCACATGTACTACCACCAGTGTGTGCTACAGTAAGTACTACCAAGACCTATCCTTGGGATTTGGCTGATCGATCGTAGTCTATTCCGACCGTTTATGAAACTGGACCTCTCAGACATCGGGCTCTATCCCCGCGAACTAGCGACCTACTGTGCGACCGAAATCTCCAAACTTATGAATGCGCTCCGCGGAATGTATGGATTGAGGCGAACATCACTAGCCGTTAGCCCCATACTTCTGTCGGCCAGCACAGTCCATCTCATGAACCTCCCTTCTCAGGGCGCAGCAATGCAACTCACTCAAGCAATGCGTAAGTCTATCCTCAGCTTCTTATTGGCTGTATTCTAACCCCATATTAGAGGACTTGGACACTATGTCGGTGAACCACCGGTATGCTTCGTGCTGCCTTGAGGTCATCAACAGACTCGCAAACCAGTGGGGTATTCGATTGCCCGAAGGAACTGCCAATCTAGCCCCCTTCCGATCTCCAGAACCCGATCAAGCAATGCCGAACATGTCTTTGTTCTTTACTCAAGCTACACTCAGTAATGAGTCTATGGAATCACTAGTCGCCCCTCCGTCCAACAACCTCAGACACGATTCTGGAAGCATGTTTGAGCCATCTTTCGCTCCGCACAACATGCCGATCCTACCCACACCTAGCCAGTCATCTCTGGGCTCAACATCACAACACAGCATGCACTCGACACCTATGAACACAACACCAGTTCAAGCACAGTCGAACATGTGGACAACTTTCCCATCACAACAAATGTCGGCTCCCATGCACATACAACTACCACCTGGAGATTTCGGAATGATGAATGTCGACCATCAGACCGCTTTTGGATACCAGGCATACCAACCACCTCAATGACTATCCGGCGTACCTGTCTTTTGACCAGACACGGTCACGCAACCACCGCCATCAGTGGCACCACAGGAGAACGAAAGGTGGATTCAATATTCTCCACTAGACCAAAGGCGTAGCTCATCTTCCATGATGGCTAGTAATGCGGACGCAGCATGTTGCACGTTGGGAGCAGATGAGATTTCTGAGACTCATGGCAATGGCTGAGGAAACGAATAGACGTGATCCATGCAATCATATTCTTGTACATACATACAGCGACCTAATTACAACTACATAGACGACGACCCGTCACGAGAAGCAAAAAAGCAGTCTATATTTACCACCATCATGTTTTCATACGTGCTTCCCACATCCATCACAAGATGGATTTGATGACCCTTCGCTTGCATTGCTTCCAAATGATCGACCCTCTTGATGACTGATCATCAGCAATTCCAATTGCAACAGTACCATCGGTTAGAAAGTCGATTGCCTCCTTGTCAATACCAGGCATCTGGGCTCTGTCAGCAAGAGATCTGCACGACATGCCGTTCCAGCCAGCGTATGCCGTACAGGGAGGATGATAAGCTTGGCCATCGGAACAAGGTTCACGAGGGCAAGAAAAAGGATCGACATATGATTCGGAAGAGCAGCACCCGGGTTCGCCTTACCCGAAGGCCCTGCCAAGGGAGTGGATTGGGCCAAGGAAAAGTCAACAACACCTTTTTCATGACTCGAGGTGAAGATCTTCGTGGACAAAAAGTGGATTGTGGATAGAGGCGGTATTCTGGGCATAAGTCCGACCGAAGAAGACCGGAATGTCACCAGGGAAAGGTCGGGACTTGGATGCCGAGTGCAGAAAGCTGGGCATTCTTGATACAGAGGTGGGTTGTTTCAGATGCAAGCAACAATTGGCGATGGAAGGAAGGCCGAGAACAGGATGTGGAATTGCCGTGTTGTTTCTTTCTTCCAACGAAATCATCAGCCATCTCAACAAGAAAGTGCCACCTTGAATTCTCGAGTGAAAGTGGTGAAACGGCGCGATATGGAGGGATTCAGGAAATCAGGAGGTTGCACCTGTTGCACCGAAGCTGCCGGTCGATGACGACATGCAAAAGCTCACGAGAGCATTTCGAGAGCGTGACAGCGACGCGCTCACAGAAGACGGCGACTTGTCATAGCAGAAACAACCAAAAGCACAGTCAAGATCAGAAATGGTGCTCGTTCCAGGATTGCTTCCGCCTTCGCGCGAGAATTGGGTCTTGATCAACAATCTCTGGCAGTTCTTCCCTGTCGTTACTGGTATCCAATGGCTCATCGACTTCTATCCTCAGGGAAAGACGTCGATCGAGTCGCGTTTCAATCTCCCTGGGAAATGGGCGTGGGCTATCATGGAAGCGCCAGGCTTCATCACGTTGCTATACAACATGAAGACGCTGCCCAGTGAGCTCGGTCTGGGTCCTCTGCCCTGGGTCAATTGGACCATGGCTGGTCTCTACGTATGACCGTCATCCTCCTCTACCATCGACACGCATAGCTGACACCACTTGCACAGTCTGCCCACTACTTCTACCGCGCAATCCTGTCCCCGCTCGTCCTCAACCCAAGCATGTCGCCCATCCACCCTCTCGTTTTCGTCTCCGCCCTAGCCTTCAACCTGACCAACTCCCTCTGTCTATCAGGCTGGCTCGCTGGCTACGGCCCCACCACCGCCCATGACTGGGCTGGTCGCCTCTACTGGATCCAAGCCGGCCTCGTCGTCTGGGGCTGGTCTCTCCTCGGCAACATCTTCCACGACGACGACCTCCGCGAGATCCGCCGTTCCGCCCTACGCCGCCAGAAAGAGCAAGCAAAGAAGGACAACAAGCCTATCGAAGGTGTGCAGAAACTGTACATGATGCCCAAGAATGGTCTCTTCCATTACGTGCTCTTCCCTCACTACCTCTGTGAGTGGTTTGAGTGGTTGGGCTTCTGGATGATTGGAGGTTTGGCTTGTACTCCGGCTAGAGCTTTCTTGTTCAATGAGATTAGCACCATGTTGCCGAGAGCTCTGCAGGGCAGACGTTGGTATATTCAAAAGTTTGGCAAGGATAGGGTTGGCAACCGTAAGGCTGTCATTCCCGGCTTGATCTGATCTGATCTGATCTGGTCTTGTCTTGTCTGGTCTGGTCTGATTCGACACAATACGAATGCATCTGCTGAGACGTAAATGGAGACGATGCAATGTCTGCAAGTGCTCATAATGACTGACATGCGAGAGTTGGCTTCCAATTCATGATTACTCTCTCTAATAATACATAGCAATGAGAATACTAGTCGATTACATCCAATTATCAATCTGTCTCGGCTACACGCCCATCCACGCGAAGTATTTCAGCGACAGCCTGCAGCAAGGGCGCGTCTCGGCGTTGTTGGTAGGTCTTGGACTGCAGGAGGGCGCTTAGCATCATCTTCAACTTTTCGACTCTTGTCCAAAGTGTCACCCGTTTGATCTTCTCTTACCTTCTCCCACTCAACAACATGCCATTATGGCATTGTAGTATCGAGGACTGTCACAATCCCTCAGTACGGGTGACTGGTGATTGTACCATCTGCAATCGACATCTCTGCTACGAGCACCTCAAACCAACCTTCCATAAGTGCCCAACCCTTGACGTTCGTCCTTTTCGCATCAGCATCGCACAGTCGGCCCCAGCTTACGATTGTCCAGGATGAGGAAGACTACTATCCAGCTTATGCCAATGCAGAACAAGAAGAAATCGAGACATTAGGCCAGAAGATCAATTACGCCGCACTGGAAACCCATGCCATGGCTCTTCGTCCAGGCATACTTTGTCACGCTGGTCCTCTCCGCTTCGACAGACAGACCAAACATGAAGTAATGGGTGGTATGAACATTCATGTAAACGTCGAGTTCCAAGATGGAGTTACATGGCTCGCTCGCATCAGACGTTCAAATGCCACTTCGCCGCCACCTGTTGTTCGCGACTACATCATCCTCAGTGAAATCGCAACCCTCCAATTCTTGGAAAATGTCAATGTGCCCACTCCCAGATTACTGGGGTACGCCTTGGAAGCAGACGAAGGCAATAGTGTGGGCGTCGGATACATGCTCATCGAAAAGCTTCCTGGAAAACCTCTCGACTGGGCACGAGCAACCGAAGACCAAAAGCACCGTATCATTGATCAACTAGCCGATCATGCGATCGAGCTATCCAAACACCCACTGGATAAGATCGGCTCTTTCAACCGACCAGGAGATGAGCATATTGGCCCCATCGCCAGAGAAGAATTCAGTGACGTTACCGACGGCGCAATACACGCTCTTGGTCCCTTTACCAGTATGCAAGAATACTACATCGGCTACCTCCACAATATCCTCGACCAAATTCTGACGCATCAACTTTACACCCATCACCCTCTGGACGCATATCTCATCCATCGGTTTCTTCTCGACTTGACTGAGCAAGTTTGGCCGGTGGAAGAGGAAAACGAAAAGATTTATCTCAACCATGCAGATGACAAGGGAGACCATGTACTCGTAGATGATGACTACACCATCACGGGTATTATAGATTGGGAATGGGCATTTTCCGCCCCTTGCGCTCTCTCCTTCAATTCCCCCCTCGTCCTCCTCGACCTCGGAGGATTTTACGCAGGTGACCCTGCTATTTCTTTGGCGGAATCTTATTTTGCAGACGCACTGGAAAGGAAAGGCGGAATAGAGTTGGCGGAAAGTGTTAGAGGTGGGAGGAAGAGACGGTTCTTTGAGTTTCGTTGTGGGTATGATATGTACACTGATTGGGAAGGGTTTAAAGGGTTATTTGGGGGGTTGAGGAGGTGTGTGGATGTTTATGGTGAGTTGGAGTGGGAAGACTGGAGAGAGATTGCTTTGGAGAGGTATGAAGAGGATGAAGGGGTTTTGCAATTGGTGGTGGACGGACAGGAAGATGTTGTGGTGCGGTAAATTGATGAAGAATATAGTAAGTGCAGGAGGAAATCTTTACATCAAATGGGGTTGTGGTCTAGTGGTATGACATCTTCTTAGCATTGCTGTTCACAGCATTACTGAGTGGAGAAGGTTCTGGGTTCGATTCCCAGCTACTCCATCCTTTTGCCTGCCATCCGTCCTTCCAGGCATATCATTTTGCTCTTGGTCATGCTGGGTGACTCTTCTGGTAGAGTTGTAATTTTGACGTGCAAATTTTGTTTCCAAGATGAGTGGTGCAAAATCTGCGGACATCACTCCTTTTTCGGGCTTAGAAGTTGAGCACTGTTCACGAGTGCCATTTCCTCAATTGCCAGGTCACTACTGGATATCTCGTGCATCTCTCCGTACTCCTAGAGCTTTCGTCTAGCAAAATTTGGTCCTCCGGCTCATGAGTTGCAAACCTCTCTGCCTGCTCAAAAGCCGGACCATGTCAATCCTTGCTTGCACGTTACATCGCTTTGTTTTTCTCTTTTGTCTTTGTCTCGTACTCGTATCTTCTTCTTTCCAATGACACCTTCCTATTGCGATGGTTGTTTGGTGATCTATTGCACATCTACCGCTCTGGTCTTCGTGTACGGACGTAGAAGTTGCTGCATCCATAATCCGTCATGGAGAGTTGAGATTTCTGGCAGGTACAGCCGAGAGAAACCTCAAACCCTTCAAAGCCTCTCCACAAAAGAACAGCACAGCACAGCACAGCACAGTCGGCAGAGAATGAAAAAGGCAAGCACGTGGAGAATTTTCGCACCTACGGCACAACCCCAACCACCAAACCTAGCACCTTCTGCTACTCAATCGCAAGCCGAATAAAAAATGGGAGGTCTAGGCTATGGGCAAACAAAAAGCGAATGCCGCTTCTGTGGATCGAACACAGTGCCTCCAGAATACTCTTGTTGCGGACAACAAGAAGGACAGAAGTTTACTTCAGTCTGGCGCTCTCCCAGATGAGCTAAAGCGGCGATATTGTGTGAAGAGAATAGCCGAGTTAAATCATAATGTACATGATCAAAGGATAGGACGTGGAGCGGACGGAGAGGTTACCGAGATGTCGAAGTGTTATCGGTGACTGATCAAGGGGTGCTAGAAGATATCTTCCGGAGTAATAGACACACTTGTTTGAGGTTTTGAGTAAGTGACGGTTTATTCGTTCGTGGGGAAAGGATGTCTGTCAGTTGCTTTGGTTTCTCTGACATATTCTGAATTTGCGAATGCCAGAATCGTTTTTGTTCCATTTATCCACCATTCGTTGTGATATTCCGAGATTGATGATACCGTCATATTTCTAGGCATTAAAGATCTATTTTCCCCGAGTTGCTACTTACATAGCACCAGTGTTGATGCTGTAATCAATGATTGACGAGTGAAAATGCTTGTTGAGGGTGGCACCCGGACTCAATCTTCGAGCGACCGAAAATGAGAGGAAGTGAAAATCGTGGATTAGCAGTCAAATGTGATATGGTTGCCAGGATAGGACTTTTGGAAGTCAACTTCAAGCCCTGAAAGAAGACATGTGGCTCAATCGCTCGTCGTAGTGACATACAGGAGAATTGCCAAACAAGTCTTCCAACCCTCACTACACGGCCTTAACGGCACATGCGAGTCTCGTAGAACATCCAGAAACACCAGTGTCATTGTTTGGCGTGGCAATTGAGTCCAATAGGAACACTGAACAATGAACGTTGTTCGGTGACTGCTCGGCGTTCAGAGAATCAATGAGAATTAGGCATCCATTAGGCCTGTGAGCAAAAGTTAACCCATGTCCAGATGCAGCCTTACCCAGTGTTGGCTCGAAAATATACATGGATGGCTAAATATGTTAGGAAAAAACGTGTTGTCAATCTTCGATAGATAAAAGTCGATAGCTACCGAAACCGGCCACACGCATTTCCCATCCATCACCTACCACTCCACATCATCACTACCATGCATCTCTGGAAACCCATCATCACCCTGGCATTGTTCGCAATCGTCCGCCCAGTAGTCGCGTATGCGGACTCATCAAATCATCAAATGCAAACAACCTACCTTGCACCCCTACACAAAGCCAACGACAACGAAAGGATAAAAGGCCAATACATCATCGCTCTCCACAACGACTACAATCCAGACGCACACCGCTCATACATCCAAGAAAACCTACATCTGGATCCAGCTACAGACGACGACTGGGAATGGATTGACATTGCAAAGTCGTACATCGTCACCGGACTTTCTGAAGACGCAGTCGAGCAGATTCGTCGCGATACCAATGTCGAGGAAGTCGTCGAAGATCGCTTCTGGACACCAACAGAAGAGGTAGAAATCAATCAACCTTCGACAAAGGAGTTGGAGAATTTTCTGCAGGAGTTGTATGGGAGCTTGGATGAGCCGTGAAAAATTGCAGGCTTGCTGATTCACCAACACACAAAAGGATGGCATAAGAAGACGACAACCCGATGCGATGGTGAACACCAATGACTATTGATAATAGTCTTGTTAGTCTCGCATACCGGTCGGCCTATTGCGAATTGCAGATCAAAACATAGCCATCACGACTGCGACGTCCCATGAGCGGCGGGTGGGAATTATCCTGCTTGCTCCTACCTTGTTTGCGTTCCAGGTCGGAGCCCATCGTCTGTCAAGGCAGGATCGACCAGGGAAGAGAAGGGCCTCTGAGAGATAGAAAGAATTATCCTGCAGATAGACAACGAGGAACCGTTTCCTCCTTGAGACGAGGCAGAATGCGTGGAAAGAGATCGACGCCGAAAAGATTTCTTTGTCATGCGAACAACAGAATTCAGGCAGTGAAACGATTTTGGACGATTCCTCCAGTCAAGATCTTTGATCGAATCATGCTGTCTGAAGTCAAGTTCGGATTACGTTAGAGTCGCAAGACACGCTTGGTTGCTCTCGAGTACCTTTGCGAATGCAACACGGTGCGGAAAAGTTAGCGAACAGAGTAAAGAGAGGTATAAAACAGAAAACGGCGCTAGAAATGTCCTTTGTCCATTGTCCAATCTTGTACCAAGAACTTCTCCAGACTTTAGAAAACAAGTTGTGAATTGTCACGCTGTAAGCAGCCCTTTCGCAATGCTGTGACGCTAAAGCCGTGTCTCAATAGCCATTGCAGATATTTTGGAACCACAATCGAGAGCGCGGAGTGATAGCTGACCAAGCCATCTGCAGGCTCAACGGCAATGACTAAGCTGGAGATCAATGTCAAGCAATCGTTCACTGTGCTGGCAGTGTTTGCAAGGCGGAATAGCAATTGAGATGCTGAAATCATATTCAAAAGGCAGCAGAGAAGGCCTGCCTAAGGGGGTCAGTCGCATGTCGAGATTGTGTAGCATCCCAGCGGTAGGTTGTTTGGAGATGGCACATTGCAGCGAGTCTCATGTTTACCACGAAGTAGACCGAGGTGTGTACTTGTCGGCTAGAGGCCCGCTTTTGCGAGTAATTCCGGCGTCTCCGGTCGAAAAAAAGGCATTCTTTCAACCAGCAGTGAAGTCGTTCAATGTATGTTGCGCAAGCCGTAGCGACGCCGAGTCGAAGTATTCACAGCAATCTCGAGCATGCCGGTTTGTAGTGTATACAGATAAGAAGTGGTTCAGGACCATGTCGCTCGGTTGTCCGGCTCTATCTGGAGTGAATGTTCAAACTCTGGTGGATGTCATCAACACTTTGGTGGGAAACATTGGCCGCGTGGTTGCTTTTTGAGTTTCGCGTTGTCGACGCGTTTTGACAGAGGTTTCGCGGGAACGGACCGCGCGTTTATGATCCTAATTCGCACATGGTAAATTTGTCTTCAACAAGACGTCCTGTCGCAGTTCCAAGTGACAGAAACCATCTTTGACAAGGCCGAAGCTGAGGTGTTGTGTTCGGACAGAATGAGATCGGAAAGTCGAAGGCGTTCGGCAATCTGGGATCTCCTGCATCTCGAACGTCATCCCGTCCCTGCCATGACTTGCCCTTATCCACCACTCTAACCATCCTAGGGTCACGCATTCCTTCCACTCCATATCCTTGTCAGCCTCAACCGGTCTTCTTCGAATCCGACTGAATCTGAATGTCATCGATGCATAAATCCAACCAAGTCTCTGAAAGAATAGAAGCGCCGACATTCAGCCTGTACAAGTACTCGGAACTCCGTACCGTGAACTGCTGCAACTGCATCAAGAGCGGCTTGGAAGCCGCCACGAACTGACCATTTCCATGGCATTTCCGATTCCCAGACCCTGTCACTTACAGGATCGATCAAGACCGAGGTCATGGGTCGTGACAGGCACCGCCGATGATCATTGACTATGCCAAACCTCTCAGCCGGGACGGACCTGTCGCCTTGGCTGATGGATGCTTCACCAAAAACTCCACCACGTTCGATCCCATCCCGTGCAGGCACCAACCTTAGAACCCATCGAGGATGAAGAATCGACCTCTTAGACGTCTGCCGCTCGATTTCTGCCAATCATCGTGTCGACATGACATTTCAATCTGTATCTCTGATGGCATCCTTGTGGAGATTGCAAGGGTAGGAGTCGAAGTTCTTGGTTCGCATCTTCATTCTTCCCCCATTGATGCTCTCAAAATGTAGGTCTTGCATCATGATTTCAGCTGGTAAGGTCGTGAGCCACAGGCCAAGCATGTTCAGCATTTGGTCTCTCTGTTCCCAGATTGCTGATGTCCTTCTGATGTTCCCATACCTTCGATCGAGCTCTATGTCTTCCAGAAATGTCGCGAAATCTGTCAACAACATCTACTCTCCCAGCTCGAGAAAGAGAGTCCAGCATTGTGCAAAGAGCTAACAGAGCGCCTTCTGCCATTTCGACGCAGCAACAGCCAGACGCTACTGATGTTGTGATACCTTCAAACCTTTTGGCCGCCATCACATCTGGACCTTATATTTCGAATCCAAATCAGTTCGAGAACAAAGACGCCTCAGACACTTCTAACGATTTCGATGTTCGTCAGATAGCACAGCAGCTACAGGGAGAGACATCCCGTATCCTTGCGCGCTCCACCAGCGTATCGATTGCCGGAATCAACCGAAACAATGTGCGGCAAGACTTACCAGAGTTTCGCAAGACCAGCCTGGAACCCAACTTTGATTCGAGCCTGAGGAACCGATTGAATCGGCAGCAATCAGATCCAGGACGACATGGGCTTTCCACCGTGGTGGAAGGAAAAGTCATTACAAATGAGAAGCGGGCACCCACTAATGACTACTTTGGCGACTTTGCTTTCGGAACCCAAGGTACTCGCATCCCACAGCGTACTTCATCAGACCAGAGCGTATCCAGGAAGGCACGTATAGACGAACCGAGCCCAACTCATCCAAACCCCATGCGACCAGTGGACATGAGTCTCTCGCACGATATCAACATCAATCGCATCAGCGCAGAAAGACCTCGACGATCTACAGCAGCTGGTGATCGCAAAGAGAGCATCGTACAGCAGTCTGCCGCGATCGTACTGGATACTGTGGAGAACGTCAAGCAGGCTATAAGGAGGAGTAGTATCTACGATGTCTACGAAAAGGCGAAAAAGCGAGGTGCAGAATTGCAAAGAAGCACTTGGGCCATGAAGCTTTTCGAATACACCTTCTACCTTATACTGGTCGCCTTTGTCTACTTTGTTCTGATCGGCGTGCCCTTGTGGAAAGGAGCCGTTTGGTGGTTGTACTGGGTCTTTGAACACAAATTTGCGATTGCTGGAACATGGTATGTTATTCCGTCCTGTGGTTTTGCTCTTCACTAACAACCATCAGGTCCATTACCATTGGCATCGCTTTCCTCTATGCCTATACCCCCCTCCTTGTCTTCTTCGAGAAAGACCCACCTATGCCTGCCGATATCAACAACATCGACCCCAACCGAACGCCAGGCGTCCATAACACAGCGTTGATGATACCATGTTACAAGAGTGCGAAGATCATCGGACCGACACTAGAGGCCGCCATAAAGATCTTTCCGCCCTCACACATTTTCGTCATTGCGAATGGAAACAGTCCGACACCACTTGACGATACAGAGCTAGTGTGCCGCCCATACGGAGTCAATCACGTCTGGTCGCCCGTAGGATCCAAGATTGTAGCTCAATTTGTCGGATGCTACGCCGCTCGGGGTTTCAAAAATGTTCTTCTTATCGATGACGACTGTGCACTGCCGCCGAACTTCCCTATCATTAGTGAGAGAATGACACCGCATATCAAATGCATCGGCTACACAATCAAATCCGTCGGACCTGAATCATCACGCGGTACACTATGTCAACAAGCTCAAGACTTGGAGTACAAGATCAGTGGTATACAACGAGCTCTGGCCGGATATGTTGGCTCAGCTACCTTCCCCCATGGAGCAATCTCTCTCTGGGATCGCGAATTCTTGATTCAGACCTTCTACAAACATCCAGGCTTCAGCGTCTCGGAAGACTGGTTTTTCGGTCACGTAGCCAGACAGTTGGGCTCCAGGATCACCATGTGCACATCCGTGTTTATCGAGACCGAGACACCCGATGCTGTCTTCTTCAGCTCCGGTGGTGCAAGAGGTGGCTTTGGCGAAATGACAATTTTCAAGCAACGATTCCTCCGCTGGAATTTCTTCTTCGTTAATGGCATGTACTACAACATGGCATATATCCTCGGATCATGGCAGTTAGGCTTCTGGGAAATTGGAGCAAAACTCTTCGTGTTTCAGGAAGTCTACGAGACATTGCTGTATCTCTTTACACCATTTGTGTTGCCAATATCCATCATTGTGCGACCAGCTTTCTTCGGATACCTCTTTGCAGGCACATTTGTGTTGTACTTCCTCAACGCTATCATCTTCAACGAGCTGCATCTAAGGTTGAAGAAGGAGAGAGTAGGATCAGTATGTCTGTACCTCTACTACATGCCCTACAAAATTGTCCTCACCTTCATTAATGTCGGGAGTTGCTACTGGTCTCTCTACAAATATGCACAGTACTTCGCTCGCCGCCATCCCAAGATCGTGGAAGACGAAAAGGCAGTTGATGTAGTGTTGCGCATGGAAGAGCAACATGATACCCTCGCCGATCAAGGTCGACGCATGACCATCACAGCAGTCGGCGCACAAGTCCAAGGAACAATGACCGAGCAAACACCCTCTGGACCCACAGAGAGAAAAATGACAGTCACCACGCTCGGTCCAAAACTAGATGTCCAACCCATGTCGCCAGTTATGGAGCAACCAGAGCAATTCGCTCCTGCCATCAGATTACAAGGCGAACGCGTCAGCTTCGGCTCCAGCCGCCGCAGCACCCATTCCAACACTAGAATCGAAAGGCTACCTCGTCAAAACTCTGATGGTGTATCGCCGACGCGCAAGCCCAGTAGTGTCGAGTCACCGCTTAAGTCACCAACATCGCTTACTCAAGTCATATCGGCAGAAGACACTGATAGACGCTCTCTTGACCGTGTCAGCTCCAGACGTTCAGCACGTTCTTCATCCCTCCGCCGCTCCACCTCACTCAACCGTGAAGTTTCCGCCGAATTCACATCTCCCGGCTTTGAGGAGCTAATGGATCGTCTCGCATTGATTGAAGAGCGATTGAACCCGCAAACTGTTTCCGCGGTTGAAGTGTCAATTGCAGAGAACATTCTACCTACGGTGCCTGAGGTCGATAGCTCGGCGTATACTGAAGGTGTCGAGGATAATGGTGGGGAAGCAGATGAAGAGGAAGAAGGATATGAATTGTGGGATTTGGAAAAGATGGATACGGGAAAGACCGAGGATTCGAGGAGTATGGTATAGTATAATCAGTGGTTAGAGATGATGTAATAAGTTGTTTTGGTCTGTGATAGCCGCAGAATGTTAAATTACGAGCGGCGCAATTACTTTTTCTATGAACAGTACGAACCTGCAGAGAATCAAGGCGACCCCCTAGAGGTTCTGAAAGATATCAATGGTATGATTGTGACCATCAAATGACATATATATACATATATTGGCAGAGAACAACCTAGCCTACATTAATGTCATCGAACAGCTCAAGCAACATCAATGCCATCGAGAAGATTCATGCAAACGCCATTTTCCACTGCACATCTTAGGGTCCAACTTGATTGGTTAGCCATATCGCAGATGCAACAGGTGCATCGACCAGTCACCAGTTCTTTCATGTGTTTCCAGATTTCTGCTGCCACCCCATTTAGTTTTTCGAGGCGCAGAATATGCAGACTGTAACCCGATTTAGATGCAAACACAAGCCGTCAGGGTTGTCCACTCCTCTGCACAGCCCGTCGACTTTATCTTCAGCTGAACATACGATACGCTTCACGCTTCGGAATTTTCTGCGTTTCAATATACCTGTGCCGTTTCGTCTTCAGCGATTTCTTGTGCTCAACACAAAGCCAAAATCTACCTTGATCTAGCATGGAGTTTCTCCATCAATACAATGAGTTTGATGAGGCCATCCTACAAAGGCGATACAACTACTTCAAGGGAAAGCCTGGAAAGTCTGTTATCGAAACCAGAGTGAAGCTCATGACACTGATGCCCAGTCGTGTCCAAGTGAACTGTGAACTCCAACCACGAACAGGGAAACTGGGATTCCCTCAAGGCACCCGACGACATCTCAACCGGACGTTATCTGGAAAAATACCTCACCAAAGCTCTACATCCCATCTCTACGGACGCCCATTTCCAGATCTGGTAAAGGTCAAACCGTCTATTTGCCATTCTTCGTAGCTCACACTCTCAGTTTCTTAATCATCAGTTTCGAAACGGCCCGGAATCATTTTTCAATCTGGCAAAGTGCAATCGAGTCGTTCAGAGGGTGTCAACGAGACATGCACCTGGCTCCTGCTAGAGTTATTGCTCGATGCGTCGAGGAAGAATGGGACCTGAAGGATATATGTAAGCCTGGTGTGCACCAATCCAGCAGTATACCACCGTCGAAAAAACTACACCAAGACGTCAACCTTCTCTTTGGTAAGACTGAGACCACGTACGAAATGCACTGGCAAAGTGATCTACTGACGTATACGAATGACGTGAGTGTATACGTTTGGCAGCCTCACCCAGAAGAGATACCAACCGAGCACTACAACTCGATCACGATCGTTGTTCCATCAGATGATGTTTCCACCACACCAGCAGTATCGCCCTCATATCGCATGCTTGTCGTTGCGAATCCGCCAGCTCTGATGTCCCGATTTCTCAACACTCAAGACGCCTTTGTGGCAAGCGCCAGCACAACACACGCGTGGGACGCAGGTCACGAGAGGTTTCGTGTCTTCTTGATCTTCCTCAAATGGACCGTTGAAGACTCCTCAGATCTTGTTGATTCGATGGCCCTCAAAATTAGTGAAATGGTAACGTTCCTCCGAAGCCCTTGCGCCTATTTGAGTATTAACTTCAAGGTGCAGATGTACAAAGGCCGTCGCAGGCCTACGAGAAGCAAGATTCAATATCTTGTCCACTTGGACGATTGCCGACGCCTAGCCATCAAGGACTTGTGGCACATCAACACTTTAGTTGACAAAGCAAGATCCACGGTCGAGGCAAACACCTTCTGCTGCAACCAGTCAGGAAGCCAAGACAAAGCGAAAGCAATTGAAGTGCTCTCAGGCTTCCAAGACGACATCATCTTTCTGGTCAACAGTTTCGAAGCTTTAGAGAAGGCTCTGTTGGTAGCACGAGAACAGATCAAAGAGCAGATGGAACTTGCACAAGGGCAAAGAACTCTAATTATCACCATTGCTGCTGCTTTCTTCATACCTCTCGGATTCATTGCAGTGAGCTTGACATACTTTATGATAATGTTCAACCTACTGATAGAAGGTCTACTAGTCAATTTTCGGCATGAATGTCAAGGATCCGCTGTTTCCACACTCGTCAATCAGTACAGATTCCCCGACACCGGCATCAGCTCCAAGTGTAGTCCCAGTCCCTACTACGATCGCCGAGTCATCTGAGCCGACGCAGCATTACTGGACCATGTCTTCATACCTCGCGATCTCTTTGCCTCTAACAACCGTAGTTGTTGTGCTTCCTCTGATCGCACCACCATGTTTCAGATTCCTCTTGCAGAAATACGAACGGCATCGCCGCCATTGGCATGCTCTCATCGTCGTAAGCATCTTATGGTACTTCATTGCCACGACATCTCTATTCTACACAGGGGGTTGGATCTACAATTGGCTCGCATACCTGTTCATGGGCTACCTCGTCCTTTGTATGATTGGACTCACGCGAGTAATTCAGGCGTACAGAGCAGGAAACGGTCGTATTAGATGGTCTCTACAGATGATCCTTATGGGAATGTGCGTTTGGGCAGATTTAGCAGAAGTTCTTGACATACCTTGGGCACTTGTGACATATCTGTACATGTTTCTGACATCGAACATGAGTATCAAATGGTTGAGAGGCTCGTGGTTCTGGTTGGACAAACGAATGGGGAGTCTACACAGAACTTCAGAGTTGTCAAATACGACTGTATAGGCAAATGGTTGCGTGTTGTGGGTCGCCGATATACCTTCTACTGAGAGCAAGAAGCCAATATGAACAAACGTCCTTGCTTTGTCTATTGACAAGAGTATAAAAATGCCCGTGCTCCTTTGCAATTTCATTAGTTTTACGAGAGAGCTACACACGTGACTCACGCGAAACAGAGCTCTCTCCAGATTTCGCGAAAGCTCCTTCCACCAAAGAAGCCTCGGCCCCTTCCGACCTTCCACTTTGAGAAGAACACGCGACTTCCTGTCAGGCCGACCGCAGAACTTGCATCTTTTTATAACGACAGATGAACAAGGTCTTTTCTTCTTTGTTCAACGCCTTTGCAAGATCATCGATTCCTGGAAGCTCGAAACGCGCAAGCTCGAGGACTTTCGCAACAATGCACAAATCCCCCGCGGCAATGCTGAATCGCCCTATCCCGGACGATGTTGACACCAGCATTCATCAACCCAGAGATCCCAACACCTTGAGTAACTATAACGTCTGGAAAACCAAGCATGTCACCGCCGATCTGGAGCTGGAGTTCGCCAACAACAGATGTGTCGGTACCATTAAAATGGAGCTGGAAAGACAGGAGAAGGGCCAAGGAAGCGGAAAGGTAGTTCTGGACACCAGCTTCCTCGACATCCAAGAAGTGAAGCTCGCCGGAAAGAAGGCCAAATGGAACCTCGGAGAGAGATTTGAGCCTTATGGTAGCCCTCTCACTATTGAGATTCCCGATGACCACTCTGGAGATGCCGAGATCGAGGTCACCATGGCTACCACCGACAAGTGCACTGCTGTTCAGTGGATGACCCCTGAGCAAACTTCTAACAAGAGACACCCCTATATGTTCTCTCAATGCCAAGCCATTCACGCTCGTTCTCTTCTGCCTTGCCAGGATACTCCTGATGTCAAGTCAACATTCACTTTCAACATCCGCTCTCCTCTCCCCGTCCTCGCCAGTGGTCTGCCCACCGGAAACAAGGACTTCCGTCAAGGCGAAGGCGATGCCCCTGGTACTCTTCTGTACACTTTCGACCAAAAGATCCCCATGCCTGTTTACCTCTTCGCTCTCGCAAGTGGTGATCTTGCTTCTGCTCAGATTGGTCCTCGCAGCTGTGTTCACACCGGTCCTGAGGAACTGTTGGCTTCGCAATGGGAGTTTGAGCCTACTGAGAAGTTCATCCAGGCTGCTGAGAAGATCGTCTTCCCCTACGCTTGGACTCAGTACAATGTGCTGGTTCTACCTCCCAGTTTCCCTTACGGCGGCATGGAGAACCCTATCTTCACATTCGCGACACCGACTCTCGTCTCAGGCGATCGTGAGAACGTCGACGTTATTGCACACGAGTTGGCACACTCATGGTCTGGAAACCTCGTCACCAATTGCAGTTGGGAGCACTTCTGGCTGAACGAGGGCTGGACTGTCTATCTTGAACGCAGAATCCAGGCTGCCATTCATGGAGAGCCCCACAGAGACTTCAGCGCCATAATTGGCTGGAAGGCTCTGACTGACAGCATCGAGGGATACGGAGCCGATCACGAATACACAAAACTGATCCCCGACCTCAAGGGCAAAGACCCTGATGATGCTTTCTCCAGCATTCCTTACGAGAAGGGTTTCACCTTCCTCTACTACCTCGAAAAGCTTGTCGGCAAGGACAAGTGGGACCCCTTCATCCCCCACTACTTCACAAAGTTCGCCCAGAAGTCACTCGACTCGTACGAGTTCAAGGCCACCCTCCTCGACTTCTTCGCCAAGGACGAGAAGGCAACCGACAAGCTGAACTCGGTGGACTGGGACACTTGGTTCTACAAGCCCGGCTACCCTCCCAAGCCAGACTTCGACACCAGTATGGTAGACGTCTGTTACGATCTCGCCAACAAGTGGGAGGCTCTCAACAAGGGCACCTCCGATTTCACACCCTCAGCCACTGACATCTCATCCTTCTCCGCCAACCAATCCGTTGTCTTCCTCGAAAAGATTCAAACCTGGGATCAACCCCTCTCCCCCGCTCTCGTCGAAAAAATGGGAGAAATCTACTCCTACGCCTCATCAAAGAACGTCGAAGTGGTCAGCAGATATATGATTGTTGGTCTCAAGGCTAGATGCGAAAGTGTGTATATCCCTACTACTGAATTGCTTGGCCGAGTCGGCCGCATGAAGTTCGTGCGCCCGCTCTACCGCAACCTCAGAGAGTGTGATGAGAAGCTTGCACAGCAGACTTTCGAGAAGTACAAGGAGTTTTATCATCCGATCTGTAAGGATATGGCTAGTAAGGATGTTTACGGCAAGGCTCGTGGTGGTTAGATATCGCATGAATCAAGAGATGTGTGAGGTTTCGATCAGATAATTGCATGAATTGAATCCGAGTTTCCGAACAGCCAGAATTATTTCCTCGGCGAAATGAGACAAAATTGCGAGTTTGGTCCCTTCATCTTATAATGTGTTGAGTTCTGTTCCAGGTCACGGTATCCTGATCTCTTCCTCGCTTCTCATTGCTCCTTCTATCCGTGCGGTACATCCCCCATTCATCCGTTCTCATGTCCTCCTCCTCCTTCTTTACCCCCTCTTCCTCATCTTCGCCTCTTCCAGCCCTTTCTATGAGAACTCTTACATTACCTGCGATAAACCTTTCCAACCACGCTTGACTTTTTCTTTAAACGGCAATAGACTTCTAGAAAGCCAATAGGGCTGTTTTCGGTTGTTGAGGTCTTTTGCTAGTCCTTCTAGGATAGTATGTGCGAGTGTTCGATGGGAGAGGGATTTTTGTTTGTGGAGTTAGGGTGAGAGTTAGGTTTATGGAGGATTTTGTAAGTTTCGCAGTTTTGAAAGAATATATGTACATATGCAAGATCAAGGGTGTTGCAACAATGCGTATACATACACGGGAATGGGTATATTGATGTTCCCACTAACACTCAAAGATGAGAATTTGGTATTCTCCAAACAGAGAAGAAGAAAGGAAAAAGATGAAGAGTTGATACTGTGACAATCAAGGAAAACAAGCATCCCAAAATACCGTCCAATGGTTTGCTCATTGGTCTGTTCGTTTGCGAGTTGTGTCTTATGCACCTTGACTTGCAATGTCATATACATGAAGCCTCATTTCCAAAAAAAAAAAAAAAAAAAAAAAA